>Ga0315294_10000229_pt1 | contig 60941 bp, 48 predicted proteins | sample YL17G13_40_MG_FD_203626 | JGI IMG/M metagenome (GOLD analysis project Ga0315294, IMG submission 203626) | Sediment microbial communities from Yellowstone Lake, YNP, Wyoming, USA - YL17G13_40 | ecosystem: Environmental > Aquatic > Freshwater > Lake > Sediment | place: USA: Wyoming | collected... | reverse complement strand
CGGGGGAAGCCAACACGCTAAGAGCGCTCGGCGACTTGCGGCTGCGGCTGGCCGATCTTGAGGGTGCGCAGCAGGCCTATGATGAAGCGCTGCCGCTCTACCGGGAGATTGGGGAGCGGCTGGGGGAAGCCAACACGCTAAGAGCGCTCGGGTACTTGCGGCTGCGGGTGGACGATGTTGAGGGTGCGCAGCAGGCCTATGATGAAGCGCTGCCGCTCTGCCGCGAGATTGGGGGGCGGCTGGGGGAAGCCAACACGCTAAGAGCGCTCGGCGAGTTGCGGCTGCTGGTGGACGATCTTGAGGGTGCGCAGCAGGCCTATGACGAAGCCCTGCCGCTCTACCGGGAGATTGGGGGGCGGCTGGGTGAAGCCAACTGCCTGTTGTCCCTCGGCGACTTGCGGCTGCGGGCGGACGATCTTGAGGGTGCGCAGCAGGGCTATGATGAAGCGCTGCCGCTCTACCGGGAGATTGGGGGGCGGCTGGGGGAAGCCAACACATATGACGGCCTGGGCAGGCTGGGCATGGCGCTTGGCAAGCCGGACGATGGCGTACTGCATTTTGGGAAAGCCCTGGCAATCTACCGGAGCATTGGCGATCGGTGGAGCACGGCGAAGACCCTACTTGGGGTGGTCCGGGCCCTGAGCATGTTGAGACGGACTGAGGAGGCGAGGGCTGCGGTCGAGGAGGCGGAGAGGCTGGCAAGAGAGATAGATGACGCGGGCCTGCTGAAGTGGGTCGCTAGGGCCCGTCGGATTCTCGGCGAGTGAGCTGCTGCGTAGCGACGACATGCGGAGGCACCAGAACACCGGGTAAGAAGGTGCCGGTCTGGGCGCGGTGGAGGCCCAGGGAGGCCAGGGAAAGCTTACCGGGCCTCAGTTTGCCGGGTTGGCGGTGGGGCGGCGGATGGTGGCCGGCACCCGGGTCCAGCCCAGCAGCTGGCAGGCGCGCAGGCGGTTGGTGCCCGCGATCACCCGGTAGCGCCCATTTTGCTGGCGCTCCACCACCAGCGGCTGCAGCAGGCCATCGGCCTTAATGTGGCGGGCGAGGTCACTGATCCCCTCCTCTTCGTCCTGGGAGAGGGTGCCGGGGAACCAGGGGTCGTCAACCTCCCCGATCTCGATCTCCTCGATAGGCTCGGGCTCGCCCGGGTAGCGGAAGCGCTCGGAGGGGAGGCTGTGGCGGTAGGAATACACGTAGGGGATGGCCAGGTCTATTCGCAGGTCGCGCTGGAAGGCGCGGAAGATGCGCTTGGTGAGCTCGTGGGTGATGCGGGGGCGGTCGGTGGCCAGGGTCATGTAGCGCAGGCGCATATAGACGCCATAGTCGTAAAAGTCAGAGCGGATGTAGGGCTCCTGGCCGGTTTCCTTGACGATCTCGCTGGTGACCTCCCGGGCGGCGTCCAGCAGCATGTGCTCGGCCGCTTCCCAGTCGGAGTCGAAGGTGATGCGCACGATCACCTCGTCCAGGAAGTGGGCCTCGTCCTTGACCCCCACCTGGGGGGTGTAATTGATCACCACCTGGGTGAAGAGCATGGCGTTGGGGATGAGGATGTGGCGGCCGACGGCTTCCTCACTGCCGATGGTGCCGCCCACCTGGTTGAGGGCGGTATACATCAGGCCCACATCCATCACGTCGCCGTTTAGCCCCAGGGAGGGGAGCAGGATGCGGTCGCCCACCCGGAAGGGGCGCTTCACGTTGATCAGCGCCCAGGCGGCGATTCCACTCACCGGCGCCTGCAGGGACCAGCCGAGCAGCAGGCCGGCAAACCCGGCCACCACCGTTCCCACCTTCTCCAGCCGGCCCAGCGACCCCAGGATGATCAGCATCAGGGCGATGGCCACGGCAAAGCGCGCCAGCCCGGAGAGCATCTGCACCTCCCCGGGCACGCCCCGCCGCCGCACCACCACCTGGCGGATGGTCACCACCACCACCTGGTAGAAAAGCAGGAGGCCAAAGCTGAGCGCCAGCAGGAAAGAGAGGTCCTGGCCCGGCGAGATGAACCCCAGGGGGATGCCGCGCTGGTGGAGCTGCTGGAAAAGGGCGGTTAGCAACCCGAAGAGCACGATGAGCAGGAGGCTGCGCTTCACTGCTTGCCTACTCCCGGCGGAGCGGTATGCTCGGCGCGCTGGCGGGCGGCCGGCTTTGCACCGCTATTCCCGGCAGGGGGAGGGTTTCCTTCCCCTGCGGCAAACAGGGGGAGGCGCTTTTTTTGCTTTGCGGCCGGCGGCGCTTATTTCCTGGCTGCGGTGCGGCTGACCACCGCGGTGACGACTGCCGGGTCCAGGTCGCGATCGGTCGCCACCAGGTGCACGGGCTGCCAGATGCCGCCCTGGAAGGCGCGGTTGTTGACCTTGACGGCAATGAGGGCGGGCTGGCCGGGCTGCACGTAGGGGCGAATGTCACAGGCAAACGGCCGCCGCCAGATCACTTCCGGCGGCAGGCCAGTGGAGGCACAGGAATGCTCGCAGGCAAACTGGCCGTTCACATAGACCCAAGCATCCTCGTCCACCGCCCCAAAGTGCAGGTAGAGGTGCTGGCACGCCTGGGCAGGCATGGGCACCACCTGCCGGTACCAGCCCAGCCCGGTGTAGCCCGGGAAGCCCTGGGTCTCCCAGCCCGTACCCTGGTCGGCGCGTACCTGGGCCCACTTGGTATCATCGCAGTCGGTGCGGGCCCAGCCTTGCGCCTCACCCGCGCCCTGGGGGTCGGTGGCAAACCTCCAGGCCGCCGGCAGCGGGGTCACCTGCACCTGGTGCGGCGGGATCTGGGCCAGCTCCTGGTATGAGCGCAGGGATTCCCGCCATTCGGCCACCTTGGGCGCCACCGCCCCGCCCTCGCTGAGCTGGCTGATCCCTTCGGCGGCCACCACCGCCTCCAGCTCTGCAATCGCCTGCTGGTAGGCCGCCACCTCGCTTGCCTGCGGCCCCCGGGAGAGCGCCACGTAAACCAGGGGCAGGTGGGCGAGGCGCACCCGCCTGGTCAACTCCCCATCGCCCGCTACCGCCCGGAATGCCTGCTGGAAGGCCTGCTCGGCCGATGCCACCGTGTCCCGGCCGGGGAAGGGGGAGTCCGCGGGCACAAAGCAGCCCAGGTAGTAGCGGTGCTTGACCGCGTCCTGGTGCATCAGCTCGAGATAGCGGCCCACGTGGCGTCCTGCCGGGCCGTAGTAGCCGTGCAGAAACTCCCGGATCAAGGCATTGGCGTCTCGGTTGGGGTTCCAGAGCAGCTTGGCCAGCACCCAGGCCTTGAGCAGCGCCATGTCGCCACCCAGCGTAGTGTAGGACCCTTGCTCGAAGATGCCCCGTACCCCGCTGGTGACGAAGGTCTGCACGTTGGGCCCCAGCACGAAGACGTTCGGCTGCGGCCACAGGTAGTGGCCGAAGTTGGTGACATAGTCCCACACGTACAGCCGCTGCGACACCTTGCTCCAGCCCACCAGGTCCTGGTAGAAGCTGCGGTTGCTGGCATCGGTGAGGGGGCGGGCGAAGTTGCACTCGATGCTGCACAGCCGCACGATCACGTTTGGCTCCGGCCGCACGTACCGGGGCGGCTTGCGGGTGTAGGTGTAGGCGAGGGTGTCAATCGCCACCCGGGGGAACTCCTTGCCCACCTCCTGGGCCACGTAGTTGACGAAATGGAGCAGGCTGCCGGCGTGCGAGCCTTCCTTGTCGTCCAGGGCCTTGCAGTTGGCGCACTCGCAGTAGCCCAGGGCGTCATTCTGGGAAACGGAGACGATGTTGGCCTTGGGGTTGGCATGCAGCCAGGCCTTGACCTGCTCCGCCACAAAGGCCTTGAGCTCCTGGTTGGTCAGGCAGAGCTGCACATAGCCGGGCGTGCGCTTGCCGCCAATCTCGGAGTACCACTCCGGGTGCTGGGCAAAGTGCTGCTCCGGCGGCACCAGAGCGGCGAAGGTGTGTACGAACCCCTGGTAGGTGATCTTGCCTCCCCGGGCCCCATCCAGCCGGGCGGAGGCGCCGTTACAGCGGTTGCGCACGGCCCAGTCGCCATCGAAGGCATCGGAAAAGAAGGGCTCTCGGTACTCCAGGATGGGCACCTGGCGCTCCTTGATCGCTCTGGGCGCGATGGTGCTGCGCCGGGGGATGGTGCTGGCGGTGGAGGTCCACCAGCGGCAGCCCAGGCGCTCCTCCAGGAAGGCGTAAACGGCATACAGCGTGCCCCGGGGCTCCCCCCCAAAGAGCAGCAGATGCGGGGAGGCGGTCCTGATCACCAGGCCGTCGTGCCCCAGCCCCCACAGGCTGGCCTGCGGGTCAACCCGCCGGGCCGAGGCGGAAAGGCCCACGAAGATGGCTGGTCCCCGGCCCCACTGCGCCTCAGTGACTACCGGAAAGGTGGCGCCGCTGATCTCGCCCAGGAAGGCCGCCAGCTCCTGGGCCGCATGCTGCTGGGCCGCGGTGGCCCGGTTGGGGATGACAACCTGGTAGGCGGTGCGCCCGTGGTCAGCCAGGGGAAGCCGCTCGCCTGCGGCCAGGCCTGCGGTCCCCAGCACCAGCACCATCAGCATCGCCGCTGCCAACCGCCTGCTGCCAAGGCACATGTGACTGCTCCTTTCCCTGGGTGGGCATAGCCCTCTTCGCCGCCCTGCACACCGCCTCCTACCGGGCGCGCTTGCTGGGACCGGATGGGGGTCACATGGGGCTGGGGAGGGGGATCGGAGCTACAGGGCAGCAAGGGACACCGAGTGAAGCCGGTAGTACTTGCTTGCATAAGTCCGGGGAAGAGGAATCCCCTCACCCCCACCCTCTCCCAGGGGGAGAGGGAGCAGGTCGCGGGGGGAGATGGAATAGGGGCGCGGGGAGAGGGGGTTGGGGCAGGAGGCGGGCGCATGCCATGCGCCCCTACGAGGGAGGACGCGGTCAAGCATAAGTACTACCTGGGCTGCTTTGTGCCCGCGGACTCCCCCTTCCCCGGCCGGGACACGGTGGCACAGGCCGAGCAGACCCTCACCCTAAGGATCCGGAGCGGGTCTACCGCTCTCGGTTAGTTGACAGGAAACCATAGAATCTCTCTCCCAGGGAGAGGGGGCTGCAGCAGCCGGTCGCCGAGTGTAATGCGGACTTTCGCAACCTGGTACTAGGGCTGCTGCCATACTGGTAAGCAACCAAAGGGCAGGCCGCGGCCAGGGGCGGAGGCGCGTCCAGGCGTTCGTACCGGCGGGCTAACGCGCTCGGCGACTACTCGCTCAGCGGCGGAAATGCCTCTTGCGAGGGCGCTTGGCGGCGCGCTCGGCGGCCCTGGCGGCACCCCGTTCTTGGCGGCAGTTCAGGCAGAGGCGGGGCGGAGGATAGCCGCGACGCTCATCCTCCGCCCACTCTGCCTCCGAGTAGACGAACGGCTGCCCGCATGCCTGGCAGGTAAGCCCTTGGTCGGGCATGCTACCAGCGGCGCCCGCCACCACCACCAGTGCGGCCGCCGCCGCCACCAGCACCACCACGCTCGCCGCGGGGGCGTGCCTCGTTGACGGTGAGGGCTCGCCCGTCCACTTCGCGGCCGTTCATGGCGGCGATCGCATCTGCCGCTTTCTCCTCCGGGACGTCCACAAAACCGAATCCCTTGTCGCCGATGAGCCGCACTTCTGTGGGCTCGTAGGCGGCAAACAGCTCCCGGAGCGCGCTTTCCGTGATGGAGTAGCTCAGGTTACCAACGTACAGACTCTTGCTGGCCATAGTGGCCTCCTTGTGCCCCGGCCTGGCTCCGCGGTATAGCCTGGATGCGTCCTGCTGCGGCGACCGCTCCCGCCGTGGGCCAGGCCGCGGCATAACGGGAACGACACCGATGGTCATTATGCGCTATCGGTAGCGACTGCGTGCCATGGGTCGTCGCAGGCGCCGGTGGATGCCGGCCATCGCCGGCCGAGGTGCGCTGACCGGTGGCTCCGGCTCGGTCAACCCTGCTACGGCCACCCGGGGCAACTGCTTGCCCAGGGTGCGCTCAATGCTGGCCAGCGTGGGGCCGTCTTCCCGGCTGGCCAGGGTGAGGGCATCGCCCGAGGCCCCGGCCCGCGCGGTGCGGCCGATCCGGTTCAGGTAGTCGGCCACCAGGGCCGGCATGTCGTAGTTGATGACATGGGTCACTCCCTCCACGTGCAGGCCCCGGGCCGCCACGTCGGTGGCCACCAGCACGCGCACGGACCGCTCGCGGAAGCTGCCCAGGGCTTTTTCGCGCTCGTTTTGGGTGCGGTCGCCGTGGATGCAGGTGGCGTTCATCTGCTCCCGCTCGAGCCGGCGTGCCAGATGGTCGGCCCGGCGCCTGGTGCGCACGAACACCATGACGCTCTGCATGGATCCCTGGCGGAGCAGGGAAAGGAGCAGATCGGTCTTCAGCTCCGAGGGCACCAGGTACACGGACTGGGAGACGGTGGCAGGAGGGACGGAAGGGGAGCCCACCTCGACGTGCTCGGGGCTGCGCAGGATCTCGTCGTAGGCGAGCTCCAGCAGCGGGATGGGCATGGTGGCAGAGAAGAGCATGGACTGGCGTTCCCTGGGGAGCGCGGCCAGGATGCGGCGCAGGTCAGGGATGAACCCCATGTCCATCATGCGGTCCGCCTCGTCCACCACCAGCACGCTCACAGAGTCGAGCCGGGCGGTGCCGCGGCGGTAGTGGTCAAGCAGGCGGCCGGGGGTCGCCACCACGATCTCGCAGCCATTCCGGAGGGCCTGCCGCTGTCGCTCCATGGCCACGCCGCCGTAAACGGCTACTGTCCGCAGGGCTGTGCCCTGGGTGAGGACCGCGCACTGTTCTGCCGTCTGCAGGGCGATCTCACGGGTGGGGGAAAGGATGAGGGCCCGGGTGCGCCCCGACGGGCCTTCGCGCAGGCGCTGGATGAGCGGGAGCAGAAAGGCTGCCGTCTTGCCGCTGCCGGTTTCCGCGGTGGCGATGAGGTCACCGCCGGTAAGCGCAAGAGGGATCACCTCCTGCTGAATGGGAGTGGGAATCTCGAAGCCGATGCGACGAGTCGCCTGAAGAAGCTCAGGGGAGAGACCGAGTTGACTGAAAATGCTACACCTCGCATGCCAGAGGAAGCCATCGCCACGGCGGCCTATTGGCTGACGAGGTGACTTGCTCTTATTGATCTGCCCTCGCACCACCCATGGGCGAGCCACGAAGGCTGGTGATACGCTAACACAGTATCTCCGTTCTGTCAAATGCACTCTGCGGGTGGTTGTGGAACGGTGGGAACAAGAAAGGAGGGGTCCGGCTCGGCCTTCAGGCTACGCTGCGGCAATGGGCGGACAAACCCCGCTTGCGGCGGGCCTGTCACCCGCTGGTGCTATACTGGATTGGCAGCAGTGACGACCCCCTGGCCTTCGACCTGGGGAGGTGCCGGGCGTGGTGCGCACCTGGCAGGAGGGGGCGGCCGGTAGGGCTGCTGCCCAGGGAGCGATGCCCCTGGAGACCGTGGCGCCGGTAGACGAGTATATCGAGAAGCAGGGCGTGGTGCGGGCGATCGGGGCCAAGCGGGTGGCCAGCCTGCTGCTCACCTATCGCTGCACCCTGGCCTGCGCCCACTGCCTCTTCAACTGCAGTCCCCGCCAGCCCCGGCGCGTGCCCAGCGTCGAGCAGGGCGTGCGCTACCTGCGCATGCTGCGGGAGACTGACCGCGCCGTGCACATCGCAGGCGGGGAGGCGATGATGGAGTATGAGCGCATGCTCGCCATCTGCCGGGAGGCGGCCAAGTGGGGAGCGGCGCCGCATTTCATCGAAACCAACGCCACCTGGTGTACCAGCCGGGCGGTGGCGAGGCAGCGCCTGGCCGAGCTGCGGGAGGCCGGGGTGCGGGGCTTGCTGATCAGCGCCGACCCATACCACCTGGCGCAGTTTCCGGTTGACCGCTACCTGCGCTGCTACCAGGCGGCGGTGGAGACTTTCGGCCCGGAGAACGTGGCGGCGGCGGCCGCCACCCGGGAGCAGCTGCGCGAGATGGGCCGGACGGGGCGGGACCCGCAGGGGCTGGCCGACTATGTGCGCCGGCACCCGCCCAACATGGTGGGGCGAGCGGGAGAGGTGCTGGCCGGCTTGCTGCCGGCGCGGCCCATCGCCGACCTGGCCCAGGACCGCATGTGGCACGGCGAGTCGCCGGGCATGTGCTGCGCCGGGGAGTTCGACGCAGGGACCATGTGGGAGATCCACCTTGACCCCTATGGCAACGTGCAGACCTGCTGCGGGGTGATCGTGGGCAACGCCGACCGCACGCCACTGCCTGAACTCATGGCCGCCGGCTTCGGCACCGGCAACCCTATCGTGTCCGCCCTGCAGGAGGAGGGCCCGGTGGGCCTGCTGCGGATGGCGGAGGCGCGGGGCTACCGGCGGCAGCGGTACGTGCAGAAATGCCACCTGTGCTGGCAGGTGCGCAAGTTCCTGCGGCCCCATTACCCCCACCTGCTCGGCCCCGACGAGATTTACGGGCCGCGGGGCGGGTAGGCAGGCGTCATCTTCCCGCCGGCAAGCAGTCTGCGGGGTATTCGGTGACGGCCGTCGAATCTCCCTGGGGCTGGCCTCAGGGCCGGCCAAAGGAGAATGCCCCCATGCTGCGTGCTCCCCTGGCCAGTGAGCGCATCCAGCGCGTGGACCCCCATACCGGGATCAAGGTGATCCAGCTCCTCGCCTACCCCACCCCCAGCGCCCACTTCCTCTACGACTGGCCCTGCATCACGCCTGATAATGGGCGCGTGCTGCTTTTCTGCCAGCGCGGGGCGGCCCGACAGGCTCCCTGGGACCTGTTCCGGGTAGATGCGGACGGGCTCAACCTCTTCCAGCTCACCGAGGCGGGCGAGCGGGCGGAGGCCGGCGGCTACTACGGCCGCCCGCCGGCGCGGCTCGCCCTTGACGGCCAGACGGTGTACTGCGTATGGGGGTGCCTGCTGTGCGCGGTGGAGGTGGAGACGGGCCGCCTGCAGGAGCTGTGCTCACTGGGGAAGCACTGCCCTCCCGAGAGCGTCATTCACAACCTGTACCTGGCCGCCAGCGGCCAGCGGCTCTTTGCCAGCTATGGCAGCCCGGCCGGGCCGGGTGTAATCCGGGTGGACCTGGAATCCGGCGAGGTCTTTCCCGTGCCGGTGGAGGGGCACCTGTTTGCCTGCGACCCCACGGGCGCCCGGCTGGTGGTCACTCGGGGCAGCGTGCGCTGGGGGACGCAGGTGCGGCCCGACGGCTCCCGCGTGGTCACCAACGAGGGCGAGCTGCAGGGCAAGTGGCTGGTGGAGGAGGACGGCCGGGAGATCGAGTACCTGTGGCCCGAGCAGTATGCCCACGCCACCCTGCTGGGCAGGCATCTCGCCCTCCAGGGCTGCGGCAAGCCGCCGCATAAATGCATCTGGCTGGCGGAGCGGGGCCAGGAGCCCCGGAAGCTGGCGCAGGGCCCCTACTTCTGGCACTCGGGCGCCTCCTGGAGCGGCGATTGGATCGCGGCCGACACCAACTGGCCCGACCAGGGCCTGCAGCTCGTGCACGTGCCCACCGGCCATTTTGCCACCCTGTGCCATGCTGGCGCCAGCCAGGATCATTATGAGTTCGGCCATCCCCACCCCTGCCTCTCCCAGGACGGGCGGGTTTGCCTCTTCCGGTCTGACCGCACCGGCGTGCCGCAGCTTTACCTGGCGCACATCAGCGCCGAGTTCCAGGAGCGGGTGGCGGCCGGGGACCTGGTGGGGGGCCAGAAATGGATGCCCTGAGATGAGGCTCGACCCATCGGCCTTCCAGCCCCTCTCCCTGCCGGGCCTGGAGGGGCCGGTGCTGGCGCTTGCGGACGTGGTCTTTGCCCACACCCCCCAGCGGGACCTGGCCCTGGACCTCTACCGGCCGGCGGCGGCGGGCTCAGTTCGGCCGCTGGTGGTTTTCATCCACGGCGGCGGCTGGCACGGCGGGGACAAGGAGAGCTACCGCGACCTGGCGGCCCTGGTGGCCGCGCACGGCTGCCTGGCGGCCTCCGTGGAGTACCGCCTGGCCGGCGAGGCTCCCTACCCGGCCTCGCTGCAGGACTGCAAGCTGGCCGTGCGCTGGCTGCGGGCGCATGCCGACGAGCTGGGAGCCGACCCGTCGCGCCTTGCCGCCTGGGGACACTCCGCCGGCGGGCACCTGGCCGCCCTGGTGGCGCTCACGGCGGGCCAGCTTGAGGGCGAGGGGTATGCGGGGGTGCCCAGCAGCCTGCAGGCCGTGCTCTGCTTCTCGGCCCCCTTTGACCTGCCGGCGCTGCAAGACCAACTGTCTCTCGACTACTTCCGCGATGCCGGCGCCGACTGGCAAGAGGCGCTCCGGCTGGCCAGCCCGACGAGCCACGTGCGCCCCGGGAGCCCGCCTTGCTTTCTTTGCCACGGCGAGCAGGACGACCTGGTGCCGGCCGACCAGTCCCGGCGCTTTGCCGCCGCCTTGGCGGCCGCCGGGGTGTCGGTCGAGCTGCTGCTGGTGCCCGAGGCGGGCCACGACCTGGAGCGCTTTGGGCAGGACCTGCTCATCCGCGCCCTGGCCTTCCTGGAGCGGTGGCTGGGCGCGGCAGCTTGATTGCCGGGGACCTACTGCGCGCGCAGCACCTCGATCATGGCGGCGACGTTTTCCGGCCTGGCGTCACCGGGGATGGAGTGGGCGGGAGCGGCAAAGTAGCCGCCGCCGCGCCCCACGCCCTCCAGCAGCCGCTTCACCTGCTCCCGGGTCTGCTGGGGTGTGGCATAGGGCAGGGTGCGCTGGGTGCTGATGCCGCCGTAGAAGCAAAGGCGGTCGCCGAAGCGCTGCTTGGCGGCATAGACATCAATCACCTCCGGCTGGAAGGGGTTGAACACCTCCAGCCCGGCGGCGATCAAGTCAGGGAAGAGCTCGTCTACCTTGCCGCAGGAGTGGATGAAGACGTGCTTGCCCGTGCGCTTGACCGCTCCGTACATCTGGCGCAGGCGCGGCAGCAGGTATTCCCGCCAGGGGCGGGGCCCCATGATCAGGCCGCGCTGGCAGCCCCAATCATCGCCAAAAAGCATGGCGTCAATGTCGCAGCGGCAGGCACGCGAGATCACCCGCAGGTTGTACTCCAGGATGCGGTCCAGCAGCCGGTGGGTGAACGGGGGATCGGCGATCATGGCGATCAGCAGGTTCTCCATGCCTGCCAGCGCCCAGGCCCGTTCGAAGAGGCTGAAACCGAGCTGGGCCACCAGGAAGGTGTCGCCCGGCTGGGCGGCGGCGGCGCCGATGCGCTCCCAGATGAGCGGGTGGTCGGGGTCAGGGAAGGGGTAGGTGGCGACGTTTTCCGGGGTGACCGCCCGGTTGCACACCACGCCGATGTCCTTGTCCACGGTGCGGTCCCAGTGCACGCCGAAATGGTCCTGCATCACCCCGGGCGCCACCTCGCACCAGGCTTCCCGGGGGTGGCAGTCCAGGATGGTGAAGCAGTTGCCGAGCTTCTGCTCGAAGTGCGGGTCCGAGTAGTAGGCGGCCATCTGGGCCCGCGCAGGCACGGTGAACTGGATGCAGTAGGGGACGCGGTCCGGCTGCCGGTGCTGCAGGGAGCTGATCACGCGCTCGCGGTTTGTCATCTTAGCCACTCCCTTGTCGGCCGCCGGGGTGTCGGTTGAGCTCCTGCTCGTCTCCGGCGCCGGCCACGACCTGGAGCGCTTCCGGCAGGACCTGCTCACCCGCGTCCTGGCCTTCCTGGATCGGTGGCTGGGCGCGGCAGGCTGATGGCGGGGGACCTACTGCGCGCGCAGCACCTGCACTATAGTGCCGAGGGAGGGCTGGTCATTTCACCCCTCACCGGTTCAACCGCTGCCAGGCTTGTTCGAGAACCGACTCCATGGGTATGAACTCGACGCTAATCGTCAGTTTGCCAGAGTGAGGTTTTATCGCTTCTTTGTAGTGGACGCGGTACTCCATTTGATACCTGCCTGCCTGCGGTGGTGCGATAGCACACCGCACGCGTTCTAGTTCGTATTGGTGTGGCAGATCACCAACCTGCCACGTAATCCGCGTTCCGGCGTCTGCCAACTGAAGTCCAGCACTGCGCGTGGTTGTACCCCGGATGTCGATGTGAGGAAGGACGGGGCTCCACGGGACTCGGAGCTCAGTGAACTCACTGAAGCCTTGATCCTTGACCTCCTTAGGGTGCGCGAGACCAAGGGGCACCGATGGCAGATCCTGGACGAAGATTAGCCGGAGATTCTCAGGTACGTCGATCTCGACAAGCACGCCATGCGCGTAGGCCCGGCCGTCGTTGACGAGCGCAATCTCGATAATTGGCCAGCATACGAGAACTGCTTGGTAATAGAACCGCTGTAGCAGATTCTCTGCCCACTGCGTGTACAAATGTGCACGGTGTTCTTGGACCATGGCCCGACCCCGCCCGGTGGCCTTCATGTACCGATCATCCTTCCGCATGAGGAAGTCATCATAGGGCTCAGGATCAACAGAGGTCTTACCGGTCCGGACTGAGACCGTGTCGCCGTTCTGTTCGCCGGAGCAGGGGAAGAACAACCGCATGTGTGGCCGCCGCCACAACGGCACTATCGCCTGGATAAGGCCGCCTAAGCCCAACAGCGCATCCAACACTGCCATCTTTCCACCTCTCCTCGGAGGTGTGCCGCCCTTTGAGCCTGCGGTCTGCCACAACTGGCCGTGCATCCTTCGTGAGAGGGCCCCACCATTACTGAGCAGGATGCCCGCTTGTACTACACCACCACCGTGGCGGCATCCCAGGCTGAACGCAGTTCTGACTCAACGGCCGTGACCACTCTTGGCTCCGCCAGACGGAGGAACATGAAACCCTTGGTGCCAGCATCCTTCAGGGAAGCGCCGATCATGTAACAAACTCCGTCCACCAGCAGAAATCTGTCATGGAAGAGGTCGGTTGTCCTGACCTCGAGAGTGCTGTCTTGCTGGCCGAACTTCTGAGCCGCCGTCTTGAAGTCTCCCAACATCTTCCTGGTCAGGATCCGGATGGGCGTCTTTCCTCCCAGGGGCCCCAGCAACTCTAGGATGCTGGCGTCTACGTAGTTGTCCTCGACAAAAAGCTCGGTCTTGGCTCCGAGCAGTATCCCCCTCAGCATCATCCAGGCATCAAACGGTTTACCGGCAGCGACAAACACCTCTGTCGGGTCGCTGCTCGGGGCATTCTGGCGCGTGATAGCCATCGTCAGCCGTACGTACTCGAGGAGCTTCTCTACCTGACTACGGTCATAGTAGGCCTCACTCCCGGTGCCTCTCACCTCCCACGCGCGGTCGGGCACCGTGTTAAAGAGACCGGGCTCAAGCTCTCGCAGTTCAGCCAGCAGCTTGCTGAACCTATCAAACCAGTCAGTCAGATTCGTGTGGAAATAAAGAGCACGCTTGTCAAGTAGCTTTGTCTCAAGCGTGCTCTCCAGCACCTCGAGTTCGGGGAGCCGAACCATCCAGACTCTAGACTTCACTCTTGCCCCCATTCGGTGAAAGTTGTGACCGACGGGTCAATTGGTTCGCCGTATGTGCCCGAGTGCCTGTCGGCCGAGGGAGGCAACCTACCGATATTTGGCCGGATGCCTATGTACACCACTGAGCCCCCAGCTCGCCTGAGCAGCTGCCACCATCATTCGCTTGTGCGAGGTAAGTGTCGCTCCTCAGCGCCGACCGGGGCGACCCGGGCTACCGGGTGCACGGCCCAATGCGGCGGCCTGCCTCAGCGCCCGGGCTGGGGCAGGAACCCGGGCCCCGCCTCCGGAATCCACGCGTGCCCCCGGCGGTGAGGGGCAGACCTCAGGAGAACAGGAGCGCAGGGCAACCATGGGACTGTCACTGGCGGAACGGATTGAGGGGTGCCTGGTGGGCGCCCTGGTGGGCGCGGAATGCGGCTATGCCCGGCGGGTGCGGCCGGAGCTATTTCAGGTGGCCCAGCCGCAGGACGTGCTGCGCCTGGAACTGGCGCCGGTGGGCGAGCAGCCGGAGGAGCCGGGGCGGGTGGACTGCCGGCGGCTGACCCCGCTCATCGCCCTGGGCGTAAAGGCATACCTGGCCAAGGGCGGGCGGGTGGCGCCGGAGGAGTTTGCGGCCCTGCTGCGGGATGACCGGGAGATCGCAGGGCCCGTCTTTGCCTGGGACAGCCTGCACTCGGTGCAGGAGCTGCTGCGGGAGGGGATGCACCCGCGCCTGTCGGGCCTGGGGGCGGCGCCCTGCGGGCTGGTGGCGGCGGCCATGCCGGCGGTGGGCATTTACCACTGCGCGGACCCGGAGTACGCCTACCTGGATGGGGTGGAGCTGGCCTCGGTGGCCCAGCCCCGGGTGGGCGCCGACTGGGCCGGGCTGTGCGCAGCCGCGGTGGCTGCCGCCTTTGGGAATGGAGCGAGCGCCGGGGAGGTGGTAGAGACGACGCTGCGGCTGGCCCACCGCAACCACCCGGAGCTCTTTTACCGGCTCAACCAGCCCACTCGCCAGGCGCAGGGGTGGATAGAGCGCGACCGGGAGGGCTTTGCCGCCTGGTGGCTGGCGGCCGGCGGCCGGGGCGAGGTGCGCAAGGAAGAGAACTGGATTGGCTACCATCCACTGGCCTTCGTGCTGCCTCTGCTGGCGCACTTCGGGGAGCGGCCGAGCGCGTTCATGGCCCTGGTGGCGGCGCCGGGGGCCGCCTCCTGGTATGACGGCATGCTGGGCGGGCACACGGTGTCGGCCCTGGTGGGAGGAGCCATCATCGGGGCGCTGCACGGCCCGGCGGTCTTCGGGCCGCAGTGGCAGCAGTGGGCCGAGCCGCAGGTGGCCCCCTGGCTGGCGATCACGCAAGTGGTGACCGCCCGCCTGGAGCGGGAACGGGAGATCATCGCCATCACCGAGCGCCTGGTTTCGCCGCCTGCGGGTGCTCCCTCCCTGCACGACAAGGTGTACGGCTGCATGCTGGCCGGCGCCATCGGCAATGCCATGGGCTCCCCGGTGGAGGGGCGCTGCTACTGGGAGATTGACCGCGACCACCCCGGCGGCATCACCACCGTGCTTGACCCCCGGCGGCTGGAGGGGGAAGACGACAACCAGATGGCGATGCTGCTGGTGGAGACCTACCTGGAGCGGGAGGGCTTGCCGGTGATGGCCCGGCATTTCGGGCGCACCTGGCGGGAGCGGCTCAACCGCGACCACTTCTACGCCCTGTGCATGGGATGGGCCTATGACCTGATCTGCCAGGGCTGGGACCCCCGCATCACCGGCCACTGGAGCGTGGTCACCGGCTCCACGGTGATGTGCATGGAGCCGGTGGGCGTTTTCCACCTGGCCGACCCGGAGTTTGCCCGCCTGGACGCCACCGCCATCAGCTACATGTACCAGCGGGGGCGGGACGTGGTGGCGGCGGCTATCCTGGCGGCAGCGGTAGCGGAGGCGATGCGGCCGGAGGCAAGCGTGGACAGCGTACTGGCAGCGGCGCTGGCGGCCGCGCCCCGGGAGCAATTGCTCACCTTCGATGAGCGGCCATTTGCGAGCGCCTACGACTACCTGTCCGCCTGCCTGGAGGTGGCGGCGAGGTATGACGACGTGCTGGCGGTGCGGCCGGAGCTCTATCAGAAGTGCCTGCTCTACCACATGATTGACCCGCTGGAGCTGCTGGGCTTTGCCCTGGCCATGTTCGCTATCGCCCGGGGGGAGGTGCGGCTGGCGGCCATCGGCGGCACCAACATCGGCCGGGACTCCGATACCATCGCCGGCCGGGCGGCCATGCTCTCCGGCACCCTGCGCGGCGCCGGCGCCGTGCCCGAGGAGTGGAAGCGGCTCTTCCGCCCGGAATCGCTGCAGCGCATCGAGCGCAATGCCGGCCGCCTGGCGGAAGTGATCCGGGAAGGGAAGCTGCCGCGGCTGCGGGCCCGGCTGGCCGCGGCGGGAATGGAGTAGGCGATGACCAACCGGGAGCGCTTCTGCCGCACCCTGTCATTCCTGCCCGTGGACCGGGTGCCCAACTACGAGCTGGGCTGCCTGGGGCAGACCGTGGAGCGCTGGATCGGGGAAGGGATGCCCCAGCACGCAGTTTATCTCAACTGGTTCGAGGGCGAGCCCTACTTTCACCTGGAGCGGCGGGGCTTTGCCGGGCTCAACGTGGGGATGCTGCCGCCCTTCGATTACCAGGTGCTGGAGGAGAGTGCGGACTACCTGGTGGCCAGGCATGGCAACGGGGTGGTGACCAAGGCGTTGAAGGGGGGTACGGTGCGAGGGACGCGCCTGTGCATGGACCAGTACCTACGCTTCCCGGTGACCGACCGCAAGTCATGGGCCGAGGTCAAGCGCCGCTACGACCCCGCCGCCCCGGTGCGCTATCCCCTGTGGTGGGATGACCAGGTGCGGGCCTGGCGGCAGCGCGACTATCCCCTGGGGCTGCTGCACAACGGCACCTTCGGGCTTTACTCCCAGCTTCGCTCCTGGGTGGGGACGGAGGGCATCTGCTACCTGTTTTTCGATGACCCGGCGCTGGTGGAGGAGATGGTGGAGTTCAACACCGAGTTCTTCCTGGCGCTGGTGGAGCGGGCGCTGGGGGAGGTGGAGTTCGATTCCTTCAACTTCTTCGAGGACCTGGCGGGCAAGGGCGGGCCGCTGATCTCGCCCCAGCTTTTCCGGCGCTTCCTGCTGCCCTGCTACCGGCGGATCAGCGAGCGCCTGCGCGGGGCCGGCATCCGGCATATCCTGTACGACAGCGACGGCGACGTGGAGGCGCTGATCCCCCTGCTGCTGGAGGCCGGCATCACCTGCCTGTGGCCCCTGGAGCAGGCCTCCGGGATGGACCCCCGGCGCTTGCGCCGGGAGTGGGGCCGCGAGCTGGCGCTGGCCGGGGGCATTGACAAGCGGGAGATCGCCAGGGACCGGGCCGGCATCAGGGCCGAGCTGGAGGCCAAGATCCCGCCCCTGCTGGAGAGCGGCGGCTATATCCCCTTCCTGGACCACGTCTTCCCGCAGGACATCAGCTACCACAACTTCCTGTACTACCTGGAGACCAAGGCGCGACTGATCGGCATGGAGATCGAGGTGCCCTGGCCGGGCACGCCGGCATAAGCGGGCATGGTTGGCAAGGGAAACGAGGAACCATCCGGTTCCAGATTACCCTGCAACATGCTCTCAGGGGTGGAAGGCGGTTGTGGCTACACGACTACGGCACGTTCCACGGGGGCGCGCCCGGAAACCAGGATTGAAGCGTTTTCATCAGCTTGGCAAAGGCGGGGTCTACGCAGCGGTCAACGCCCACGTGTCTAGCCAGCCGCTGGAAGAGGTCCGAAGAGCGGGGCGTCTGTGCTAGCTCAAGTGCGCGCCGCATGGCCTCTTTCGGCCGCACTGGTTTCCATTCGTGCCCGGTAAGGTATCCCTCATGAACGAGCCATTCCCTGAGTTTAGTCTCGCGGCCAGCCCAGCCAAGAACCTCCTCAACAACCGGCGAGTCACTCCATACCCATATCTCAATCTCGGGGTCCAGTATTATGACCGCTTGGCGCTCCCCCCAGCCATTGGCGGATAGTCTCTCCTCAAGCTCGCGGGCAATATCGTCGGACGAGGCAGACTCCTTGCCACAACCGTGGTAGTCAAAAAGGACGAGCGCGTGCCGATGGCTGGCGAGAAAGACTCTGAGGAAATCGACGCATTCCCTGAAACAACCTGGGTCGTGCCTCGGGTGGACGTGGATGTCAGGTTCGATCGGTCGTATGCCGAGGGAATCGGGTGGTCTGGAAAGCAGACCTTGCAGACAGTATCTGGCGTCCTGGTCGGCGACAAGGATGACCAGGTCCTTCTGCGGTCCCTCGCGTTTAGCGCTATGTAGTTCGCTCAACCGAGTACCCCGGCGGCAAACAGGGTGCCCAAGTCAGTTTCCCCCCTCCACTTCCGAAGTTTCGGGTGCTGATCGCCGGATACGATGTCGGTGGCACCATCTTTCGTCTTGGCGAAGCACAGCACGTTGGCGAGCTCCACGCTAGCCAGGATGGCAGGGGAGTGTGTGGCCAGCAGGACTTGGCCCCGGTATACAGATGAAAGCGATTGCACAACCGCCTCAACCGCCCGAGGGTGGATCCCGTTCTCAGGTTCCTCAATCAGGTATATGGCCGTCTGGTCTACCAGGTAAGCTGGCAGCGTAAGCGCGAGCAGCCGGAGCGTTCCGTCTGATGCGACCCAGGAAGGCACGGAAACCCCTGGATACCGCAGACAGAGATATGCGCTCTTGTCGTCCTCGCGGTGCAAAACCTCAACATCCTTCAGGTCCGGTAGGACGGTGGCTAGATGCGCTATCCAGCTACTGTGTCTCTCGGGCGAGTTTTCCCTCAGAGCCGCTACCACCCAGGGGAGATTGGAGCCATCCATTCGAAAGCCTCGTATGTGAGAGGGTGGGCTAGACTGCCTGATGAGAAGGCTATTGAGGACAAAGCGCTGAATATCCTCGGTAAGGAAGTGATTGAGCCAGACTGCGACCGGGAATCGCGACTCGTCGGCCGGGAAATTTGCCAGCGCGGATTTGTAGGGACCAAGTGTAAAGCTCGGAATCCAGCCCTTGCCCGGCTTTGGGTTTGCCTCCGAGTAGAAGTGGTCGTCCCGGCCCTTCTTGGTCATAATCGCGCGACCTTTCCCTCGCCTTATCAGCAGGCTCTCCGAGGGCGGCACGTGGGTCTCTGGAAAGAGCGTCCTTTGCCTTGGCGTTGATGCGGCGGTGGCCTCTTTCAGTCGCACACTTTCCTCCAGGATGCCCGGTGCGCGGCTTTCCTCCACCAAGCCAATCCTAACCGCATAGCGAACCGTGTCGTAGCGTTTCGCTGCCTGGGATAGCTTCGCCCGGATTTCGTCAGGTATCCTGGCCTCGAATGCCAGCTCGAACTGGCCACCGTTCTCAGGCCTGCCCCAAATCAGATCTCGGAAATCATGTGTTCTGTCGGTTAAGGCTGCTTCCAGCCCGTCGGAAACAAGTTTGCCGAGGAACCCGATGACATCGAGAAAGGTCGTCTTGCCGCTTGCGTTCGGCCCCACGAGCACGTGAAAGCGACTCAGCGGCTGGCTGATGTATCTAAGACAGCGAAAGTTGCGGGCCTCAACGAGGGTTATCACCGGGTTGACCCCTTGCATCCCCGTTACGACCTCGATGCGAATCCTCCTGCTTTTACCGGCACGTCATCCATGCCCTTGCTGAGCCCCCGGTAAGGCGGTCGCGCTCTTCTGGCCTCCGGGGCTCACGCGCGCGCCCATCTCGCCAGGTGGCCTCGGTAGGACTGTCGGCCGCAGCTGCCGAACGGGAAGGCAGGGCTGGCTGGTGATGAGCCGGGCCAGTCCCCAGGAGGAGAGAATGCCCATGCCTGCCCGCAAAGCCCGCCCTGCCCCGACCGTGAACCTGGCCTCTGCCGTGGTGGTGACCGCGGGGGCCGCCGCCGACAACGTGGAGCGCCAGGCCGCCGCCATGCTGCGCTGGGAGGTGGGGAAGCGCACCGGCCTGGCCTGGGAGGAGCTGGCCGGCCTGCCCGGGGACGAGGTGCCGGTGATCATCGTGGGCAGCCAACAGCGCCTGCCTGCCCTGCCGCCGGGAATCAGGCTGCCCTCCCCGGTGACGAAGAACGGCGCGCCGGCGGCCGAGGGCTACCTGCTGGCGGTGGACAGCGCGGCCCGGCGGGCGCCCACCGTGTGCGCCCTGGGTAATGACCGCCGGGGCACCCTGTATGCGGTGGGCCACCTGCTGCGGACGCTGGAATGGGGCCCCGGCAAGGCTGACCTGCCTGCCGATCTCCAGGTGGCCAGCGCCCCCGCCTACCCCATGCGGGGCATGCAGCTTGGCTACCGGCGGCTCAACGACACCCTGGACGCCTGGGACGTGGGCCGCTATGCCCAGTACGTGCGGGACCTGATCGTCTTCGGGGTGAACAGCATCGAGCTCATCCCCCCGCTCTCGCCAGGCAGGTATGGCGCCGCCGAGCCCGACCCCCTGATGCCGCTCAGCCCCTGGGACATCACGCTGGCTTTGTGCGCCCTGCTGGATAGCTATGACATGGAGGTGTGGTTCTGGCTGCCCCTGGAGAGCGGGGCGGCAGGCGATCCCGAGCTGCGAGCCGACAGCCTGCGCCAGCGGGAGGCGCTCTTTGCCGCTTGCCGCCGCCTGGACCACGTGTTTGTGCCCGGCGGCGACCCCGGCGACACTGCTCCCGACCTGCTCTTCCCCTACCTGAGGGACCTGGGGCAGGCGCTGCGCCGCCACCATCCCGGGGGGCGGCTGTGGGTGTCGCCGCAGAAGTTCCGGCGGGAGAACCTGGCGCGCTTCTATGAGTACCTGCACCAGCACCAGCCCGACTGGCTGGAGGGCGTGGTGTGGGGCCCAGGGTGCCTGCAGACGCTGCCCCAGGTCCGGGAGCTGGTGCCGGCCCGGTATCCCGTCCGCCACTATCCCGACGTCACCCACGCCAAGATCTGCCAGTTTCCCTTCCCCCACTGGGATGCTGCCTGGGCCCTGGCCTATGAGCGCCAGCCCATCCAGCCCCGGCCCACGCAGTTCGCCCACATCTGCAACCTGCATTCCCCCGACACCCCCGGCGCGGTGGCCTATTCCGATGGCACGGGCGACGACGTGAACAAGGTGATCTGGGCGGCCCGGCTCTGGGACCCGCAGGCGCAGGTGCGCCAGGTGCTGGAGGACTATGGGCGCTGCTTTGTGGGGCCGGAGTTTGCCCAGGAAGCAGCCGAGGGCCTGCTGATGCTGGAGCGCAACTGGGCCGGCCCCGCCGCCAGCAATCCCCAGGTGCCCCAGACCCTGGCCCACTGGCAGGCCATGGAAAAGCGGGCGACCGCCCGGGAGCTGGGCTGCTGGCGCTTCCAGCAGGGGCTGATCCGGGCCTATGGCGACGCCTTTGTGCAGCAGCGGGTGCGCCAGGAGCAGGAGCTGCTGGCGGCCGCTTATGGGGAGCTGGCCCGCGCCGGCCAGGTGGGGGTGAGGGCGGCGCTGGCGCGGGCAGAGGAGATCCTGGCCCGGGCCGATCCGCTCACCGCCGCCCCGGAGCTGCGCTCGCGCGTGCACGAGCTGGCAGGGATGCTCTTTCGTAGCATCGGCATGCAGCTCAGCATCGCCGGCTACGGTGCCAGCGCCCGGGACCGGGGGGCCCAACTGGATAACAACGACGGCCCGCTCACCGACTGCCCCTGGCTGCGCTGCCAGCTGCCCCGGCTGCGGGAGCTGCCGGAGTCGCAGGCGCGGGAGGAGATTGACCGCCTGGTGCACTGGACCGACCCCGGCCCCGGCGGCTGCTACGACGACCTGGGCAGCCACGTGCATGGCCGGGACCCGCACCTGGTGCGGGAGATCACCTGGGAGCAGGACCCCGGCTTCCTGCTGGGGGTGCAGGATGCCAACTATGTCTCCGGCTTCCCGGAGGGGGCCCGCCTCTCCTGGGCCACCCAGGCGCAAGCCTACCGGCCGCCCCTGCGCCTGCGCTACCAGGGCCTGGACCCGCGGGGCAGCTACCTGCTGCGGGCCACCTATGCTGGCCGTGGGCGCATGAGCCTGCAGCTCTACCTGGGCGGGCAGCCGGTGGGCGAGCCGGTCAGCTTTGAGGGGCGGCAGCCGGTGGTGCGGGAGTTCGAGGTGCCGCTGGCGGCGATCGCCGGGGGCACGCTGGAGGCGGTCTGGGACAACGTGGAGGGCCACGACGTGCAGCTCGCCGAGGTGTGGCTGATCAAACGGTAAGGAAGGATGACCAACGTGGAGACCAGGCGCCAGCGCGAGCTGGGGGCGGACATTGCCGCTCACCTGCACCGCCTGTATGCCGAGCGCGGCCGGCAGGGGCGGTTCACCGGAGGCGGGAAGGCGGCGTTCCTCGCCTGGCAGGCGCAGGCGGGCAAGGAATTGGCGGCGGCCCTGGGCGGCCAGCCCGCCAGCGTGCCGCCCTTGCAGCTCGAGCGCATCCCCATCCCCAGCCCGGAGGCGCCCGAGTTTGCCGGGGTGCGGCTGGAACGGCTTTACTACGCCACCAGGGAGGACCTGGCGGCCACCGCCTACCTGGTGCTGCCCGAGGCACTGCCGGCGCCGGCGCCGGCGGTGCTCTGCCCGCCTGGCCACGGTGGGGGGATCAACCAGGTGGTGTTTGACCAGTCGGGAATCTACCACCAGTATCCCCTGGCGCTGGCCCGCCAGGGCCTGGTGGCGCTGGTGCCCGAGCACCTGGGCTCAGGCGAGCGGGTGGAGGAGCAGGGCTGCACCCACCTGTTCTGCTACCTGGCGCTGGTGCTCCTGGGCGAGAGCGCCATGGGCTACCTGGCGTGGGACTTGCGGCGAGCGCTTGACGTGCTGGAGGCGCTGCCGGAGGTGGATGCCGGGCGGCTGGGCTGCTACGGGCTGAGCCTGGGCGGGGAGATGACCCTGCTCACCACCGCTCTCGACCAGCGCATCAAGGCGGCCTGCGTCTCCGGGTTTTTCACTTCCTACCGGTCAACCTACCTGCACGAGCAGCACTGCGGGTGTGGCTACGTGCCCCGCCTGGCCTGCAAGCTGGAGCACGTGGACATTGCGGCCCTGATCGCCCCCCGGCCGCTGCTGGTGGAGGCGGGGACGGAGGACCCCTCGTTCCGGCCGGAGGCGGCCCGGGCGGGGGTGGAGGAGCTGCGGGGGTACTACGGCTTGCTGGGGGCGCAGCAGCGGCTGGCCTTTCACGTTTTTGAGGGCAAGCACGAGATCAGCGGCGCCCAGGCCTTCCCCTGGCTGGCCCGGTGGCTGAGCGGGTAAGCGGCTGCTGGTCTGGCTGGGGATGAATGGGGGTGAGCGCCGCAGGTAACCAGGGGCAGGTCGGACACTCACAGCAGTGGTCACCGGGGCGCCGGAGAGGCAGCGACCGGTGACCACACTGCTTGGCAGCAGCGCGGACTAAGGGTGGGTGACGGTCAGGGTGTAGTGGGTCTTGCCGGAGTAGGCCACCACTCGCAGGGTGTAGGCGCCGGCACTGGGAGCTTCGTAGCTGATCTGCTCCAACTGGCCGGACCGGGAGGTGGAGCTGGCGACCACCGTGCCCGAGGGATTGATCAGGTACAGGTCCAGGTCGGCCTGCCCCTGGCCCTTCCAGTCAAGAGTGGCGGAGATGGGGCCGGGCCAGGTGAGGGTGATGGGGTGCAGGCGGCTGGTATCACCTTTGGTGTAGCCGATCTTGTCGGTGAAAGTTTCGGTGGTGAGCAACAGGGGCACCTGCACGGGCACCTGAGCAGAAGTACCCTGGTTGCCCGCCCCGTCAATGGCCACTGCCTGCAGGTTGTAGGCGCCCGGCGGCTGCGAGGTGGTGTCCCAGCCCCAGGTGTAGGGAGCGGTGGTGGCCGTGTGCCGGCAGACACCGTTCAGGTAGAAGTCCACGCGGGCTACCCCGCTGGCGGTGTCGCTGGCCTGGGCGATGACCGTGGTCAGGCCGCTAACTAAGCTGCCCGCGCTGGGGGCGGTGATGGCTACCGTGGGCGGGATGTTGTCCACGGTGACCGTCACCTGGGCGGAGGTGGCGAGGTTGCCTGCCCAGTCCCGGGCCTGCGCGTACAGGGTGTGTTGGCCGTCGCTGGACTGCCTGGTGTCCCAGCCCCAGGTGTAGGGAGCGGTGGTGGCCGTCTGCCGGTAGACACCATCCAGGTAGAAGTCCACGCGGGCTATCTCGCTGGTGGCGTCGCTGGCCTCGGCGGTGACCGTGGTCAGGCCGCCAAGCAGGCTGCCCGCGCTGGGGGCGGTGATGGCTACCGTGGGCGGGGTGTTGTCTACGGTGACCGTCACCTGGGGAGAGGTGGCGAGGTTGCCTGCCCGGTCCCGGGCCTGCGCGTACAGGGTGTGTTGGCCGTCGCTGGACTGCCTGGTGTCCCAGCCCCAGGCATAAGGGGCCAGGGTGAGAACGCCGGCCAGTCTGCCATCCCGGTACAACTCCAGCTGGCTGACCCCGCGATCGTCGCTGGCGGTGGCGCGCACTACCTGCCAGCCGCTAAGAATGGCCCCGTCGGGAGGGGCGGTGATCTTCACCAGGGACGGAGAGCTGTCGTCTTGAACGGTGGCCTGCAGGGCGGCCAGCACCGCCCGGTAGGGATTGATCTTGCCCCAGCCATACTGGGGGTCCGGGCCGGGCTGGCCCAGGTCATCGGCGGTCTCGCAGAGAAGCTGGGCGGCCTGGCTGGGGGGCAAAGTCGGGCGGGCGGAAATCATCAGCCCCAGCGTGCCGGTGACATAGGCGGCAGAGATGGAGGTGCCGGCATACAGATCAATGCTACCACCCAGCGAAGTACTGAAGGCCCGGTAGGGAGCAGACACGTCAACCCAGCTCCCATAGTTGGGGTAGCAGAGCGTCTGCCCGTCGCCTGTCACCCCGGCCACCGCCACCACCGGAGGCAGGGCCGCGGGATAGTAGGGATCGGCGGCATCCTCATTCCCCGTCCCTGCCACCAGCAGGGCGCCCCTGATATTAGCGTACTCGACGGCGAGTGCCAGGGTGTGTGAATAGTTGGGGCCGCCGTAGCTGACGTTGATCACCCGGGCGCCCTGATCGGCGGCGTAGATGATGCCCTGGGCCAGGCGGCTACAGCCGACTGAGCCGGTGCAACCGCTTACCCGCACCACCAACACGGGGTTCTGCCAGGTGAGGGCAGCCACTCCGTAGCCGTTGTTGGAGACCGCGCCCAGGACTCCTGCCATGGCGGTGCCATGGCCATCGGTGTCCGTGGGGTCGGCGTCGCCGTCCACGAAGTCCCAGCCGGGCACCAGGCGGCCCTGCAGATCGGGATGGCTGAAGTCAGCACCGGAGTCCAGCACGGCGACGGTCACCTGGGCGCTGCCCGTGCTCAGGTCCCAGACGGCAGGCATGCTTGCCCAGAGCGGTTCGTCCTCGTCATAGCCAAAATAGGGGTCGTTCGGGTTGAGGGTGCACCGCAGATAGTAGTCAGGCTCGGCGAAGAGCACGCTGGCGTTACCCAGGTACAGGCTGCGTGCCTGGTCGAGTGTCTGCTCGTCCGGCAGGGATACGACCTGGACCCCCAACTGGGGTATCTGATCGACTACCACTGCCCCGGCTGTCCGGTGCACCTGATCCATATCGGCAGGGGGGGTGCCGGGGTAGAACCTGACCAACAGGCGGTGAGGCGCACAGCATGAGGGCTGCTGGTCCAAAGAGGCCGCTGCCGAGCAGAACGCGGTAGCAAGCAGCAGCAGGATAAGCAAGCAGGAAAGCTTGCAGGACATCGGATCTCCCCCTCCCCAAGGCCTGGCGTCTACGGATGACACTATTCCACATTCTCGGCCCGGACACCAATGCCGGCTGTAGGGCGGCAGCGCGATCGGCCTGCTCGGGCGCGTGCCATGGGCGACTGTGTGCTGGTGCCCTCACCCCGACCCTCTCCCAGGGGGAGAGGGAGTGAGGGAGAGGAGCAGGGGGAGAGGGAGTGAGGGAGGGGAGCAGGGGGAGAGGGCGTGAGGGAAAGGAGAGCGAGATTTCTCGTCGGCCACCCAGGGCAGCCGCGTCGGAATCACAATCCCTGGCCGGCGAGGGCAAGGAGAGAGGTTGCCTCAGGAGAGGTAGCAGGCGTAAACCCAGCTCTCCGGGGCGCCCCAGGTGGACTCCAGCACCAGGCGGACACCGGAGAGCTGCCTGCGCACGCTCAGGCGCACCAGCCGCTGGTGGTTGTCGGTCACAACAGCAATGGGCACCCAATCCCGCCCCTCCCGCCCCTCGAGGCGGAAGGCCCGGGGCATGACCGCCGGGATGGCGGTAAGCTGGTTGTCCCGCTGATGGTAGCTGAGGGAGATGATGGACTCCAGGGCGCTGTCGAGCACCAGGGTCGCCTGCTCTACCCAGGCCGGCGCCTCGAAAAGGTAGGCGCAGCTATCCCCCGGCCGGGCCAGCCAGCCGTGGCGCACCTCGCCCACCGGGCGGTTGATGCCGTCGCGCACCGGCTCCGGGTCGCCCTGGGAGGCGGTCAGGCGGGCCTGCTGCGTGAGCGGCGGCATTTCCTGCGCCAGGCCGGGCAGGTAGCAGTCATCGGCGAGCAGGGCCTGCTGCAGCGGCCCCAGGTGGCTTTTGAGCTCCCGCGGGGGGAGGCCCAGGGCGGCGGCCAGGGCGGCGGCGGTGCCCACGGCCTGCCCCATGCTGGCGCCGGTACCCGCCACCCGGCTGGAGCTCATGGCCAGGTGCGTGCAGGAGGCACAGCGCCCGGCAAACATCAGGTTCGAGATGTTGGCCGAATAGAGCGACCGGTAGGGAATGCCATAGGGTGAGGGCGTGGGATAGAAGGTGGTGCTGGGGCTGCCCAGGCGCACCGACCAGAAGCCGGCCGGGTGGTGGTCGTCCATGGGCCAGCCGCCGTAGGCCACCACATCCGCAAACTTGCCCTCCGCCTCCAGGTCGAGCTGGGTGAGCACATGGTCGCCCAGGTAGCGCCGGCTTTCCCGCTTGCCGGGTAGGAATTGCAGCCATTCCAGGGACCAGTGGTCGGCACCGTGGTCGCCGTGGTTCTTGATGTGGTCCCAGACCCCCAGCGAGATGCGCAGCAGCTCATCCCGGAGCGTTTCCGTGTCCCGGATGGAGTCGTACTCGCCCCCCAGCTCCACCCACCAGTAGCCCATCTCCCACCAGCGGTGGCCGCCGGCGCCGTAGGGCAGGTCGGAGTCATCGGGGAAGGTGTAGGCCCAGGCGGGGGCAGTGAAAGGCTGGGGGGCGTCGTAGCAGCGGGCCTGGAACAGGATGCTCATGCCCATGGTGCGCTCATCGGCGGTCTCGGGGGCGGCAGGCTCGCCGTATTCGCGGCGGGCCTCCCGGCCCACCCGGAAGCGGGCGCCGGTGAGGGGAGCGAGGATGGCATCGCCCGAGCAGTCGGCATAGATCTTGGCGCGCACCTGCTGGTAGGTCTCCGTGGTGAGCTGCCAGCCCGTGACGGCCGAGATGCGGTTGCCTGCCATCTTTGCCTCCAGGCAGGTGCAGTTCAGCATCAAGGTGAGGTGGGGCTGGTGGCGGGCGGCCTCGTAGAGCACCAGGTCCCAGACCGAGTAGCTCTTGTGGGGATTGCGGCGCAAATTTTCCAGGCGCAGCTCCTCCAGGATGCCGGTCTCCCGCAGGTAGGGCAGGGCGCCGTGGCGGTCGGCGCCGCACACGTGCACCCGGCACTCGCTGGAGGCATTGCCCCCCAACACCGGGCGCTCGTGCATGAGCACCACCGAGGCGCCGTGGCGGGCTGCCGCCAGTGCCGCACATAATCCGGCCATGCCGCCGCCGACTACGCAGAGATCCACCTCCTGCGCGGCCTGCCACAGCTTGTTCTTCGCCCGGGATGGCATGGTCAGCCTCCTTGCTGATGCCTACGGGGCCGGCGCCCAGGGCGAGCTGCCGGGCACCGGCCAGGAAGCCCGCCGGGCGTCCCGGTGGAGGCCGATGCGCTCTACGGGAATCCGCTGAAAGCCCATGCGGTAGGCCGGCGAGTCGTCCCGCAGCCGCAGATGCGCCTGGTCCAGGAAGCCCGCCTCCTCGCCCACCAGGTTGGCCTCCAGCCTGGTGAGGGGGCGGGCGATCTCCTCGATCTCGTCCCAGCTGCCGCCCACGCAAATATTGCGCACCACCACGTTGCCCTTGGGTGCCGCCGGCGCGTCCTCCAGGATGCCCACCAGGGCGGGATAGCGCTCGCTCCAGGGCGGCTGCTGGTAGGGCATGGCCGCCAATCGCTCCTTCATGGTGGTATCCACGGTGTCGCCCGCCCAACCCAGGGCGCGGGCGTCTATATGCAGGGCGGGCTGGCAGTCCACGAAGATGTTGTTCTCCACCACGGTGTCCCGGCCGCCGCCGATGAAGGCCGCCCTGGTCACCCGCTGGAAAACGTTGCCCCAGATGAGGGTGCCGCAAAGCATGTCGTCCAGGTACACGCCCACGCAGCCTTGCTCCCGGAATCCCGTGATGTCATGCAGGTAGTTGTAGCGCACGACGGTCCCCCGCATGGTCCAGTCCCGCCCGCAGTAGATGGCTCCGGCGTCGTTGGACTCCATGCACACGTGGTGGATATGGTTGAACTCGATCAGGTGGTCGTTGCCCCAGAAGCCGATGGCCTCATGGGGGGCGTCGTGGATCAGGTTGTGGGTGGCCCGGTTGCCCACGCCGCTGAGGGCGATGGCCGGGTGGTACATGCGGTTCCACTCGCTGTAGTGATGGATGTGATTGTTGTCGGCAAAGTGGCGGGCGGCGGTAAGGGTTTTGCGGTCTCCCCCCTCCAGGCTGATGCCGCCGTTGCCTGTCTGGTAGATGTCGCACCCTATCACCCCGTGGTCGCTGCCGCCGGCTGCCGTCACCCCATACCCTCCCAGGTTGCGCAGGGTGCAGCCCACCACCTGGTTGTGCTCGCCGCCGCGGATGGTAACGGCCGTGCCCCGGGTTGCCTCCAGCACCAGGCCGCGCAGGGTGAGGTAAGAGGCATCGGTCATGGTGACCAGGGTAGGCAGCACCGACACCAGGGGCCTGCCCTCTGCCGGAGGCGCGGGCGGCCAGAAGTAGAGGATGCCCGCCTCCCGGTCCAGATACCATTCGCCCGGCGTGTCCAACTCTGAGAGCAGGTTGTAGGCGTAGTACCACTGGCCCTTGCGGTAGCCGTAACCGTGGTAGGGGGGCTTGACCGAGATCACGCGCTTTTCGGGGTCTATGGATGCCACCTGGTGGCGCTGGTCAGACCAGTCCCAGAACCAGTAGCCATGCACCCAGGGGTCCTGCTCGCCCACCCAGCGCCGGGGCCGGTCTCCCTCGTAGGTAAACTTGCCGACCCGGTCGCCCCAGGTGCCCCGAATGTCGTAAGGCTGGCCGCCCACCACGTCTACGATGGTAACGAAGCCCTGGTTGGGCCAGCGGGCCAGGGTCATGCGCCGATCACCAAAAAAGAGCTCCAGCCCGCCCTCCTTGGCGTCGCCGAAGTCCTTGATGCCGAGCGCCCGCAGGTCGGCCTGCAGCACCTGGGGTCGGGCTGCCGGGTCCAGCCGGGCGAGCACCGCCCGCTTCCTCACCGGCCGCAGGTTGGTCACCAGCTTGCCTCCGACCAGGTGCACCCGCTCCTTGCGGTAGGCACGGTAGACGATGGGAGCGCCGGGCTGGCCCGAGTCCTGGGCGGTGAGCTCCAAGGGTCGCTGGCGCTGGTACACCCCGCCCCGCAGCCAGACGGTAACCCCGCCCTGGGGCAGCCCGCCTGCCTGCCGCAGCTGCCGAATCTCGTCCCGGGCGCGCTCCAGAGTGGCAAAGGGGCCGTCCGTGTGGGCCGCATTGGGGGCCGCCAGCTTGCCTGACCAGCTATCCCGGCCGCTGGCAGCCACGTACAGGTGCACCGCGCCTCGGGCCTGGGCGGTGCTGCCGGCCGTGGTCGCCAGCAGCAGGGCGGCGGCCGCCAGGCAGGCAAAGGTGGCGAGTGGATGCATGGGAGCTCCTCCCTTCGCGGGCACAGGCTGCCGGCGTGGTTTCGGCGCCGCCGGGGGGCGGACCTGCCGGGCCCGGTCAGGGACGGGGCGGCAGGCGCCAGAGCTCGGCGTCCTTGATGCCCACGCTGGCCAGCAGCTCCGCCGCCCGGGGGAAATCCATCTGGTAGCGGGCGCCGTGGCAGTCAGAGCCGACACACATCCGCACTCCCCGCTCCCGCAGCCAGGCCAGGTACTCCAGGTACTGTCGCTGGAAGCGCTCGGGATAGGCCCGGCTCAGCACCACGGCGCCCAGGTTGATCTCGACCACCTTCTCCCCCTCCCGCACCGCGGCCGCGAACTCCTGGTGCAGAGACTGGGGGATGACCCGGAAGTCGCCCAGCCAGGGATCGGTGGTGTAGCGGCCGTCCGCATCCTGCCAGGCGCCCATCCACCACCAGGGATGGGCCACAATATCCACCAGGGGGTGGGTGGCCAGGAACATGTTCTGGCGGTGGTAGTCCCGAATCACCGCCTCCCGTTCCAGGGGCACGTACAGCGGCCAGTGGGCGCCGCCCACCACGTACTCGATGCCCAGCGCTGCCAGGTGCTCCTGCTCCAGGCCGATGGCCAGGGGGCCCTCCGGCGGCCCGCCCTGCCGGATCCCATAGACGGGCTCGGCATGCTGCCCCCGGGCGATCTCCTCCAGCTCCCAGCGAGTGACGCAGCTTACCTCCACCCCGAAATGCAGCCGCCCCGAGGGCGCGGCCGCCAGGAATTCCTGCCGGGAGGCGGCGAGGTCGGGCAGGTTGTACGGTGTGTGCAGGTGATCCGTGATCCCCAGGTCCGCGATCCCCTGCTCCCGGGCGCCGGCGATGAGGTCGGCCGTCTGCAGGGAGGCCTGATCACACGAGTGGTGGGTATGGATGTGCCAGTCGGAAGTGATGGGCATGTCCGGTGTCTCGCTTTGCATGGAGTCCCGGTTAGCATACGCCCGTCGGCCCTGCTTGCCCAGGCCGGGCTTGGGGCACGGCAGGAAATCGGCCCCTGCCGGCCAATATACCCTTGCTCGCCGGCAGCCGCCTGCGGCGGCACGGCCTGCAGACGCCCTGAGTACGCGTCCTGGGAGGTTAGCCATGACTCACCTGACGAAATGCCGGGTATGGTGGTGCGCGCTGGTGCTGGCGGCGGTGGCGGTGGGCAGCGGTGCCGCCTTTTCCGCTGAGGTCGGACCCTTGGCCTATTCCTTCTCTCGCCGGCCCCCTGGGAACGCGGTGGTGCTATTCGACGGCAGCGATCTGAGCGGCTGGCACCATGCCGGCGGCGAACCGGCTGCCTGGAAGGTGGAGAACGGGGCGATGACGATCGGTCGGGGCAACATCCTGTCGCAGGAGACCTTCCAGGATGCCTGGGTGCATATCGAGTTCCGCATCCCAGACATGCCAGGAGCCACCGGCCAGGCCAAGGGCAACAGCGGCGTTTACCTGCAGGGCCGCTACGAGATCCAGGTGCTTGATTCCTACGGCTTCAAGTCCCCAGGCAAGGGCGATTGCGGCGCCATCTATGGCCTGCACGCGCCCCTGGTCAACGCCTGCAAGCCCCCCCTGTACTGGCAAAGCTTCGATATCTTCTTCCGGGCGCCGCGGCTGGAGGCGGGGCAGGTGAAGGAGCCGGGCCGGATGACGGTGCTGCAAAACGGCATCGTGATCCACAACAATGCCGAGGTGCCGGTCGCCACTGCTGCCGGCATGGCCGGGGCGGTGGACCAGCCGGGGCCGCTGATGCTGCAAGACCACGGCTGCCCGGTGCAATACCGGCAAATCTGGCTGGTGCACCTGCCTGCCAAGGGGTCAGACAGCTACGGGCCCCAGTAACGCCGCCTCACTGCCCCTGGGGCGGCAGCGGCGAGTAGCGCAGCTCGTGCTTGGGGTCGTCCAGGCGCAGGTAGAAGCCCCATTCGCCCCTCACCTGCACGATCTTGAAGAGCATGGTGTTCCATCCCTGGCGCAGGTTGGCCCGGGGCTCATTTTGCCCGGGGATGGCGGCGCGGGCGGTCGCCTCGCCCCACACCATCTCGCCGTTCACCAGCAGCTTCCCCCCGTCGTCGCTGCCCAGCATCACGGCGCGGGGGCCGTCATTGGGACTGTACACCCAGATCAGGCCATAGGCCACTGCCTCCTTGGGCTCTGAGTAGAGCTCCAGCAGGTTCAGGTAGCCGTTGGGCTGCACCTCCACCTGCCGCCAGCGCACCGGCTCGCCGCGCTTGCCCTGGTAGGTGGCGGCGAGGTTGATCTCCCGTTCCGGCGGGTAAGCCGTATCATAGCCCGGCATCTGCTCGCCGCCGCTGTCAAAGGGGCCGATCACCTGCCAGCTTGGCGGGTGGTAGCCCACATCCTCCACGCTGAAGGCACGCAGCCCCACGCTGTACCCGCTTGACTGCGCCTGCTTGCCCACCACCTGCAGCCGCCAGACATGCTCTCCGCGCTCCAGGTCTACCATCCCCACTGCCAGCTCATCACCCGGAGTGGTGACGGGCGCATACAGGTCCACCGGCTCGCCCACTGGCTGGTCGTCGGCATAGGCCTGCACTATGCCCCGATCCGGCCCGGTGGTGAGCCAGAGCAGCACCCGGAAGCGGTCGGCATAGTTCAGGGGCCGGCGGAAGCTCAGCCAGTCGCCTGGCCGCCTGGCCACCAGCACCAGTTCGCCGCCTTCCCAGGGCAGACCGATATCCGTCCAGCGCCGGGCTTGCCAGGAGGCGCCGGGGGAGCAGCGGGGGCCGAAGAGGTCACTCACCTCCCAGTGATCTGCCATAGGAGGCAGCTCCAGGGGCGGGGTCTGCATGGCCTTGCCCTGGGCGACCGCCCGGTTTACCCTGCCAAACTGCTCGATCCATTCCTGGGGCCGGCCGCCGAAAACCCCCAGCCACTCGGCATGCTGCCCGGCCGCCGAGGTAAGTAAGGGGGCATGGCCCAGGAAGATCCAGTAGCCATCTCCCCGCCGACAGGCCCAGTAGGCGCTGGCAGCCATCTGCTCCGGGTACCAGACCCGCTCCGCGGGCACCACGTTGAAGCCGGTGATGGCCCGAAAATGCAGCCCCAGGCCCTGGTACTCGGCGCGCTGGCGCTCCAGGGCGGGGCCGTGACCCCAGACGTAGGTGGCCTCGTCGAGCAGCAGGAAGGGGGCCTGCTCACTCCCCAGGCCGCGCACAAAGCGCAGGTCCCAATCCACGCGGGAATGGCGGCGGGTGGGGGGCTGATAGGCCCAGGGATAGGTGGCGAGCACCAGGCCGGGAGCCAGGCGGTCCACGTCCGCCCGAATGCGGGCAAAGATACCGGTGGCCGCCTCGTCCTGGAAGGCGCAGTAGCGGTCCCAGAGGCCGCCGTGGGTCAGCCACTCGTTGCGCTCAGGCGGCAGCACGGATAGGTCGTTCTTGCCCAGGGACTGCAGGAAGGCGCCAAAGCAGTAGTCGCAGTGGCAGAACAGGTGGGAGATGGGGTGGTCGTAGTCTTCCTTGTCAAAGAGCAGGCCCGCCACCGAGGTATGCCCCGCCCGCTGCAGCTCCGCCAGGGACAGGGCCAGCTTGCCTACCGACCCCCGCCAGAATGCCTCGTCCAGGGGGCAGGGAGTGGCGGGCTGGCGCACGCCGTCCGGCCCCACGAAGGGCCGGCTGGCACCTGCCTGCCGCAGGTATTCCCCGATCCCCAGGGAGGTGACCATGATCAGCCGCATCCCGGCCCGGTCGGCCGCCTGGATCAGGGGCGCAAGCTCCGAGAGCGGCCGGCCGCCTACCTGCACCAGGGCGCAGTTGAAGCCCATCTCTCGCACCCGGCCTACCGAGCGCACCATCAAGTCGCTGGTATCCAGGTAGGACAGGCAGCGCACCTTGCCCTGGCCCAGCCAGGGCTGGCCCGCAGCCGCCGCCGGCGCGGGCAGGGCTGGGCCCAGGGCGAGCAGCACAGCCAGGCAGGTGCTGGCAGCGATCAGGCCGGTTCTCATGGTGTTCCCCCGTGCTGGCAACCGGGTCCGGCTGCCGGTTAAGGTGCAGGAGGATTCGCTGCCGCCCACTGGCGCTCCTCTAAGGGCAAAGCAGGGAAGGAGGAGGCGAGGGAGGGCGTGGAAATGAGTGGCGGGGGGAAGGAGGCGAGGCGATGACGGCTGGCGGGAGGGCGGTGGAGCCCTGGTTTCGAGGCATGATGCCCATCATGGCGACCCCCATCACCGAGGCGGGCGAGCTGGACGAGGCGAGCCAGCGGCGCCTGGTGCAGTATTGCCTGGCCTGCGGGGCGGTGGCGGTGGGGCACCTGGCAGGGGCTTCGGAGTTCCAAAAGGTGGCCCCCGACTGGCGCCGGCGCATCACCGAGATCGTAGTCGAGGAGGCGGGCGGGCGGGTGCCGGTCTTCATCGGGGTGACCGCGCCCACGGCCCGCATGGCGGCAGAGCATGCCCGGCAGGCAGAGGCGCTGGGGGCGGACCTGGTGATGGCGGGGGCGCCTTATCCCGACGTGCCCGAGGCCAAGGGTATGCTTGACTACTACCGGACGATCTCGGAGGCGGTGTCCCTGCCGGTGATCGTGCAGGATACGGCGCAAAGCGACCGGGTGCTGACGCCGGATTTCCTGTGCCGGCTGTGCCAGGAGCTGCCTGGGGTGCGCTACGTGAAGGCGGAGGGCGGCCGCTTCCTGGCCAAGAGTGCGGAGCTGGTGGCCCGGGCGGGGGACCGGATGCAGGTGATAGGTGGCGCGGCGGGCAGGCACCTGATCCACCTGCTGCGGGTGGGGGTGAGCGCCTTCATGACCGGGACGGAGGCGCTGGACATCCACGGGGCGGTGGTGCAGGCCTACCTGGGGGGTGATGAGGAGGAGGCGGCCCGCATCTACTTCCAGCAGCTCCTGCCCTACCTGATGCTTTACCAGGAATACTTCCGGGAGCTGCTCAAGTGGATGCTATTTGAGCGGGGGATTATTGACTGCCCGGCGGTGCTGCCGCCGGCGGCGAACGTGCCCATGAGCGAGGTAGAGCGGCGGGAGCTGGGATGGGTGCTTGACCGCATCGGGTGGCGGAAGCGCTGGCCCAATATTCCGTAGCCTCAGCGGGGCGGCCGGGAGAGGGTCAGCCGCCAGACGTCGTTCATCAGCGGCCAGGAGTTGCCGGCCACCACCCAGAGGCTGCCATCATACACGTAGCAGGTGGGCTCGTGCCGCGGGGAGAACACCTGCGGGCTCTTGAGCTCCTGCCAGTGCCTGCCGTCGGCCGTGTACCAGACGTCCCCGAAGTTGGTGCCGTGCACATTGTCGAAGCCGCCAATGATCCACATGCGGTCGGCATACACCTGGGAGACGAACCACATGCGAGCCCCCCAGGGGGCTTGCTCCAGCACTCGCTCCCAGTGCACGCCGTCCGGGGAGCACCAGACGTCATGGTAGGTGGTGAACTGGGGGTAGTGCTTCTCCGGTGGCGCGTTGGGCTGGCTGACGGCGCCCCCCATCACCCACAGCTTGCCCGCGAAGACGGCCACCGCGGCGGCGCTGCGGGAGCCGTAGGGAGCGGCCTGGGTGGCGCAGGTCCATGCCCGGCCGTCGCTGCTCCACCAGACGTCCGGCCCGCTGCCCAGCTGCCACATCTTGGCGTCGTGCACCACCACCTCGCCATAGCCGCGCACCCCAAAGGGCGTCTGCAGGCAGACCTGGGTCCAGGCGCGGCCATCCGTTGAGCACCAGACGCTCCCCTTGACCGCCCACATCTTGCCGTCATAGGCCACCAGCTCGCTGTAGCCGTCGTAGGGGGTGGCGGCCAGCACCTGGGCCCAGTCCCTGCCGTTGCGGGAGCACCACAGGTCCCGGGTGAGCACGTTGTCGTAGTAGTAGCCATTGCTCAGCCACATCTGGCCGTCATAGACCAGGTCTTCAGCGGTGTCCCGAATGCTGAAGGGAGCCTGCTCCGCCACGCGGACCCAGCAGGGCGGCGGCTGTGGCTGGCGGCCGCCGGCCAGGCCGACCGAGCCGGAGAGCAGGGCAAGCACCAGCACAAACAGCAGCTTGTCCACGGGCCCCTCGCGCCGGCGGTGGCCGGCCGGGCTACAGTTCTGGCCAGCCCGGGGGGGCACCTGCCGGCTCAGGGGAGAGCGGGGCCGGACCCGCGGCAAGCGCGGGCCTTCGCGCCGTGCTGCCAAGCCAGGAAACGATAGGGGACACCACCGCTCTCGGGCGGTGGTGTCCCCGTTTGTCCCCTACTCGCTACAGCGCAGCCAGCGCCCCCTTCATGGTGAGGGTGGTATTGCCGGTCATGGTTACCGGCTGCTGCCCGGGCTGGGCGACGGTCATGTTGCTGGTCATCCCCTGGGTGAGCGAGAAGTCCAGCCTCGCCAGCCGGCCGGCGGTGACGTCAAAGAGCATCGCCCCCGCCATCCGCGTTTGCATGCTCATGGTGCCCTGAACGGCCTGGTCCTGGCCCGGGTTCATCTGGGACAGGTTGGCGCCGTCCAGCGCGGTGGTGGCCGAGAACGTAATGCGGGCCAGGGTCTTGCCGTTCCTGGTCTCCAGGCCGGCCAGCGTGTAGCTGCCGTCCGACACCGCCTCGCTGCCTCCCAGTGGCACCGCCTGGTGCTCCTTCCACGTTTCGCCCACTGCCACCGGGTGCTCCGGCAGCTGGGACTGGCCCTGTTGCAGCAGGGTGTTCGGGTCCATCCCTCCCATCACGGAGTTCAGGAGACCGCCGCTGCTGGGGAGCTGCACCTCCAGGATCTTCCCCCGGGGGTCGATCCGGATCACGATGGGCTGACTCAGCGCCTCGGCCTGGCCCTCGAGCATCTGGGCGACCTGGTCCTGCGCGGTGCCTCCACTGACCTTTAGCTGGCCGTTGGCCAGCGTTATCTTCACGGGCTGGCCCAGGACACTCATCAGCAGCGTGCCCTTCTCCAGCTTCAGGGCCAGGCGGGCGATGCCGGCGGGGTCCACCCCCAGCACCTTGGCGGTGGCCTCGACTGTCAGTACGGCTTCGATGGGCACCGTGATCGGCTGTCCAGGCCCAGCCTGGTTGACCGCGGTGCCGCTGATTTCGGCATAGAAGCGGTAGCGAGCCGTTTCGTTGGGCGCAAACTTCAGCCGCAGCGCGACGGGCCCCTGCGCGGCCGACGCCAGGCCGGCCAGGCAGAGTACTCCGAGCGCGCATAGGGTGATGCGTAACCGGGTGTTTCTCATGTTCATCCCTCCTCGGTTGTTGGTCGCAGCATCGGACCGCCTGTGCCGGGCACAGGCTGGCCCTTCTGATCGGCAACCGGTCGCGCGCCCGTCGCCGTTTCAGCCCAAGCAGTTACCGCTGTGCGATATCCCGAGACTCCAGGCGGCGCATCTCCGTCTGGTCATAGAACTGCCTGATCATGGACAGGGACCTGGGAAAGAAGACCACGCCCACTGCCCCCGGCATCAGCCAGGAATACCAGGTGAAGAAGCTGGTGCCGGCGGCTAACAGGGCGGCCCCGCCCAGCACCATGGCTGCGGAGGCGGCCGCCTCCAGGTAGCCGGCGGCGAGCATCGGCCCGCGGCCTACCCCCCGGGGGATCAGCCACCCGCAGAGGGCCCCATACAGGCCGCCCAGCACACCCACGGTGGTGCCGGGCAGCCAGGCCCAGTGGATGGCGTAATGAGCACCGGTGGGGGTCAGCCGCCATATCGCCCACCCGCCCAGCAGGACCAGGGCCGCGCTGGCGGCCATGATCGCCACCCGGCGGGCCGTCATTTCGGGCCGAGGTGGGGGGATTTGCTCGTTTCGCCAATCAGCGTGCTGCAATGTCCTTTGCCTCCAGCTTCTGCATTTCGGCTGCCTGGCGGGCTTTTTCCGCCAAGCCGTACCAGAAGGGGACCATGATGAGCAGGCAGCCGAAGATCAGGCTGGCCGGCCAGTGTGCCAGCCAAGGGTACCAAACGTGATAGGGCATGCCTGCCAGCCGCAGTGCCGCTCCCCCCAGCGCCGCGCCCGTCGCCACTGCAAAGAGCACGCCCCCGGCGATGGTGAGTAGGCCGCGCCCCTTGCGCCGGTACACCAGCAGGCCGCAGGCGGTGCCGTAGAGCCCGCCCAGCAGTCCCAGTGACATGCCGGGCAGCCAGGCCCAGCGGCAGGCAAACATCGGGTCCCGGGGCATGAACCAGGTCGCGGTGGCCACCGCCAGGATCAGTATCACCAACAGGCTTACCTTAACGGGCAGGCTCAATGCGCTCCTCCTCTTGCTCCTGTTCTGCCAGCGCTTCCCGGTAGGCATCAACCAGCTGCCGGGCCACGTCGGGCCGCAGCAGCCCGTCTGCCACCAGGATGCGCACCATGCGGCGGAAGGGGTCCGTCTCCGCCGCGTCGTCTGCGGCCGTCACCTTGGCGATCAGGCGATCCAGCCTGGCCCGCACCGTGGGGTATGACACCTCGTACACCTCCGCCAATGCTTTTAGCGACCCCGACACCAGCAGGAACTGCTTCAGGAAGTGCAGGTCCTCGTCGTTCAGCGCAGCCACCCATGCTGGCAAGTGGTGTTCCATCGGTATTCCTCATCGGTCGTCGGGGCCAGTATAGCGGGTCGGGGAGCCTATGTCAATATTATTCAAAAAAAACTTAAAAATATTTAGAGCGGCCCAGCGGGCGCTGTTGCCTATGGCCCGCTCAGGCCTATCTGGTGCTGCCGGCCGCCAGCCCGGGGCGGGCGGCCTCGGCGGGATAGTGATCAGGCAGCAGGAAGGTGCTGCCAGCCCGCCTAATAGCGCACGAGAGCGGCCGGCGCCGGGCCCGCAGGGGGATCGGCTCCCGGCTTCCATTCCCACAGGGAGGACTTGGCATGGCAAAGCTGGCAATCAACGGCGGGACGCCGTACCGCAAGGACCCGTTTGCCGATTGGCCGATACCCAATCAGCGGGGCGAGGAGCTGCTGCTCCGGGTCTACCGGGAGAAGAGCTGGTCATATTATGGCCAGGGCCAGCCCGCAGAGCTGGAATTCGCCCAGCAGTTCGCCCAGCTGCACACCGCGAAGTATGGCTGGTGCGTGACCAACGGTACCGACACCCTCAAGATCGCCCTGCGGGCGCTGGGCGTGATGCCCGGGGACGAAGTGATCGTGCCTGCCCTCACCTGGCTGGCTACCGCCACCGCCCCCCTGCGCGTGGGTGCCGTTACCGTCTTTGCCGACGTGAGCCCGGAGACCTACTGCCTTGACCCGGCCGATGTCAAGGCCAAGCTCACCCCCCGCACCAAGGCCATCATCCCCGTGCACCTGTATTCCTGCATGGCGGACATGGACGCCATCATGGAGATCGCCCGGGAGCGCAACCTGTGGGTGGTCGAAGACTGCGCCCACACCCACGGGTCCATGTGGCGGGGCCGGGGTGCGGGCTCCATCGGGCAGTTCGGCTCTTTCAGCTTTCAGCAGAGCAAGGTGCTGGCTTGCGGCGAGGGGGGCATACTGATCACCAGCGACGCCGCGCTGCTGCGGCGGGCCTTCTCCCTGCTCAACTGCGGCCGGCCCTATGAGGGAGAGATGGCGGCCGACGCTTCCCGGCACGACGAGAGCGCCCTGGCGGAAGAGGAGACCTTTGTGGGCGACAACAACCGCATCGGCGGCTTCCAGGCGGCGGTGCTGCTGGCACACCTGCCGGACCTTGTCCCCCACGTGGAGTACAAGCAGGAGCAGATGCGCTACCTGGACCGGCACCTGGCCACCATCCCCCACTGCCAGCCCATGTTCCGCGAGCCGCGGGTCACCCGCCAGTCACTGTACGAGTACACCTTCCGCTATACGGGCGAGGTGGCGGGGAAGAGGGTGCGCGCTGCCCTGTGCGCGGAGGGCCTTCCCCTGAGCGACTGCTACACCCCCGTCTACCGCAGCCGCATCTGGCAGCCCCAGGAACGGGAGTTCCCGCAGCTGCGAGGGGTGGACTACGGCAAGGTGGCCTGCCCGGTGGCGGAGCGGGCCGCCACCCACGAGTCCATCAACCTGCTGCACCACATCCTGCTCGGCCCCCGCAAGGACATGGACGACATCCTGGGCGCGGTGGAAAAGGTGATGACCAACCTGGACGAGCTGCGCTGAGCGGTGGGCAGGAGCAAGCTGGGGAGGTTTGGGGAAATGCGCAAGGTGAGGATCGGTCAGATCGGGGCGGGCGAGATCTCCAAGATCCATGCCCTCTCCTTTGCCACCATCCCGGAGGCGGAGATCGCGGCGGTGGCGGACCCCAACCTGGAGCGGGCCCGGCGCCACGCCCAGCGGCACGGCATCCCGGCCGTTTTTGACGATTTTGCGAAGATGCTCGCCCAGGCCGAGGTGGAGGTGGTCAGCCTCAGCCTCCCCAATTTCCTGCACGGGGCCATCGGTACGGCGTGCCTGAAGGCGGGCAAGCACGTGATCTGCGAGAAGCCGCTTTGCCTGTCCCTGGCCGAGGCCAACGCCATGATCCAGACTGCCAGGAAGAACAAGCTGGTGCTGGCCTATGCCGAGGAGCTGTGCTACGTGCCCAAGTATGTGAAGATGAAGCGCATCGCGGACTCGGGCGCCCTGGGCAGAATCCTGTACATCTACCAGATCGAGGAGCACAGCGGCGCCTATTCACCCTGGTTTTTCGCCAAGGAAACGGCCGGCGGGGGCGTCATGATGGACATGGGCTGCCATGCCATCGAGTTCTGCCGCTGGTTCCTGGGCAAGCCCGAGGTGCAGGCGGTCACCGCCCGCTGCGCCACCCTGCAGCTCGACCAGGAGGAGCTGCGCCGGCGCAAGCTGGCGCCGGCTGAGCAGTGGGAAGCGCTGGAGGACCGGGTGGAGGTGCTGATTGACTTCGCCAATGGCCAGCAGGCTACGGCGGTCAGCGGCTGGGTGCGCCAGGGCGGCATGATCAGCACCGCCGAAGTGCTGGGCACCAGGGGCCGGGCCAAGGCCGACCTGCTGGGCCAGGGCATGGGCCTGGAGGTCTACAGCGAGACGGGCATCCCCTCCGACTATCCTGACGACACCAGCAAGCACAAGGGCTGGTCATTCCCGGACTATGAGTGGCTCTGGCAAAACGGCTACCCGCAGGAGATGCGCAACTTCCTCTACGCCGTCCTGGGCCGAGAGCCCCTGGTGGAATCCGGTGAGGACGGCCGGCAGGTGCTGGAGATCATGCTGGCCGCCTACCACTCCGCGGGCACCGGCAAGCGCGTGCAGTTCCCCTTTAGACCGCCAGCCGATGTCAAGTACCCCGTGGACCTCTACCTGCACCCGCGGCCTGACCTTTAGGGATGCGGTGACACGCGCCTGGCTCCATTCCTGCCCAGGGCGCCGACGCGTTGCCGGGGCGGGCCTGAGGTGCTATCATCCCCGCCGTGAGTGACCACTGCCGCCTGTTCTGCCCCGCCTGCCGCATGGACTATCACCCCGGGGCCAGCCGCTGCCCTGCCTGCGGGGGCTGCCTGGGGGTGGCGCTGACGCGAGCGCTTGCCCGGGGCGAGCCTCATCCCTTTGCCGGCACGGCCGGCCTGGGGCCGATGTGGCGGGCCCTTCCCGTGCTGCCCATTGCCGACCCGAAGGCCATCGTTTCCCTGGGCGAGGGGGGCACCCCCTGCCTGCCCGCTGCCCGCCTGGGTGCCCACCAGGGGGTGGCGGTGTGGCTGAAGAACGAGGCGGCCAACCCCAGCGGGTCCTTCAAGGACCGCCAGGTGTCGGTGGGCATCTCCCACGCCCGGGAGCTGGGGAAGCGGGAGTTCTACGTCGTTTCCTCGGGCAACGTGGCGGCGGCCGCGGCCGCCTATGCGGCCCGGGTGGGCGCTCCTTGCTGGGTGATCGCGCCCGCCTCCGCCCCGGCTGGCAAGCTGGTGCAGATGCAGCTCTGCGGCGCCCGCGTGGTGCGGGTGCAGGATGCCTCCGCCGGCCAGCTCTTTGACCTGGCGGAGCAGGCGGCGGCGCGCCTGGGCTGGCACCCGCTCTCCACGGCCGCCCGCTCCGACCCCTTCAATATCGTGGGCGCGCGCACTATCGCCGCCGAGATGCTGGGGCAAATGCCCCCTCCCGACTGGGTGCTGGCACCGGTGGGCGGGGGCGGGCTGCTGGGCAGCTTGTGGCAGGGCTTCCAGGAGGCGGCCGGGCTGCAGCCTGGCCTGCACCTGCCCCGGCTGGCGGGAGTCCAGGCGGCCGGCTGCGCCCCCTTCGTGCGAGCGGTCGAGCAGGGGTGGACGGCCCAGCAGGCCCTGGCCAGCCCCTGGCAGGAGGTGAGCACCATCGCCGGTGGGCTGGCCGACGACATTCCGTTCGATGCCCACCTGGCGCTGCCCGCCGTCCGCGAGTCCGGCGGGGTGGCGCTGGCGGTGAGCGAGGACGAGATCAGGCAGGCGCAGCGGCTGCTGGCCGAGCAGGAGGGGTTGTTCATCGAGCCCTCGGGTGTGGTGAGCGTGGCCGGACTGCTGCGCTTGCTGACCCAGGGGCGGATGGCGGCCGGCCAGACGGCCTGCTGCCTGCTCACCGGCAGTGGGCTGAAGGACCTGGCCAGCGTGCCCCGGCTGCCCGAGCCGCCGGTGATTGCTCCTACCCTGGCAGAGCTGCAACGGGCCGTGCTGGAAGGCTGACCGTTACCACACGCTCGCCACGGCGGGGACTTGGGCGCGGGGGAGCAGGCTGAGCGCCCCCTTGCTGCACATGCTGCGGCAGATGCCGCAGCCGTAGCAGGCCATCTGGTCCACGTAGGCCTTCTTGGTAGCCGCGCTGAAGGCGAGGGCCCCGAACTGGCAGGCGCGCAGGCAGGAGCGGCAGCCGGCGCAGACGTCGGCATCCACCGCCGCCACGTATTCGCCCCGGAACATGGCCTTCACGCCGTGGGTCACGGTCGCCCGCATGGCCATGCAGTCGGCGCGGTCGCAGTTGCAGATGCCGCCGATGAAGGGGCTCTTGAAGGTCCAGACGGTGTGGCACAGGCCCTCCTGCTCGTGCTCGGCAAGGGCGGCCAGCGCCTGCTGGGCGCTCAACCGCTCAAAGCCGGAGGTATCGGGTCCTGAGAAGAAGCTGCCGTCCAGCCCCTGCAGCACGCTCGCCACGCCCCCTACCCCCGGCCCCAGCGACACCCCGTAGCAGTAGCGCGCCTCCCTGCCCAGGGTGGCATAGCGGCAGATGCAGGCCACCCGCACGATCGAGTTCACGAACCCGAAAATCTCTTCTACCTCCTCCAGGGGCACCACCTGGCCGAAGTGCCACTTCTTCATGCGGCGCACCACCAGGCTCTTGACCGCCTGCTGCACGAAGCGGGGGGCGCGGTGGAGCTGGACCAGCCGCTCCTCATCCCGGCTCAGGCGCTCAGGATTCGCAAACATGTCCACAATCATCTGGCGCCGCCGGACGTCGCTGAGCAGGTCGGCGGCATAGTTATTGGCCTGCAGATACCACTTCTTGCCCTCGCCGTGACGGGTGCAGAACTCGCACATGGCTGACTCCTGCCAGGCCGCAGCCTGGTCTTTGCTAATGGTTGCCTCCCACCGTATCCGTCGGCCCCCCAAACCCCGGCCCGCCTGCCGCCACGTAGCCGTGGCTGGCGCCCGAGGCCTGCGGGCTTACCCAAAAGGCGTACAGCCGCCCCTGCCGCAGGTAAAAGCGAAACCTGACGGGCTGGCCCGCCCACCCGGAGAGATCCCGGGCCCCTTGCCACTGCACGCGCTGGCACGTCTTGTTGGCCTGGATGGGCTGGCAGTGGGCGCGGGTGAAGGGGGCAATGGGCTTGCCTTGCTGGTCCAGCAGCTCCACCCGCAGCTCGCCCCGGTCGGCGTCAGTGTTGACGAACAGGTGGCGACCCCGGAAGGTCAAGGGCCGGGTGGTCAGGGTGCCCTCGGCAGCGCCTGCGTCCATGGAGGCAAAGCCGTCCCGGCGCAGCACCGCCAGGCCGGTAGTGCTCACTCCCGAGGCGCTGGAGCCGGGCACCCCCGCCCGGCTGCTCACGTAGAAATAGAGCTGGTCGCCCACTACCAGGCAGCAGCCGCCGGCCGACTGCACGTTGCCCCAGTTCCAGTCGCCCTGGCGCTCGGACACCGGGATAAAGGCGCGCCGGTCCGGCCGGTGCCAGTGGAAGCCGTCGCGGCTGAAGCCCAGGCAGATTTCGTTGGGCTTGGGGCGGTCGGCGGGCTGGCCCCGCCAGATGTCAAAGAGGCCGATGAGCAGGCTCTCGTAAGCAGCGGCGTCCAGGTTGTACAGCTCGCACTGGGTATCCAGCTCTGGGCGGCGGGGGTCCAGCCGGTCGGCCCCCACCCACAGCGGCGGCTCCCCCGGTCGCCAGTGGGCGCCTGCCTGCAGGTCCGCATGCTCCCAGTAGCGGCGCACCCGGCCCACCCGCGGCAGATACTCCCGCAGGCTGTACACCCATACCCGCCGGAAGGGGTTGTAGAAGATGGTGGTGCGGTCGCCGCTGGGGCCGGTGGGGACGGGCTGGCCCCAATGGATGCCGTCCGCCGAAAAGGAGATGGTCGGGCCGCCCTCCAGGCGATACATGAACATTTTCCAGCGCCGCCCACGATCCTGCTCCTCCAGGTCCAGCCAGATGGTGCTGGAGTCCCGGCGCGTGGTGTCCACGATATTGGTGCCGGGAACCACGTCCAGGCTCGGCTTCTCCCAGTGGATGCCGTCTCGAGAGGTGGCGTAGCAGGTGCACTTGAGGTAGCCCCCCAGGTACCACATCTTGAACAGGCGGTCCTGGGGGTCGTACCACACGCCGTCACTGAAGACCATCGCGGTGGGGCCGTCTGTCTGCTCCCAGGGCTGGTCCGGTCTCACCACCGGGCTGGCGGGGTGGTAGGTGGCGGTATGGAAGGTGCGCGCCAGGTCGGTCTGCTCCACCAGGAAGTCGTCCACGAAGAGCTGGCGCCCCAGGTCAATGGGGATCACCGCCGGCGGGGAGACCAGGTAGGGCGGCACTGGCAGCGGCTCGGGGGTCAAGGCCTCGATCCTCGGCGGCCAGGCCGGGGGAAGCGGGATGCCGTTGTACAGCACCTGGCCCTGCCCCGCCCCTCGCAGCTCCACCGCCAGCGCCGCTAGCACGGCGACCGCCATCAGCACCACTCCCCACTCTGCCGGCAAGGACCCCTGCCAGCCCCAGATGCCCCTCTGCAGCATGCCGCTCTCCTGGTCCGTAGCTTGGCCTCGGCGCCGCCTGGTGCTCTATTCTACATGCCGGCCGCTTTTCCGCCCCCCGGGAGAGGAGACTCTGCGCCCGCGGCAGGGCCGCCCCAGAGGCAGGAGTGCCCGGCCGAGGGGAAGAAAGGGCACGGCATGGACAAGGACAGCCTGGGCCCGGCCGGCACGTCCGGCGGGCTGGAGGTGCAGGCGGCCCCCCTGCTGCGGGAGGCGCTGAGGGAGGCGCAGCCGGGCGAGGACTTTGACGAGGCCCTGCTGCGCACCCTAAAAGCCCGACACCCGGAGCGGGCGGCCGCGCTGCTTGCCGCCTTCAGCAGCATGCTTGACCTGGAGGCGGAACGGGCGCATGAGAACAAGGAGCAGGCGGTGCGGCGGCTGGCCGAGACCGACCCCAGCCCCACCATCCGCCTGAGCCCCCCCCAGGTGCGGGTTACTCGCCGGGAGTACCGCTCCCTGGAGGAGATGCCGCCGGAGCTGCGGCGGCAGGCTGAGGCGCGCCTGCAGGCCGCTCGCCCCTCCCGCGCCGGGTGCCTGTGGTCGCTGCTGCCCGGAGCGCTGGCCGCGCTGTGCCGGTGGCCGGGGCGGTAGTGGCTGCGCCCCGGGGCCTTGCTGAATGGGAGGAGAACGTGCCGTTGAGCGTAATGCCTTGGGTGGCCCTGGCTGTCATGGCGCTGGCCGCGGCGGCGGCCCTGGGGTCGGAGTCGCGGTCCGGGCCAGGGCCCGGTCAGGTGCTCCCCGATTCCTACCTGCTGCGCGTGGAGCGGGCGCTCGAGCTGTGCCGGGCTGACGTTCCCCGCCTGCAGCCGGCCGCAGAGGCCGCTGCAGAGCGCCTGGACCGGGGCGGCAAGCTCTACCTGGCGGGCAATCGTGCCCTGGTCAGTGAGCTGAGCGGGCGGGCGGGCGGCCTGATGCTCACCCAGGCATTGGGTGACAAGGTGCCGGGCCAGGGCGACGTGGTGATCCACTTCCCCCAGGGGCAAGCCACCTTGCCCAAGGCGGTGCGGGAGGCGGGGGCGCTGCTGATCGTGCTCGGCGAGGAAGGGCGGGGCGATTATGCCTTCTCTGGCCATGCCCTGGAGGCAGGCATCTCCCCTACCCTGGCCGCGGCCATCCCGGCCTGGACCTTCACCGGGGAGCTCATTGCGGCGCTCACCCGCCGGGGCAAGATGCCGGTGCTCTATGAGAGTATCGGGCTCTCTGGCGGCGTGCCGCGCATGAATCGCTACCTGGATAAGGGCATCCTTTGGCACGAGCAGCACAGCGTGGCGCCCATCGCTCCCGGAGTGCTGGGCGGGCGGTACGTGGAGGCGATCGCCGCCATGCTGCGCCGGATGGAGGCCGAGGAGCGCGGGAAGCTGGATACCGCCGGCCGCTGGGCGAGCGAGGCCAAGCGGGCAGGCAAGCGCCTGATCATGTACAGCATGGGCCACCTCTTCCCCGACGAGGTGGGCCAGACCGCCATGGGCAAGCTTTTTGCCTCCGCGGTGTGGAACTCCGGGTCCTCTTACAGCAAGCCGCCGGATGATGCCTATCAGCGGGGAGACCTGGTGATCCACGTCGGCTACCAGCACCCGCCCACGCTGATGCTGGAGCGGGCGCGGGCGGCGGGTGCTCGGGCGGTGTACGTGGACATCCTGCAGGACCGGGATTACGTGCAGGCGCCGGATGTGATCTGGATTGACCCCATGTGGCCGTGGGCAGACGCCTGCGTGCCCATCGAGGGCTATGATATCCCGGCCCTGGCCGCCTCGGGCGTGGTCAACGGCGCCATCGCCTGGGAGATCTACCGCTGCGCCCTGGCCGGCCAGGGCGGGCAGGCTCTCGCACCGTAGCCACAGGGCCGCGCCCAAGGTTACACCCGTAGGGCAGGAGCTTGCCTCCTGCCCGTGCCCGGCCGTCACGCCCGCCGGATGCGCACTACCAGGTCGTGCTGAAAGGCCGGGAGGTGCAGCTGCGCCCCCGGGCCGCCGCTGAGGTCCAGGGCCGGGGAGTAGAGGCCCGCTACCGGCGAGTAGCAGGCTGCCCGGTACTCGCCCGGCGGCAGGTCGAGCACGACATCGCCCTGGATGGGCTCGCCTGCCCCCGGCTCGTCCAGCTCCCGCTCATCCGCCAGGTACAGGCAGTAATCCTCTCCCTCCACCGCCAGCACCGACTCCACCGTGTGCGCCGGCTGCTCCTGCAGCAGGCCCGCGAGTGGGCGCGCCCGCACCAGGTCCACGCTGTGGATGAAGTCGGACAGGTGCTGCATCCAGGCGCGGAGGTGCCGCTGCGAGTCGGCCGTCCCTGTCTCGCAATAGGGGATGATAGAGAAGTCTATGCAGTCGTAGTGGCTGCCGCAAAGCAGGGTGGTCCAGGCCCGCTTGCGGTGGATGGTCCAGCCCTCGACGTCCTTGTACTGGCTGGCGGCGTTATCCTCATCCAGGTTCAGCGGCTTGGGCAGCTCGTAGGCCGCCAGGCAGAAGTCGCGCAGCGCCCGCAGCCGGAGCTGCTTGGACATAAACCGCCCCAGGTCGTAGCTGCGCCCTCGGCAGGTGGTGCCGGGCAGGGGGTGGACGTTCACCACCTCCAGGGCCAGCTGGTCAAACGACCGGTCGCACCCCTGCTCCCAGGGCTCGTAGCAAAAGGCCTCCTGGCCGGAGATGAGGTGACGCTGCCGCCCGTCTGCCTCCCGGATCAGCTCCGCAATGGCCATCTGCCAGTCGTTCACCTCCGCCATGCTGGGATGGTCGGGCCGCTCCGCCCAGCCGCCAGGCTCGTTGCAGATCTCGTAGATCAGGTTGTCATAGCCCCTGGTCTCCTCCACGATCTTGCGCACGTGCGCCGCCTGGCGGGCGAAGAGGGCGGGATGGCGCCGGGTCAGGTATTCCTGCCAGGCGATCTCGGGCAGGCGGTTGATGCTATTGGCATGGTGGAAGGGGTTGAGCGCCCAGATGTGGGGGGCGTAGGTGTTGCTGAACAGGGTGAGCTCCACGATGATGCCGTGCTCTGAGGCCAGGCGCAGGAAGCCGTGCAGCCGCTCAAAGTACTCCGGGTGCCAGCGGTCGAGGTCATAACGGGGCTGGCCGTCGAGGGCGGTGCCCGGCCCGGTGCGGGGGAAGGGGGCGATGAAGTCCGGGGATTCCGGCTTGCAGGTGGAGTAGGGGTTGTTGGGTGCCTGCAGCTCCCGGAACAGGGCAAACAGCCGGGTGAGGGTGATGTGCTTCTCGGCGGCGTCGGCCAGGTAGCGCTCGAAGCGGAAGGGGCGGTTCAGCACGGCGCCATAGTGCTCCGTTGCCGTCACCAGCACCAGGGGCCGGCCCCGAAACTCGAAGCACTTGCGGTTGTCGGGATGGACGCGGATGGGGTTAGCCACTGGGTGCTCCTTTCTGCAGGCCGGGGGGCCTTCCTCCTACTGCCCGCCCAGGCGGGCAGGGGCAGGGAAGGCCGCCCGGCAGGCGAATACGGCCAGTGTGGGCCGAGGGCGGCTGCCCCGCACCAACCAGTGCGGTCACGCCCAAACCCCATTGACCGCCGGGGGGACAGACATGCGTGCTTCATGGCGCATCTTATTTGCCATCCTGTTCACCTGCACCCTGGCCGGAGCAGGGATCGCCTCCGAGCAGGGCGTGCTTTACCTGAGCGAGCTGCAGCCGCTGGGAGTGCTGCAGACCTGGGGCACGCTGGGCCTGGACCGGAGCGTGGGGGGGCAGCCCCTGCGCCTGGGCGGGCAGGAGTATAGCCGGGGCCTGGGCAGCCACGCCAACTCCGAGATCAGCTTCTACCTGGGAGGCGAGGCGCGGTGGCTGGAGGCCGAGATCGGGATAGATGACGAGGTGCCGGCCAGCAGCCCCTGCAATGGCGCCTCCTTTGCCCTCTATGGCGACGGCCGGCTACTCGGCCTGTGGGGGCCGCTGGGGCCGGCGGATGCTGCCCTGGCGGTGCGGGCGGCGGTGGGCGGGGTGTCGGTGCTCAAGCTGGTGACCGCCGACATGGGGGATAATGGCTCCGACCACACTGACTGGGCCAATGCCCGGCTGCTCACCAGGGAGGCGGCGGCCTCTGCCCGCCTGCGGGCGGCAAACCGGGAGCGGGTGGAATACGTGGTGGCCATCCCCGAGCCCGGGTCCTCGCAGCTTACCATCACCTGCCGTCTCAGCCGGCCGGTGAGCTTCCCCTGGGAGGTGGTGATCTGCGCCGACCTGGACCCCCCGGCCACCTTTCGGGGCCTGGGGCCGCCAGGGGTGGCAGTGGTGGTGGAAGACGTGGAGCGGGGGAAGCGGTGGCGGCTGCGGGCCCCGGCCAGCCCCTGGATCGGCTTCGAGGTCACCCGGCATATCAACCCCTACCACTTTCGGGGCCAGGACAAGCACATTCAGCACCTGGGGGCGGATTTCGGCATCCTGGACGGGCACTACCTCTTCCCCGGGCCGGAGGAGATGTGGCGCGAGGCGCAGGAGGCGAGCCTGCGCTATGCGGTGCGGGTGCGCTTTGAGCTTCCCCAGGGGTGGCGGCCGGTAACCCCCTGGGAAGAGCAGGAGGGGTGGCTGGTGCCCCAGACGCCTGCCTCCCTGAGCGGGGCTTTCGGGGTTTTCCCGGCCAGCGCCATTCACCTGCAAAGCCGGCCGGTGGGGAAGACGGACCTGATGGTGGCGATGCCGGGCAAAGACAACGCGGCCCTGCAGCGGGCGATTCTGGATAAACTGGCGAACCTGATGGCCTACTACCAGGCCTTGTGGGGCGAGTTTCCCTATCGCCGCTACCTGGTGCTCTATTCCCCCCGCACCCCTGATGGCCTGTGGGTATACACCTCCAGCGGCTCGCATGCCAATAGCTTCGTGGCGCCCCCGGGAAGCCGTGACTGGTACTATCTGGCCCACGAGATGCACCACAGCTTCAACAACCTGGTTTTTCGCAGCCACCGGGACCTGGTCTGGTATGGCGAGTGCTGTAACGAGTACTTCCCCTTGCGGGCGCGCTGCGCCCTGGGGCTGCAGGCGGGGTCGTTTGAAGAGAACCTGCGGGACCAGCACTACCGGAACTATCGCACTAGGGTGCTGGGCACGGCTTTTGACGTGCCGATCACCCGGGGGGACGACTATCTGAACACGAACCCCCCGGTGCAGTCGGCTCTGATTTACAGCAAGTCGTGCTGCATCGCTTTTCTGATGGACCGGCGGCTGCGGGAGGTGTCGGGGGGGAAGCGCACCCTCGACGATTTCGCCCGCTATGCCTTCCAGCAGCAGCTCAAGGTGTGGCCGAGCAGGCGAGGGCTGCCCTCCACCCTCGAGGAGCTGCAGCAGCAACTGGAGACCTTCAGCGGGGCGAGCTGGCAGCAGTTCTTCGCCGACTACGTCCGAGGTACCAAGCCCTTGCCCCTGGACCGGTATCTGCCCGCCAGGTGAGCGCTACCGCGGCGTCGGCAGGCGCAGGATGGTCAGGCTCCAGGCGGGGAAGGTGGCGCGGAAACTGGCGGTCACCCCCGCCATCTCCCGGCCATGCAGGGACTCCCGGGCACAGTCTGGCGGCTTTTTCCACCGGCTTGGCCGGTCCCCAAAGCCTATGGCAAGTTGTCGCCGAGATCAACGATGCCGGTGCCCGCCTCCCCCGCGTCCACCAGGCCCCAGCCCGTGTAGTCGTCGGGGCCGGTGGGGGGCAGGTCATCCGCCGAGGCGCCGAGATCGGTGCTCAGGCCGGCGGCCAGGGCCAAGGCCAGGGTGCCGGCCACGTGGGGGGCAGCCATGCTGGTGCCGCTGGCCCAGGCGTAGCCGCTATCTTTCCAGGTGGACTTGATGCTCACCCCGGGGGCAGCCAGGTCCAGGGAGGGCCCGAAGTTGCTCCAGGAGGCGAGAGCATCATAGCGGTCGGTAGCGCCCACCGCGATCACCGAGGAGTAGGCAGCCGGGTATTCCACCGCGCCGCCGGCATTGCCGGCAGCCGCCACCAGGATCACCCCGCCCGAGGCCGCCAGGTCGCAGGCGTCATGCAGGGAGGGGACGTCGGTATTGGTGCTCAGGCTCATGTTGGCCACTTGCACGCCGGCGACCAGGCACCACTGCAGGCCGGTGATGATGTCGCTCACGTACCCGGAGCCGCTGCGGTTGAGCACCTTGATGGCGAACAGATGAGCATCCGGTGCCACCCCTACCACGCCGATGGCGTTGTTCAGGGCGGCGATGATGCCGGCCACGTGCGTGCCATGGCCATTGTCGTCTGCCCAGGCGTTGGGATCCGGCGGCTTGCTGGCCGCGCGGCGCACAAGGTTGATGCCGCCCGCCATGTTGGCCGCCAGGTCGGGATGCCGGGCGTCAATGCCAGTGTCAATGACCGCCACCGTAATGCCGCGGCCGGTACTGGTGGACCAGGCCCACTCGGCATCAATGCGGTTCACCCCCCAGGCCATTTCCTGGGGCGGCTGCACGCCACCCTTGCCCCTGGCTGCGATCTGCACCGGCGCCCCCAGGGCCTGCACCCGCGCGTCCTCGTCCACCCGCACCACCTCCGGGCGGCCGGCCAGCAGCTTCTCCGCCGGGGGCGGCAGCAGCACCGCCATGCCGTTCACCAGGGGCAGAGAACGCAGCGGCTCGCCCTGGAACGCTCGCAGCAGGGCCGCCTGGGCCGGCTCGTTGACAAAGCCCTGCCGGAATACCACGATCCTTCTCACCAGGCCGCTGCTTGCCTCATCCGGCGCCGCCGCCAACAGGGCAGAGCAGGCCGCCAACAAGACCAGCGCCACCACCAGTTCACGCAGGACGTTTCTCATCGCCGTCACTCCTTGCCATAGCTTGGGCCACGTCCGCATTGTACTGCTCAACCGCTCCCCTGGCAAGGGGAGCGCAGCCCCAGGCTCAACTGCGGCCCACCAGGCCAGCCCGCAGCTCCTCCAGCACGGCCCGGGGCACCTGCTGGGAGCCCAGGCGGGGCTCCTGGCCGGGACCGGCCCCGTGGCAGTCCGAGCCGCCGGATACCAACATCCCCAGGCCATGGGTGAGCCGCACCCGTTCTGGCAGGCCGGCCGCATCCTGGCCGGGATGGTAGCACTCCAGCCCATCGGCGCCCGCCGCTTTCATCTCCAGGAAGTCGGCCTCGGTAAAGACCACCGTTGCCGGGTCGTAGGCCCAGGGGTGGGCCATGATGCACAGCCCGCCCAGGTCGTGCACGGTGCGGGCCACCCACCCCAGGTCCACCAGCGGGGCCACATAGGCCGGCCGCTCCTCCTCCAGGTAGGCGTCAAACACCTGGCGGGCGGTCATCGCCGTCTGCCGGCCGATGGCCTCGGCCAGGGTGGTCACCACGGGCAGGTGGCCGGTGTAGTGGAGATCGTCCCAGGTGACACGGAGGCCGGCCTGCTGGTGCAGGCGCTCCATCATGCGCTCCAGGCGCTCCCGCCACCGCTTGGCCACCTCCGCCATGGCCTCGCCGAATCCGGAGGCGCCATGATCCAGGAACAGCCCCAGCACGTGCAGCTCCAGGGAGTGCCACTCGGCCGAGAACTCGCAGCCGCCCACCACCTCCACCCCCCACTGCTCCCCCGCCTGGCTGGCCTCGGCCAGGCCGGCGGTGGTGTTGTGGTCGGTGATAGCGACGGCGGCCAGCCCCCTGCCCGCCGCCAGCTCCAGCACCCGGCTCGCCGTGAACCTGCCGTGGGAGCAAGCGGTATGGGTATGCAGGTCAACCATAGCCTCGTTCATGATCGGATGCTTCTCCGCCCGCCTGCCGGGGGCCTGCCGCTGCTGGTAGCTAGCAGGAGGCGCAGGCACGGGTGCGGAAGCTTCTCGGCAAGGGCTTGGGGGCGCAAGGTGCAGAGATGAAAAAAGCCGCCGCTGTCGGCCTGCTGCAGCGGAAGCAGACCGGGCTGCTGGTGATTGACCTGCAGCACCCCCTGCTGGGCATGATGTGGAACCAGCAGCAGGTGGTCGCCAATGTGCGGCGCCTGGCCGAGAGTGCCCGCATCCTGGAGCTGCCGGTGGTGATCGCCGAGCAGAACCCGGAGAAGCTGGGCCCCACCGCCCCCGAAGTGGCGGAGGCCTTGGGCGACTGGCCCCGGCTGGCCAAGCTCAGCTTCTCCTGCTGCCGGGAGGCGCGCCTAGTGGAGGCGCTGCAGGCCGCGCGGCGCAGCTCCTGGCTGCTCTGCGGCATCGAGGCCCATGTCTGCGTCGCCCAGAGCGCGCTCGACCTGGTCGCCCAAGGCTACCAGGTGCAGGTGGTGGCCGATGCCGTGGGCTCCCGTACCCGGGACAACTGGCAGGCGGCGCTCGACCGCCTGCGCCAGGCGGGGATCACCATTACCACCACGGAGATGGCGCTGTTTGAGCTGCTGGAGCGGGCGGGAACCGACCAGTTCCGCGCCGTGCAGCGGCTGGTGAAGTGACCTCCTCCCTGCCCACGCCCCGCCCTATCGCTATCCTCCCAGGCATGCGCTAAAATGGGGCAGTTCAGCCATACAGGTGCCACCCTGGCACCGAGGGAGGTGCAGCATGGAGCGCCCGCAATCCGGAGCAGCGGGGGATCTGACCACCGCTATCCGCATCCTGCAAGCCCTGACCCGAAGCCTGATCGGGGGCCTCGTGGTGTGGGTCCTGTTCTATCTGCTGAGTGTGCTTAGCTACTTCTACCTGCGCGCTCCCGCCGGGGCCTGGATGCTGCACTTTACTGGCCTGCCGCAGGAGACGGTGGTCATCCTGACCGCCGCCTTCCTGGCCTTGACGAAGCTGGGCATCGCCGGCCTGGCCCTGCTTTGCCTCATCGCCTGGTGGTGGCAGCGCAACCTGGCGCAGGCGCAGGGCCAGGGCAAGGCAGGCTGAAGCAAGGGCACCCGGGCCTGCGCCCGCCCAGCCCCCTGTTGGCAGGACGGTTAGCCTGGGATTGCGAATGAATTAGCGCTCGGGCGTGCCGCCGGGCATCGGCTCCCTGCCCGGGCCACCCTGCTGGAGGAGGTCGCCATGCGCGCCGCCGTCCTGACTGTGCTGCTCTTGCTGCTCGTGATCTCCCTTTCCCTGGCCCAGCCCGGAGCCCCGCCGCAAGGCCAGGATCTGCAGCGCTGGGACTTTGACCAGGAGCCCATGGGCTGGACGGCCGCCCACAGCGTGGCCCCTCTGCGCACCGCGCACGGCGAGCTGGTGGTGGACTGCACCGGTCCCGACCCCTGGATCGAGGGGCCGCCGGGCCTGGCGCCGTTCACGGGCGAGGAGAGCCAGTTCATCGTGATGCGGGCCAAGGCCGCCCAGCCCGGCACCGCCGAGTTCTTCTGGGAGGTGGAGGGGAAGGGATTCGCCGCCGGCCAGGAGGTCGGCTTCCACATGAGCGCCGACGGCTACCGCATCTACCGCGTCTTCCCGGTGTGGAAGGGCCAGGTCACTCGCCTGCGTTTCGACCCTGCGGACGTGCCGGGGCAGAAGGTGTGGATTGATTGGCTGGCGGTAGTTTCCCTGCCCGTTTCCCCGGCGCCTGCGGAGCCGGTGTGGGACTTCGGCCGGGGGCTGCAGGGGTTCATCCCCCAGGCCAACGTGTCCGAGTTCTCATTGGCCGACGGCCAGCTCAGGCTGCTGGGCGAGGGGGCGGAGGGGCCTATGCTGCTCTCCCCCCGCCTGGACGTGCCGGCGGACCAGGCGCGCTACCTCTGCCTCACCATGACCACCAACAAGGTGCGCCGGGTCATCGTGTACTTCACCACCCAGGAAAAGGACGAGCCTGATGCCCGCCGCTTCCTTATCCTGCCCACCCAGGGCCAGGCCGGGGAGCGCTCCTGGGCGGTGGACACCAGCAAGGTGCCCAACTGGACCGGGCGCCTGAGCCGCCTGCGCTTCCAGTTCGACGCCGCCGGCAGCGGGCCCGTGGTCTGGCTGCGCCGGGCCAGTCTTGTCCCTCGGCCCCTGGGGGGACCCGCGCTCAGCCTGGAGTGGCTGCGGGCACCGGCGGTGATGTGCCTGGGTGAGACGCGCCAGGTGGCACTGCGCGTGCAGAACTCCGGGGGCGTGCGCCTCGAGCAGCCGGAGATAGAGCTGAGCGGCCTGGGTAAGCCGGTCCGCCAGCGCCTGCCCTCCCTGGAACCCGGAGAGCAGCAGGAATGCCGGCTGCGGCTGCAGCCTGGCCAGCCCGGCACCGCCGTGCTGGTAGCGAGGGCGCGCGCGCAGGGAGCGGAGGCCGGCGCCAGCCCGGTCCTGGTTACCGTGAGCCGGGCGCCGGGCCTGCCCCCGGCCGGGTCGGGCCCGCGGGCGGTCCGCCGCGGCGGCGACCTGTGGTTGGCGAACGGCCGCGTGGCCGCCGCCTTCGTGCGCAATCCCTACGGCTATGGGCCGGTGTTTCTGTTTCGGCGCGATGGGCAGGGATGGCGCAGGATGGGCGTGCTGGCGCCGCCAGTGGTGGAGGGCACCGACTTCCCCGCCCTGGCCTTCCCCACGCTGGCACGGACCGGCCGCCAGGGGGCGCTCGCCGCGGTGACGCTCACCGGCCCTGCCGGCACGGGCCGCCGGGGCATCGCCGGCAAGCTCTCGACCAGCTATGCCCTGGGCCGGGGCGACACCCTGGAGGTAGCGGCGGCGCTCACCAGCGCTCGGGCTGCCGGGCTCATCCTCTTCCGGCCGATTGCCCTGCTGGCCGGAGAAGGCTCCTTTGGCGCCGACCTGCAGGAGGCCATCTTCCCCGGCCTGGAGTACCTGACCCGGGGTGAGCGCTCCTCTGGCACCCTGGATGCCTCCCCGCCGCATGACCTGCGCTTTGCCCCCCACCCGCACCGCATCACCGTGCCCCTGATGGCCGTGGCCTCGCCCCGGGGGGACGTGGTCTCGCTGATGTGGCAGATGCCAGCCTCCGCCCGCCAGGTGGGGCCAGCGGCCGCCTTTGCCAGCCCCAACTGGCTGCGCAGCCAGGACAACCACCTGATGAGCCTATTTCTGCCGGCCATTCCCGCCTGGACCCCGGAGAACAGCTTGCAGGCCCCCCGGCCCATGCCCCTGGCTCCCGGCCAGACGCTGCAGGTTAAGGGCACGGTGTACCTGGGCCAGGGGGAGGTGCTGCAGGCGGTACGGGCCTGGTGGGGCCGCTACGGCGACCCTGCCTTGCCCCGCCTGGTGCGCTCGTACCGGCAGGAGGTGGCTTTCTGCCTGCGCGGTTACGAGCAGACCTGCCGCCGCCCCGGCCGGGGCTGGCTGGTGGGCCAGGGCTGGACCTCCACCCCTGGCCGGCACACCGGCATCGCCACCCAATACCTGCTGGGCGAGCAGGTGCTGGGCAGCGACGCACCCTACCCCGACCTGCCGGCCCGGGCCCTGGGCGAAATGAAGGGGGCGCGGGATATCCATCTCGCTGTGCACGCCGGCGACCTGGAGCAGGGGCTGCTGGCGCTGCGCTCCAATGCTTACCAGATCCTGGCCGGCCAGGGGCCGGACGGCGGCTGGCGCTTTGAGCCCAGCAAGCAGACCGCCATCCTGGGGGCGGCGGGCGAGAAAGAGATCGGTTTCGCCGGGAACCGGGTAGCGGTGCTGCTGAATGCCGCCCGCATGCTGCAGGACCGCACGCTGCTGGCGGCGGGGCTGCGCGGCCTCAAGTTCATGGACCAGTTTCGCATCCCTCGGGCGGCGCAGACCTGGGAGGTGCCGGTGCACACCCCGGACGTGCTGGCCGCCGCTTACGCCGTGGATGCCTACCTGGCGGGTTACCTGGCCACCGGCCGGCAGAAGTACCTGCGGCAGGCCGGGTACTGGGCGGAAACGGGCCTGCACTTCAACTACTTCTGGCAGGCGGACGAGCCGGGGGTGGAGGCCATGAACGGCGGGGGTATCCCGGTGCTGGGCGCCACCTTCTTTACCTGGCCCTGGTATGGCCGCATCGTGCAGTGGTGTGCCCTGGATTACGCGGCCAGCCTGCTGCGCCTGGCGCCCTACGACCGGACCTACCCCTGGCGGCGCATCGCCGAGGCGATCACCCGCAGTGGCATGGCCCAGCAGCGCCGGGAGCCCAACCATTACGGCATGTACCCAGACTCCGTGGGCATGATAGACAAGATCATCTCCTGGGGGGCGATGATCGCTCCCGTGCGTATCTGCGAAAACGTGCTGGTGCTGCTGGGGAAGCGCCCCCTCGCCGACGTGAAGACCATCCCCCTGGGCGGCGCCGCCGCCAGCCTGATCTACGGCGGCGAGCTGAGTGTCATCCGGCACTCTGGGTCAGACCTGGAGCTCGCCCTGCGTTATCCTGCCGGCCACACCAGCTTCCTGGGCCTGGTGGGGGTGAGCGAAGGGGCAAAGGTATGGCGGGAGGGCCGGCTGCTGCCGGCGGGCGACCTGGACCGCCTGGCCGAGGGCACCCGCTACAGCCCGGGGTTGGCCGCGCTCGCCATCAAGGTGCGGCACGGCAGCCAGCCGGTGCGAGTGCGCCTGAGCGGGCTGCGGCCCGGCCGGCCGCTGGGGGCTGGGGGACGCTGGACCTTCGACCGGGACACCGAGGGCTGGATAGCACAAAGCGACCTGCAGCTGCTGCGGGTGTCCGGGGGGGCGCTGGTGGTCACCATCACCGGCGAGGACCCCTACCTGGCCACAGGCGTGCCCGCGCTGCCCACGGCACGCTACGGCCGGCTGCGCCTCCGCCTGCGCGCCCCCCAGGGCGGGCCGGCCCAGGTGTTCTTCTCCGCGGCCGCCCCCATGTCCGAGGCCAACAGCATTCACTTCCAGGCCGAGCCCTCGCCCCTGTTCCGGGATTACGTGCTCGAGCTGAGGGCGCTGCCTGGCTGGCGCGGGGTGCTGAGCGAGCTGCGCATTGACCCTCCCGGCAAATCAGGGGACCGGGTGGAGATAGACGAGGTGGCGCTGCTGCCTTAGCACCGGACGGGAGGGAGAGCGATGACCAGGGGTGCCCGGTTAGTGCTCGCACTGCTGCTGCTGGCCTGCTTGTGCACGGTGGGCGGAGGGGAGACCCGTTTCAGCTTCCGCCCCTACCTGCGCTTTGACTGTTCGCTCGTGGCCACGCCGGTGGTGGAGGGCCTGGCGGTCACCATCAGCGGGGTAGATACTCGCCGGCCCTCCACGCCCTTCAGCTGGGATTGGGGGGATGGGACGGCAAGCGACAGCTTCTTTCCCGCCCGCCACACCTATCAGCGCCAGGGCACCTACCTGGTGACGGTGACCTCCCACTACCCCGACGGTGCCACCGACCAGGCTGCGCTGGAGCTGGCCTTGCCCCCCGACTGGAGCTTCACCCGGCAGCCCGGGATTGAGCGGCGGGTGTTCATCCCCGCCTCCCCTACCCCGATCAAGGTGCCGCCCGGCTGGGGGCAGCCGGACGCCTTATACTTTAGCGACGCGGAGCTACAGGGGGTGCCCCGGGCGGCTATCGAGTAGGTGCTGGACGTGGCTCACTACATCGGCATGGACCTATGCAACGGCAACGTCCGCCCCAACGCCGCCCGCAAGCAGCTCGTGCTCAAGAACAAGGGCAATTTCGGCTGCTCCCTGTGGTACACCGACCCCTCCAGCATGGGCCTGCATCCCTCCTACTTCCAGGGCACCATCGGCTTCTCGTCGCTCTTCCACGAGCTGGGGCACAACCTGACCCTGAACTCGCCGGCCAACTACCATTTCGGCGGCAAGACCGACGGCCCCATGAACGCCATCGTGAGCGAAACCCTGGCCCAGATCTTCCAGCACGCCATTACCTACCAGATCCTTAACCAGCCGGGCCACTATGGCGTGCCGGCTGCCGCCCTGCCCATCATCCGGGCGAGCGGCCTCGCTTCGGCCGGCGTCGTGCGGGACTCCTGCCGGGCCTACCTGGCCGCCCCCAACCGCTACGCCACCTACAACGTGCCCGGCACCGAGCAGGACGAGACCTTGAACACCTTCATGGCGGTCGCCTATGACTTCATGCAGCTCGCCGAGCAGCAGGGCGACTACCGGGGACCCACCAAGCGCCTGATGAGGCTGCTGCATACCTTCTGCGAGAAAGACCGGCGGCGCTTCCAGGAGCAGGAGAACGAGCCCTTCCGGGCCACCCTGCTGGTTGCTGCCCTCTGCTACGCTTTCGACACCGACCTGCGGGCTGGCTTCCGGCAGATCAACTTCCCCGTGAGCGATGCCGTCTACCAGGAGCTGATGGCCCGGGTGCGCACTGACGCCGGGAGGGGGAGAGCAAGTGGACTATAGCGACCAGGTGGACGCCCGCCGATTTGTGGTCGCCCTGCACCGCCAGCAGCCGGACCGGGTGCACCTGGCCGGGGTGGGCGATGTCGGGGTAGCGCTCGGCTAGGAACTCCTGGAACCACCGCAGGTCGCGGGCGTAGGCCTTCACGGTGTGGGGGGAGTAGCCGCGGTAGGAGTCGAGGTAGTCGAGGAAGGCCGCTCGGGCCTCGGGGAAGCCCATGCGGGGTGGGGGCGCGACCTGGGCCAAACTCGTTGCTGTCATGGCGGTGACCTCCTGGGCACGTTATCCGAGCCAATCAATCACTCGGGCACCCCAGGAAGTCAAGCGGGAAGTTGGGCCCATAAGAGCAGGTATCGACTCAGTGGTTATGGACCCAGTCGCGGGCCGGTTTCGAGCGTGAAACCGGCGCGGGAAGCGGGGGAAATGAGTGGGGTGAGCCTATAGGCCGGGGTCCCGATTGAGTGGCCTACGGTGTACCGAAATGGCCCCTCAGAGCGAATCGTGAGCACGTAAGCTGAAGAATCAGCAAAGCACAAGGAATTCCCAATCCGATATGGGAAATCCCGGCTGAGTGGCAAAGCAGTCGGGGCCCGGTCGCCTGCTGGCATGAATTGTGCGGCAAGAATGTCGGCGGCGACTCGCTTGGCGCAGCCGGCTGTACACATGCGCCTGCGAAGGAGGTACACGATGTCCCCCTGTCCCCGCATCCTGCTCCTTGCACTGGTAGCACTCGCCTTGTTGACGGCGCCGCTGGGCGCCACGCCCGGCCGATCGGCCTATGGCCGCCTGCGCGCCGGCACGGCCAAGGTCACCATCACCCCCCTGACGCCGCAGTGGATGGGCGGCTGGGGGGAGAACCGGATGATGGAGGGCGTGCATGATGACGTCTGGGCGCGGGCGCTCTATCTCACCGACGGCCGGACCGAGATCACCCTGGTCAGTGTCGACCTGGTGGGCCTGATGCGGCCCGACCAGGCGCCGATCAAGGCCGCGGTGGCCGGCGTCGTGGGGCCCAACGTCTTCATCAGCAGCACCCACACCCACTCCGGCCCCGACACCATGGGCCTCTGGGGGCCGGACGAGATGACGCCAGGTTGGGATGCGGACTACATCGCCTACGTCCAGCAGCGGGCCGTCACCGCCATCCTGCAGGCCAAGGCCAATGCCCAGCCCGCCTGGCTCTCCTGCGGCTCCGTCCTCACCACCGTCGAGGACCATATCGCCACCAATGAAGGCCTGCCGGAGGACCACGAGGTGTCGGTGTTGCGGGTGGTGGCCCGCGACCATGCCAAGAGCACGATCGCCACGGTCTTCAACTTCGCCTGCCACCCGGAGGTGTGCGGCGGCAACCATGACGATATGTCGGTCTGGAAGTATATCTCCTCCGATATCGGCCACTACGCCTATCAGCAGATCGAGGCGGCGGCCGGCGGCACCGCCATCTGGCTGCAGGGCGCCCTGGGCGGCGTCACCGTGGACGACTGGGATGGGCGCAATTGGGTCGTCTGCGAGCGCATCGGCCGGGCCCTCGGCGACCGGGTGCTCGAAGCCGGCGCCGACGCCGACCCGGAGGGCAACCCCGAGCTGGCCTGCGAGACCGAAGTGTTGAACGTCCCTCTCTACAACGAGACACTCTACGCCGGCATGCTCTACGGCATCCTGCACTACAGCGCTGATAACCTTGTCGCCAACGACCAGAGCCCCCTCGGCGTCGGTGTGCAGACGGTCGTCAGCATGCTCCGCATCGGCACGCTGGAGATCGCGACCACTCCGGGCGAGCCCTACCCCCAGATCGGCCTGAACATCAAGCAGTCCATCCTCACCGCACCGCACAAGATGGTGCTTGGCCTCTCCCAGGACGAGCTGGGCTATATGGTCTATCCGCAGGACTTCGGCCAGTGGCCCTATGAGTACCTGAGCAGCGTGAGCGTCGGCCCCACCATCGGCGTCGATGTGGAAGCGGGGTTGGCACGGGCGAAGGCCAGGCTGCCGTAGCACCAGACCGGGCAGGGGGCCGGCCTGCGGGCCGGCTCCCCGCCCCTCCCCCTGTGCGCCCCGTTTATGTTGGCCCCGTTTCCAAGTCCTCTTTGCAGGGGGAAGAGATGGTGAAGTGGCTCTGCTGTTTGGTCTTGCTACCTGTCGTTCTGCTGCTGGTTGCCACCAACCGCGACTACCGGGGACCCACCAAGCGCCTGATGAGGCTGCTGCATACCTTCTGCGAGAAAGACCGGCGGCGCTTTCAGGAGCAGGAAAACGAGCCCTTCCGTGCCACCCTGCTGGTTGCCGCCCTCTGCTACGCCTTTGACACCGACCTGCGGGCTGGCTTCCGGCAGATCAACTTCCCCGTGAGCGATGCCGTCTACCAGGAGCTGATGGCCCGGGTGCGCACTGACGCCGGGAGGGGGAGAGCAAGTGGACTATAGCGACCAG
>Ga0315294_10000228_pt1 | contig 60950 bp, 59 predicted proteins | sample YL17G13_40_MG_FD_203626 | JGI IMG/M metagenome (GOLD analysis project Ga0315294, IMG submission 203626) | Sediment microbial communities from Yellowstone Lake, YNP, Wyoming, USA - YL17G13_40 | ecosystem: Environmental > Aquatic > Freshwater > Lake > Sediment | place: USA: Wyoming | collected... | reverse complement strand
CAGCGTGAATGTGGAGCTAATCACCCCGATAGCGATGGAGAAGGAGTTAAGATTTGCCATCCGCGAGGGCGGTCGCACCGTCGGCGCCGGCGTAGTAGCCGAGATTGTTGAATAATGAGAGAAATGTAGTCTGGACGGCTATTGAGTGAGCCGGTAGATTGGGAGAATAAGCATGCGAGAGATAATCACATTACAATGTAGCGTTTGCAATGAACGAAATTACTCCTCTATGAAGAACAAACGCAATACCAGCGCCCGACTGGAGTTGAAGAAATATTGCCCACGGTGCCGTAAGCACACGGCGCATAAGGAGATTAAGTAACCACCGGCTATAACTGTGAACCAGCTCGGCTCATTGCTAACAAAGACATCGCAGGCCAGTAGCTCAGTTGGTAGAGCACCGGTCTCCAAAACCGGGGGTCGGGGGTTCGAGGCCCTCCTGGCCTGCCAGTTTTAACCAGATGTCGGCTTATATATACTTGCTCTGTAACGAAATTAAGGGAGTGACTGGATGATAGGTCGCATTAAACAGTTCTTCAAGGAAGTAATCACCGAGCTCAAGAAAGTGACCTGGCCCTCACGGTCTGAGGTCTTCGGCTCCACAGTGGTAGTCATTGTAGTTACTCTATTCATTTCCGTAATTGTAGGAATCTTTGACTTTGTGGTCAGCCATGTTATAGATTGGGTATTATTACATACCGTGTAGGGGGATATTTTGGGCGAAAAATACTGGTATGCCCTGCATACTTATACCAGTTATGAGGAGAAGGTAGCCGAAGCCATTCGCAAAGCCGCCAAGAAGAAAGACCTGGAGCAATACTTCGGGGTTATTCTAGTGCCCACTGAGGAGTTGACCATACACTCCCGGGGTAAAAATATTCGCCAGAAGAAGGTCCTCTATCCCGGCTATGTGCTTTTGGAGATGGAGCTCAATCGGGACACCTGGGCACTGGTGCGACGGACTACCGGCGTTACTGGCTTTGTCGGTCAACAGCCGGGCAAGAGTGAGTTTCCTCCGCCTTTATCTGCCGACGAGGTGCATCGCCTTCTCACCCAAATGGAAGAGGAGCAACCCAAAAAAGTAGATATAATACCGTTCTCGCGGGGCGATGCAGTAACGGTAACTCGCGGTCCTTTTACTGGTTTCAATGGGGTAGTAGAGGAGGTCTTTCCCGAGCGGGGCAAAGTTAAAGTTATGGTCACCGTCTTTGAACGCGCCACCCCGGTGGAGATAGATATACCGTTGGTTGAGAAGGTCTAAATCATTTAAAATATACCTTATGGTGGTAAGATAGCTGTGGTCTTTAAATTGCTCATACTACTTCTAATAATTTTACCGCCGGTAGCAATTTTGCTCGCATCTATCCTGCTTTCAAAAAAGGGAGCAAAATTTAGCTGGGTCTGGCTGAGCTTCTTCTTGTATTTCTTTCTATTGATAATAGTCTGCAGTTTCAAGGAGAAGATAGTTCCCTCAGATACAATGAAGGGCGCGGGAGGCACTTACAGCACTGATCCTCAGCCCCCTATGCAAACGGTAACCAGCTCCAATACTTCTCCCCAGACGGAAAGTAAGCAGGAAAAGACCGCCCCAACTAGTGTCACCAGCCCTACGGCAAAATACGGCACAGGTTACCGGTAAGATAGCTCTGGTGGTATTAGCCAATAGAAAAGATGCCCTGTCTATTGCTATCACCGCAAAAGATATGAAATTTTTTTTAATTTTCGTTCGGCCAAATCCTGAAGCCCTCTTTTCTTAAAGCCCTCTTTTCTTAAAACCCTCTTTTCTTAAAACTTTCTTCGGCAATTCTTTACAAGGAAGGGTCTTATGTCTAAGCGTGTAATGGTCATTATTAAATTGCAAATACCTGCCGGGCAGGCAACTCCCGCCCCGCCGGTCGGTCCAGCCCTGGGACAGCACGGGGTGAATTCACCGGAGTTTTGCAAGCAGTTCAACGCTCGCACCAAAGACCAAGAGGGTATGATTATACCGGTAGTCATCACTGTCTTTGCCGACCGCTCCTTCAGCTTTATCACCAAGACTCCGCCGGTGGGCGCCCTGTTGAAGAAAGCTCTGGGAATTGCCAAAGCCAGCGCCGAGCCAAATCGGGAGAAGGTGGGCGTGGTTTCCCGCAAACAGGTGCAGGAGATAGCTGAGATAAAAATGAAAGACCTGAACGCTTACGACATAGAGAAAGCAATGCGCATGGTGGAAGGCACAGCGCGGAGTATGGGTATATTGGTAGAAGGTATTACTGAGAACTAAGAATCAGGCATTATCAATAGTAGAAGAAGTTTCAGGAGAATAAGAACTCATTAACCATAACTGGGAGCCTGAGTTTTTTACCCAAGCTTCAGGCGTTACCACCAGAGGGGTGATTTATGCACAGAGGAAAGCTATACCAGAAAAGTGCTTCCAAGGTGGACCGAAATAAGGAATATCCCCTTGAAGAAGCAGTGAAGTTGCTCAAAGAGCTAGCTTACGCCAAGTTCAATGAGAGCGTGGACCTGGCTATTGTCCTGGGCGTAGACCCACGCAAGAGCGAACAGACCGTGCGCGGCACAATTGTGCTACCCCACGGTCTAGGCAAAAAGGTGACCGTTCTGGTCTTCGCCATCGGAGAGAAGGTCGCCGAAGCCCGCGAGGCGGGAGCGGAGTTCGTGGGCGGAGACGAACTGGTCGAGAAAATAGAGGGTGGTTGGCTGGAATTTGACCGGGCCATTGCCACCCCGGATATGATGAAAACGGTCAGCCGTCTAGGAAAGATTCTGGGTTCGCGAGGGCTTATGCCCTCACCCAAAAAGGGCACAGTCACCTTTGAGCTAACAAAAGCCATCTCCGACGCCAAGGCCGGTCTGGTGGACTACAAGGTGGACAAGGGAGCGGTAATCCACTGCCCGGTGGGGGTAATTCAGTTTGAGGAGAAGCATTTGAACGAGAACATACTGGCTTTGATGGATGCGGTCATCAAGGCTCGCCCGGCCAGCGCCAAAGGCACCTATATCCGCAAAGTATATGTATCTTCCACTATGAGCCCGGGCATAAAGCTTGACCGTCAGGATTTGCAGACGCGTCTTCAGGAATAGGGGGAAGATGTATGAAGAGAATGAGAAGACCGCAAAAAGAAGAACTGGTGAAAAGTTTTTCCGAGAAGGTCGCCTCCAGTTCGGGTTTCATCCTCACCAATTTCACCGGAATGGATGTGGTTACTATCACCGAACTGCGCCGCAAACTACACGAGGTGGGAGTAGAGTATCTGGTGGTCAAGAATCGTCTGGCACAGAAGGCTCTGGAACCGACTCTATTAAACGATGACCTGAAAACTATGCTGACCGAGACCTCCACCGCCTTCGCCTTTCTGAGTGAAGACCCTTTCGTCTGTCCTAAAGTCCTGGTTGATTTCTCCAAAGCGCGGAAGATTCTTGAAATCAAGGGCGGAGTATTACAGGGCAATGTATTGAGCAGGAGCGAAGTGGAGGCATTAGCCAAGATTTCGTCAGCCAAAGAAGTCTACGGTCGTTTGGTCAGCGCGCTAAAATCTCCGCTGTATCGCCTGACCTCCGACCTCAACCACCTGCTAACTAAATTGGTCACAGTGTTGAATCAGGTGGCGAAGAAGAGAGAATCTGTTGAAGGGACAAAAGCGCCGTCGTAGTGCTAGAAGTGATTAGCAGTTTAGAGAAGAATGCAGTTTTGGATTAAGCATTAAGGCAGTTTAACCACCGAAAAATAAACAAAATATATATCTTTTAAGGAGGAGTTTCTATGGCTGATACCAAAAAGCAACCAGCGACCGAACTCATGGAAGCCATCAAAAATATGACCGTATTGGAGCTTTACGAGTTGGTTAAAGCGTTGGAAGAGACTTTTGAGGTATCTGCGGCGATGCCTGCGGCAACCATTGCCACTGCCGCCCCCAGCGGTGGAGAGGCTTCCGCCCCTGCGGAGGCAAAGACGGAAGTAACCGTGGTTCTGAATGCCGTGGGTGACCCCAAAGACCGTATTCAGGTCATCAAGGTGGTCCGGACCATTGTTGACTTGGGATTGCAAGAAGCAAAAACCCTGGTAGATAACCTGCCGGCAACCATTAAAGAGAATATCTCTTCCGAAGAAGCGGAGAGTATCAAGAAGAAGCTGGAAGAAGCTGGCGCTGGCGTTATTATTAAGTAATTTACCTAAATTTTCAGGGTAATTTAGGCTGCTAATCAGGCAGCCTTTACCCACTTGTGGAGGTTAAGGTGCGAATAACCAAGGATACCCCGGTTAAGAGCTTTGCCACCATTCACTCAATAATAGAACCCCCGAACCTTCTGGAAGTCCAAAAGAAATCTTACGACGGTTTTCTGCAGAAGGATGTCCCCCCGCGCAAGAGAAAAAACCAGGGTCTGCAAGCTGTTTTTAATACTACTTTCCCCATTTACGATTTCAATGAAGATTCCTATTTGGAATTTGTTTCTTACTCCATAGGCGCACCCAAGTATGACCGCGAGGAGTGTAAGGAACGGGGTATGACTTACTCCGTTCCCTTCAGAGCGGTCATCCGTCTGGCGGTGCGAGAGCGAAATCCGGAAAGCGGTGCATTAACCGTCAAGGACATTCGCCAGGAGGAGCTCTATCTGGGAGAGTTCCCCCTGATGACTGAGGAAGGCACTTTCATCATCAACGGCGCCGAGAGAGTAATTGTCAGCCAATTGCATCGTTCCCCAGGAGTAATCTACAAAGAGAAGATTCATACTTCTGGCAAAAGACTCTACGAAGCTTCCATCATCCCCTACCGCGGTTCCTGGTTGGAATTCACTACCGATATTAACGGTCTGATATTTTTTTCCATAGACCGGAAGAGAAAGCTTTTAGTAACCATCCTGCTACGCGCCCTGGGCGGCTACGAAACCGATGAGCAAATTTGGAGTCTGTTCTATCCCCGCCGACGCCTTCATCTCTCCAGAATCACCGAGGGTAATCCCAAGCTCTTTCTGGCTTCCGCAATCAAGGAGACCGAGACCGGCACCATACTGGTGGATGTGGGCACCGAGCTCTCCGCCGGCGTGGTGGAGGCTCTGGAGCGACTCGGCTTGAAAGAAGCGGAAGCCTTTGAGGTGGGAGATGGTGAGGGGGATATGATGATAGCTCGGACTATTGCCAAGGATGAGATTAAGAGTCCGGAAGACGCTCTCAATAAAATATACACCACCCTGCGCCCGGGAGACTTAGCCAATCTGGAGACGGCGCGCACTACCTTGAACAATCTGTTCTTCAACGAAAGGCGCTACGATTTGGCTACCGTGGGTCGCCTGAAGATTAACGAGAAATTTGGGCTCAGCGTGCCCCTTTCTACCACCATCTTAGCCAAAGAGGACATCGTCGCTACCATTAAGGGATTGATAGAACAGGAGAACACCAGCGGCAGTGTTGACGATGTTGACCATCTGGGCAACCGTCGGGTGCGTTCCGTCGGGGAACTATTGTTCAACAAGTTCCAGGTCGGCCTGGCGCGTATGGAGCGAGTCATTCGCGAGCGAATGTCCATCCTGGAGATAGACGAGTGTATGCCCCGAGACCTTATCAACACCAAGCCCCTTTCCGCTACAATCAAAGAGTTCTTCGGCTCCTCCCAGCTCTCCCAGTTCTTAGACCAGGTCAATCCTCTGGCGGAACTCACCCATAAGCGCCGCCTCTCCGCCCTGGGTCCTGGCGGTCTCTCCCGGGAGCGAGCGGGATTTGAAGTTCGCGATGTGCACTACACCCACTACGGTCGGCTCTGCCCCATAGAAACCCCCGAAGGACCCAACATCGGTCTCATCAGCTCGCTCGCCACCTACGCCAGGGTCAACGAATATGGCTTGATTGAAACTCCCTACCGCAAGGTGGACGCCGGAAAAGTGAGCAAACACATAGAGTATCTCACCGCGGACACCGAAGACCGCTTCAACATTGCCCAGGCAAACGCCAAAGTCTCTCCGGACGGCAAACTCGCCTCCGACCGAGTAGCGGCACGTTACAAAGGTGAATTCCCTCAACTGGCGCCGTCCGATATAGATTATATTGATGTCTCTCCGGTGCAGCTGGTCTCAGTATCCACCTCGCTCATCCCCTTCCTGGAGCACGATGACGCCAACCGGGCTTTAATGGGTTCTAATATGCAGAGACAAGCAGTCCCACTGGTGGACTGCGAATTACCCCTGATAGGAACCGGTATGGAGATGCGGGTGGCTCACGACTCCGGGGTGATGGTCATTGCTCGCCACGATGGAGAAGTCATAGATGTAGATGCCAGCCGAATCATCGTCAGGCAGGAGGAAAAAAGTGACCAGCTACTGGAAGGTTTGACCGACGCTATGAATAAGGACATATATCATCTCAAGAAGTTCAAGCGCACCAATCAGGACACCTGCTTTAACCAGGTGCCTTTAGTGAGTAAAGGTGAACGCGTTAAAAAAGGTCAGGTGCTAGCCGACGGTCCTGCTACCCAATACGGTGAACTGTCTTTGGGGCAAAATATCCTGGTGGCTTTTATGCCCTGGATGGGCTACAACTTTGAGGACGCTATCCTGGTCAGCGAAAGGTTGTTAAAGAGCGACCGTTTCGTCTCTATACATATAGAGGAGTTTGAGCTGGAATGTCGGGATACTAAGCTCGGTCCTGAGGAGATAACTCGTGACATTCCCAATGTCTCCTCCGATGCTATCCGTAACCTGGACCGCGACGGCATCATCCGCACCGGCGCTTTCGTCAAAGCTGGCGACATTCTCATCGGCAAAGTCACCCCCAAGGGTGAGACTGAGCTTCTGCCGGAGGAGAAGCTACTAAAAGCCATCTTCGGAGAAAAAGCCGGCGAGGTGCGTGACGCCTCCCTCAAAGCTCCTCCCGGAATGGAGGGATGGGTGGTAGATGTGTGTGTATATACCCGCAAGGAATCCACCACGGTCAAAGAAAGGTTAAGCGATGCCCAGGTCATCAAGGACATAGAAGAGGAGAGAGAGAAATCAGCGCAAGCTCTGAAAAATGCCCGGGACCACTGTCTGGAGAAGCTACTGGTGGGGAAATCTCTGGAAAAAGCCATCACCCACCACCAGACTGGCGAAGTAGTGCACAAGAAGGGTGAAAAGATTACCGAGCGAACATTCCGGAATAAACTACTGCTCTCCATCATAGAGGACAACCTAGTCTTTGAACCGAATGTAGAGTCTAAAATTGAGACTATAATGCTCACCTACCGCAACGCCCTGAACTCTCTCTCCGCGCAAGCTGAAAAGCGCATTGATGCTTTCCGCAAAGGTGACGAACTCGCTCCCTCGGTTCTCAAACTGGTCAAGGTCTATGTAGCCCGCAAGCGGCGCCTGGCGGTCGGCGATAAGATGGCAGGTCGCCACGGCAATAAAGGTGTGGTTGCCAAGATTCTGCCCGAGGAAGACATGCCCTTTTTGTTTGATGGCACCCCGGTAGATATGGTGCTCAATCCTCTGGGCGTCCCTTCGCGTATGAATGTAGGGCAGATACTGGAGACTCATCTGGGCTGGGCTGCGGAAAAAGGAGGGTATCGGGTGATGTCCCCGGTCTTTGACGGAGTTCCTGAGGAGACAATCAAGAAATCACTCGCCGAGCAGACTCTGCCGACAACCGGCAAGACCACCCTTTACGACGGTCGCACCGGAGATAAATTTAGCGACGAAGTAACCGTGGGCTACATCTATATGATGAAGCTACACCATCTGGCGGACGACAAGATACACGCTCGTTCGGTCGGTCCTTATTCTCTGGTAACTCAACAACCTCTAGGTGGGAAAGGACAGCTAGGAGGTCAGCGCTTCGGGGAGATGGAGGTTTGGGCGCTGGAGGCTTACGGCGCCGCCTACACCTTGCAGGAGATGCTTACCGTCAAATCTGACGATGTCATCGGTAGAGCGCGAATGTATGAAGCCATCGTCAAGGGTGAGCCGGCGCCCCAACCGGGAACTCCGGAATCTTTCAATGTTCTCATCCGCGAATTGCGCAGTCTTTGTCTGGACATAGAGCCGCAGAATGGCGTCAACTTTGATGGGCAGGTAGTTACCCCAAAAAAAGACAAACCCGAGAGAAAATAACCTCAAGAACAATTAAACCGGCCAGGATTTAAGTCCAGAGAAACTTCTCCGGACCTCCTGGCCGATTTCTTTATATGCCAATCTTAAATGGCGGAATTTTAGACTTCAGTAAATCCCGGCTAAATTACTGCACCAACATCACTGAGCAGTCGGCATCCTCTAGAACTTGTGGCGACGATTATAGAACAGCATACAAATTTCCTTCTTTGGCTCATACATGCACCTCATTACTTCTTGTCTTCTGGCAATATTGGAATCAAAGGCTTAAGCTGGTCAATTAGCCGTGGTATATTCTTGGTGGCATGGGCAAATATTCTTTCTTGCTTTATCTCACCGTATTCATGGGCAATAACATTTCGCTGAGCAATTATGGACTGCCAAGGTATTTCTGGGTATTTTTGTTTGAAACTATCCGATACCTTCCGCGCCGCTTCTCCAATTATTTCCATAAATCGCTCCACCGCCAATTAACACATTCGTTCCTTAATGTATCTGGTAAAATTCACATCTTTGGTGAATTCATAGACAGCCTCAGCGGCATCTCGCATATCCCAGAGATAGGCAACATCCCGGCTTTCAGGCGACATAGAGCACCTCTTTTTTGCCCAGAATCTCTTTTCTCCTGAATGGATTCCTAATCGCCTCCGCCTCTACCAGGTCTATTTCTCTGCAGAATATCTGCTGTAATTCCGCCTTCATCTCCACCATCTCGGCAAGGCTCCATTGTGCTTTTTCAGAGAAACTTATCAATATGTCCAAGTCGCTTTGCGAAGTAAAGTCCTGGCGCAGGGCTGAACCGAATAATGCCAGCTCTCTGACCATCCATTTGTGGCAAAAAATGATAATTTCCTCTTCCGGTATGGCAATCTTTAATTTGGACATAGTTGCTCCTATATAGTTGCATAAATTTCTCTTATATGTTAAGAAATATGTTAAAATTATTCAAGCCCAATTTGCAGATAAGCTATTGCTTATCCATCTATAAAATTGTCTGCTCCTACTGCACCAACATCACTGAGCAGTCGGCATCCTCTATCACCCTCTCGGTGATATTGCTCAAAACCAGCCGGGAGCCGGTCTTACGTCCACCCTTGCCCATAATTATCAGGCTGGCTTTCAATTCGTTGGCTAAAGTGATTATCTCCAGATGAGGTTTACCCTGGCGCTTTACCTTCTCTATGGATATTTTATAGCCCCGAGCCATCTTCTCAATCATATCCAGAGTCTTTTCCGCGTCTCTTTCCAGCTCCCTCTCCGCCTCCAAAACCTTCCTCCCCATCTCCATGCGCTCGGACAGGTCGTAGATTATCCCACTGTCCACAACCGCTACCGCCACCAAAGGGCTGCCGAACTCCCGGCACATATTCATGGCTACTTCCGCCGCCCGCATAGCGTTGGGGCTGCTGTCCACCGGCACTACAATCAACCGAAAGATGCTCTCGCTTACCATTTCTCCTCCGCAGATGAAAAAGAATCCTTTGAATTGTAACCGATAAAAAACACTTGAAGGGAATATTCTAACTATAAGCTTTCCAAGCGCTCAACAAATTCGCGGGTTAGTCTCCCCCAAAGGTGGAGGCACTATCCGCTCGGTTCCTATTTTGGTCAACATCCTTACCTGCCCCAGCCTGGCTCCGGGATAAGCAGATTTTACCACTCCAATGACCTGAGCTTGCATAAAGCCAACAGACCGCAGAATATCGCACGCCCTTCCTCCCTCCCCACCAGCCACCGCCGCTATAAATGTCCCCTCACCAGCCATATTCCAGGGTTCCGTCCCCAAAAGCGAACATAAGCCCTGCACCTGGGGAAGCACCGGTATGTCTATTTCCTTCAACAGAATGCCTACCCGGGAGGATATCGCCGCCTCGTAGAGCGCCATAGCCAAGCCACCCCGGGTCAGGTCGCGGGCGAAATGAACAGTAATACCGGAAGCGCTCAGGGAAAAGAGACCCTCCCCGACATAAGCCAGGTCACTTTCCAGAGTTCCACTGATACCGAAGGCGCCGCGCGCCAACATCACCGCTGCCTCGTGACGACCGATATCACCGGAGACCACCAATTCATCGCCAGGAACTACTCCGCAGACACTGGGCGCAGGCAATATAGCAACTTCGCCCACACCAGAGGTATTGAAAAACAGACCGTCCAATCCTCCGCGAGGCACTACCTTGGTGTCGCCGGCAATTATGCTACAACCAATCTCCTGACTAGCCTGCCCGGCGCTGGAAAGCAATTGACCAAGTTCACCGATAGAAAACCCTTCTTCTATAATCAAGCTTAGAGTAAGAAATAAAGGCCTGGCGCCAGCCACGGCTAAGTCGTTAGCCGTCCCTATCACTGCCAGCCGACCCAGGTCGCCTCCGGGGAAGAAACGGGGGGTGATGACAAAAGAATCGGTGGTCAGCGCCAGTTCCCCGGAAATATTGCCCAGATTAGCACTATCCTCCAGGGGTATGCTCTCCACCCCCAGAGACGGAATGATGACTTCATTTATCAATTCCCAACTGCGAGTTCCACCCCCACCGTGAGCTAAGGTTATATATTCCTCTTTTCTATTCATTTTTCTACCTGTCCACCGCCATACTTGTAGTATGCCGAGCAAGTTCCTTCCGAGGAGACCATACAGGGACCTACTGGAGACTGGGGGGTGCAAGCCGTGGAAAACAGCGCGCACTCCGTCGGGCGAATGCGCCCCGCCAGCACATCACCGCATCGGCAACCCGTTGGGGGAAGCTCATCTTCCACAAGCACCGAGTGCTTTCCTAGAGCGTCAAACTCTTTATAGGCGTCAGTAAACACTAATCCACTCCGGGGGATAACCCCCAACCCTCGCCAGGAGATATCCGCCGGGACGAAGACCTCAGCCAGCAGTTGCTGGGCTTTGGCATTGCCCATAAAATCCACCGCTCGGGGATAAGCGTTCTCTACGGCAGAACTCCGGGAGTGGATGAGGGTGAGAAGCCGGTCTATAGCCTGGAGTATATCGCCGGCGGTAAAACCAGCGACCACCGCCGGCAAACCGCTATCGGACAGGGCAAGCTGATAGGGTTTAACTCCAATGATGACGCTCACATGTCCCGGCAGTAAAAAGCCAGAGAGTTTAATCTCCGGGTCATTGCTTAAAGCGCGCAGAGCGGGTGGTATGGTCCGCAGACTGGTGAGAAAGCTCAAGTTGGTGAGTCTTTTCTCCTTTGCCATCTTCACCGCACTGGCGATAGCTGGCGCAGTGGTTTCAAAACCGACGGCCAGGAAGACTACAGGTCGCTCTGGGGTTTGTTCCGCTATGGTCACCGCCTGCGCCGGGGAATAGACCACGCGCACATCGGCGCCGCCGGCTCTGGTTTGAGAAAGACTTCCCGCGCCAGCCGGCACCGAAAGCATATCCCCAAAAGTGGCGAGGATAACCCCCGGTCTTCCGGCTAGTTTTATAGCCACGCTCACCACCCCCGGCTCGCAGACGCAGACCGGGCAACCCGGACCGCTCACCAACTCCACCCTCTCAGGCAGTGCTTGCTGGATGCCGTAGCGGGCGATAGCCATAGTATGGGTTCCGCAGACCTCCATCAGACGCGCCGGCGGACCGTCATAAGCCTTCAACCTGGCAAGGAGCGCCCGGTTATTCACCAGCACCCTCCAATTCCTCCCACAGTTCTAAGGTCTCCCGTGCCTCCTCCTCGGAGAGCACCTGAATGGCATAGCCGGCGTGAAGCAGAATCCAGTCGCCAACCCGAACTCCCTCTACCAGGTCCAGACGAGCGGAAAGCTCCGCTCCCTGCAGGTTCACCTGGGCGTCCAGACCGTCAATTGTTATTACCTTTGCCGGAACTGCCAGACACATATTCCCATCCTTAATCTGCGCTGAAAATGTATTTCATTTATGATTGGTTACGCCAGCCACACGGAAGGCGGCTACCAGCGCCTGACCGAGGGCTAACCCCCCGTCGTTAGGCGGAACCCTCTGGTGGATAAGCACATTACAACCTAGTTGAGAGAGCTCTTTTAACAAAAGCGCAAGGAAGAGCTTGTTTTGAAAACAACCGCCGGAGAGGACTATTCCCGAGTGACGATTAACATCAAATACCGCCTTTACCCCCTCGGCAAAGAGCAGAGCCAGAGAATAATGTATGCGATAGGCAATCTCGGAAAGCGGCCTCTTTCCGCCCAGGTCTTTCACCACTCCGGAGATTATACCCCGCCAGTCCAATTTCAACGGACCCTGGTCATTATGTATTAGTTCTATGGGGTAGGCGCCGGCGCTCGCTTCTCGGGCGACAGCTTCCAATAATATGGCAGACTGAGCGTCGTAATCATTTATTCGGGCAAGACCCAGAAACGCCCCCAGAGCTTCAAAAAGCCGACCGCAGGAGGAGGTTAGCGGAGAATGTTCCCGGCGGTCGAACATAGCCCGCAGAATGAGTAGTTCGTCGCCGGGCACAGTCTCCAGAAATTTTTTCGCCTCTTTGGCTTTCTCCGCAGAGGAAGCCCAAAGGTAAGCGCAGGCTTGCCGAAAGGGCTCGCGGACCGCACTCTCGCCACCGAGTAAGGGCAAATAGTCCAGATGTGCCAGCCGTCGGAAACTGCCCCGCTCTACATCCACCTCCAAAATTTCCCCGCCCCAGATGGCACCATCCTCGCCGAAGCCGGTTCCGTCGCAGGCTACCCCCAAAAAGACCCCACTGAATTTCCCCCACTCGGCGAGCACCGAGGCGATGTGGGCATGATGATGTTGCACCAGTATCAGATTGTTGCCAGCCCACTCCTCGGACGCCAGACGAGAACTGTAATAGCCGGGGTGAAGGTCAGCGCCGGCGGCTTGCGGTGTGAGGGAATAAAGACGCAGTAATTCCTCCCTCTGCCGTTGATAGAAGTCCAGGGTGACGGCGCTCTCCAGGTCACCAATATGCTGGGAGAGATATGCCAAGCCCTCTCCGGTTACACAAAAGGTGTTCTTTATATCTGAGCCATAAGCGATGACCGAGGGTAAATTCGTCGGCCAGGGGATAGTCAACGGCGCATAGCCCCGACCACTACGCAGTAATAGAGGCTTACCCTGAAAGAAAGTGGTAACGCTATCGTCAGCCCGGCGATAGATGGGGCGGTCGTGGCAAAGCACCGCGTCTATGCCCTCATCCAACAGGGCTAGAGCGGAGCCGTCCTCTATAATTATCGGTTCTCCCTTGCGGTTGGCGCTGGTCATCACCAAAGCGAGGTAATCACCCTCCATTAGCAAATGGTGCATAGCGGTTGAGGGGAGCATCACCCCGTGCCGGGAGAGTTGGGGGGCAACCTCTGCGGAAAGGGGGGAGGGCTCTCGCTTAGCGCAGAGCAGTATTGGCGCCTGGGGGGAAGAGAGCAGGTTTCGCTCCCCTTCCTCCAGAACTACTATCTGTTCGGCGCGAGCCAGGTCGGCAACCATTACCGCTAGAGGTTTGTCCCCACGCCGTTTCCATATCTTGATACAGGATACCGCAGTATCATTTTCCGCATCGCCGGCAAGACAGTAACCTCCCAAGCCCTTTACCGCTATCACTCCACCATCCACCAGTAGCCTTTGCGCACACTGGAGAGCCTCCTCACCCCACATTGTGGAGTCCGGAGTAATCAGGGCAAGTCGGGGACCACATACCGGGCAGGCGGTGGTCTGGGCGTGAAAGCGTCGGTCGCCGGGATTGGTGTATTCCCGGGCACAGTCCGGGCAGAGAGGAAAGGTGGCGAAGGTGGTGCCGGGACGGTCGTATGGTAAAGTAGAGATGACGGTGAAACGGGGACCGCAGAAGGTGCAGGAGATGAAGGGATAGCGATAGCGGCGGTTTTTGGGGTCTCTGAATTCAGCAAGGCAGTCCGGGCAGGTGGCAATATCCGGCGGAACTACAGCACCCTGGGACGCTCGCTCTGCGGAGCTTTCTAGAATTTTGAAGTCGCTGGCGAACTCCTGCTTAGCTTGTTCCAATCGCAACTCCAAAAGCCATGCTCCGGCCGGGAGGCCATTTCGTAGATGGTGGATGAACTCATCTACGGCGCCGGGCGCCCCCTCCAGCTGTGCCTCCACGCCAGTGGCAGTGTTGCGCACCCAACCGCAAATATTATGTTCCTGCGCCAGGCGATAAATGAACGGACGGAAGCCTACACCCTGGATTAAACCGCGCAGATGCAGTCGCCGAAAGACCCTCTGATTTTTTTCTCCGTTGGTCACTATATAAATATCCTCTGATTACCAAAAGTAGATTGGTTCAATGAGCTTAAAATTCACCTATATCATCAGATAACCATTGTGGATTCAATGGGATTCCAAACCCAGTAGGGCGATTATCTCCGTCAGATTCTTAATAATGAAATCCGGCTGACCTGCTTTGATGCAGCCGTCCCGGCTGGGGTCAAATTGTCCTCTATTGACCTTGATTACCCCCACCGTGGTCATACCAGCGAGCTTTGCCCCTATCATATCAATATCTCTGTCGCCGACCATCAGTGAGTTTGCCGGCTGGGCGCCGGTCTTAGCCATAGCGTGCCGAAAAAGAGTCGTATTAGGTTTGAAGAACGGGGGGTTGATGCTCTGGGGGAGAAATACCCTCTCCTTAAAATAGGGAGCAAGCTTTGCCCCCCAAAGTTTGTAGTTTTGTCGTTCCAGAGAACCGTTGGTGACCAGACTCAAGATTTTGCCCGCTCCTTCCAGTCTTTCCAGAGTGGGCAGAGTCTCCGGGAAGGGGGGGATGATGTCTATTGCCGCAGAGTAAGCGGAGAGACCGCGAACGGCAATCTCGGCATCGGATACCCCTAACTCGTAGGCGACTGCTTCAAAGAGCTCGTAGCGATTTAAGGAAGTTACCGCCGGTATAACCCTGTTTATTATTAAATCCTCAATTTCCCGGACACTTAATTTGGCTCCAGCCTTTTCCATCGCTATGGCAGCAGAATGCACACCATCAAGCACCGCCTGACGGGTAGCCAGAAGGGTATCGTCCAGGTCAAAAAAGATGTGGCTGATGTGCGCTAATATACTCACAGATTATACTCTCACATCCTTTCACCTTTTTTGAGTTTCTCGGCTAAGGTCAACATTATCTTCCCCTTGGGGGTAATTCTATAACCAGCTGAAGATAAAGCCATAATGTCCTCTTTAATTGTGCTCACATCAAGTAATTCGGCTGAGGAGATGTGGACGGGGAGGCTTTTGTCCGGATACGATAAGGTCAGCTTGTGGATATCCCTGGCGGATACTCCGCTATCGCTAGCCCTATCCAGAGCGGATAACATCTTAACCTGTGCTTTTACCAGAGGGCTCCCCCAGTCTTTCAGCCCGCTATAAAGATAGCATAAACTCCGCTCTTTAATCTCCTCCAGCTTGGTGGACAAGTTCTCTGCACCGCGCAGGTAGAGACCGGTCTTGGGCTCGGTGCCGGAATTGCGGGCGAATAGCGCCCCCACCTGCTCACCATTATCTTCCAGAGCTATGTAGAGCATATCCGGCTCCTCGGTAAAGCGCTCCTCCTTCACCGATAAGTTAGTTTCCCGCAAGAGTTCATCCCACAGCTTCTCCAGACCTACAAAGACTTCGCTCCCCCGGTGAAATAACTCCTTCTTGGAGTAGAAGATGTATTCGTTGTGCTTGTAACCCTGGGGAAAGGGGGAGCAGAGGAATTGAAAGACCTGTTCGCTGTCTGCGCCAGCCAACAGGCGGCTGGTAGCGACATAGGTATTGATGGCGCTCTTCAGCCCATTGCCAAAAAATGTGGAGAGATACCGACCGTCAGATAGACGACGGAGGCGCCCCTGGGTAATATTGTGACCGGTCTCCTCGCTGCCCACGGCGAAACCCAGATTAGGCACTTCCTGGGTAAAGGAGAGCTCCCTCCGGCTAAGTTCCGCACTTATCTCCATACCTTGAGCCATACCCTCCTCTAATCCCAATCCGGATATGGAGAACTGTTTTAGATGGGTAGAGAGTGCTTGACGGAGTATCCACTTATCCCCTACGCCGACCAGCTTGGTCTGATAACCGAGAGAGCGGGCGGTCTTCAAAGCGCCCAGGTCGGACTCCACAGTATTTATGTAGAGGGAGTTTTGGGGATTGACAGCCCCACTTTCGGCGAGGAAACGAGCCTGAATGACCGCAGTCTCATCGCCGGAGAGCACCACCAGACCGTCTTCATAGGGGTTATAGTCGGAGCGGAAGAAGCGGTCGCCGTCACCATCAAAGGAAGCCAGAGAGACAATGACCTCGCCGGCTTGAATCTCTTTGGTTAATTTTCGTCCCCATTCCATCACCTTCGCTAAGGCTGGGTAGGAGAAAAACCTTCCGCCAGAAGTTAACACCTGGTCTGCAGGGATAAAACTGTGACCCTCCAGGTCGGCAACCCCGCTCCGTTCATTGATAGGGATTTGTGAACTGGCTATCTCCACCACTTCGCCCACGCCCAACCGCTCAAAGACTTCACCAGCCAGACCGCTCAGGGCACCGTTGGCGGTATCCACCACCAGGTGAAGGCCGGAAAGGTCGGTCTGCGCGGTCTTCCAGGAGTTATAGGTGTCCAGGTGATAGTCTATGAACATCTGTCGGGCTTGCCGGTAGTGATTTTCCGAAGTCTCTTTTTCCGGAATAGATAGAACTTCCTCCATTGAGGTAGCCAAAATGCGGGCGCTCAAGGCGTCGTCGTCGGGGGGAAAGGGCTTGAGCCCCCAGGGAGAGAGGAATATTTTTACACCATTTTGGTTGGCCGGATTGTGCGAGGCGGTGAGCATAATGGCATATTTGGCTCCGATGTGGAGCATATAGAGCGGTGCCGCCGGCGTAGGTAGAGTGCGACCGAAGATGGGTCTCCCATCTTTATCCAGCTCCCCCAGAAGAATCGGCTTCATCCCGGCCCGGGAGATAGCCCTAATACCAGCCGAGATGGCGACACCGTTGCGGTCTCTTCCGTCCCAGGCAAAGACCACCGAGTCTCCCGGAGCGCTCAATCCCCTCTCCTGCATAAGAGCTAGCGCTGAAAAGATGTATATCTCCAGGAAAAGTTCAGTAATTACACCCCTTTGCAAAAATATTTCCTGAGGCGTGGCATTGCCAAAATTGCCGTCTTGAGAGGGAATAAAAGGACCGCGGATGCCGTCGGTGCCCTGCAGTCGTCGGCTGGAGCTGGCGGGCAAGAGCTTATCGCTCCTTAACTAAGGGAGTTTGTTCGTAGGTCGGCTTGTTCTTGACTATGGTATCCGGGGGGATGTAGCCAGATATGATGGAGAGGGGGTAAATGATAGTATTTCTGCCGACGATGGTGCCGGGGTTAGTGACCGAGTTGCAGCCAATCTGGACAGAGTCACCCAGAATGGCGCCCAGCTTCTCCAGACCGGTAATAATTTCCTCATCACCCAGTTTGATTTTGACCGATTTCTCTTTGGAGATTTTGTAATTGGAAAGAATAACTCCGGCACCGGTGTGAGAGTGATTACCCAGTATAGAATCGCCAATATAATTAAAATGCGGCACTTCCACATAGTTCATTAAAATAGAGTTCTTTACCTCCGTGTCATGACCGATAATTGTGCCTTCGCCGACCAAGACATCTCCCCGCAGATAAGCTCCCGGGCGCAGTTCCACCTTCGCGCCAATAAGCGCCGGCGCTTTGATAGTCAGTGGTGGCGCAAGTAGACAATCCGGGCTGATGTAAATTTCCTTGCCGTATAAATGGACGCCCTCCGGTAGATTCTTGGGGATACTGGGCTGGATATTCTGCAGAAGCCAACGATGGAGTATTTTGAGGGCATCCCAGGGATACTCCAAGCCCTCAAAGATGGCTCGGTAGGCGAACTGGTTCAGGTCAAAGAGCTCGGCTAGGTGCATAGATTATCCTTAATTTAGCAAGAAGATTAGTAGGAGGGTTATTTTGCCGAAAGAATATCCATCAGAGCGGAAGCCAGCTTGCGGGGGTCGTGGCGGAGGACCAGTTTGGACTCTACCACCTCTCCGCCGTCCTCCTTACGGATAGACTTCTGTTCCGCCTCGGTGATGAGGTCCGCCTCCTGGATGATGGTTCCGGCGACCAAAGTGATAGTATCTGACTTGCCGAAGCGGATTCTTGAGGAGACGTCTGCCGACTCAGGACCAAAGAGAATCTGAGAGGCACCCTCCTCGCGGTAACTGGCTTGCATGCGGTCGGAGGTTCGGCGGTTGTTGACCAGAACATAATCCAGCTGGAATTGACCGTATTCCATAATCCTGTGGATGTGGTCGGAGACGGAGTATTGGTCGGTGCGCCCCGCCTGAGTCATCACATTGACTATATATATCTTGCGTGCTTTGCTGGTCTTTATGGCGTTAGCGATGCCTTTGACCAGCAATACCGGCAAAATGGAAGTATATAATCCGCCGGGTCCAATGACCACCGCGTTCGCTCCCTCAATAGCTTCCACCACCTCCGGCAGGGGCTTGGGGTCCAGGGGTTTGGGCGTTTCGCGCTTACCCGGTTTAGATGTATCCTGGAGATGAAATTTGGGTCGTTTGGCAAAGAAGATGCGTTTAATGCTGCTTTCGTGGCTCTTGGAAATCTCCGGCTCCCCCATCACCAGACTGCCGTCCTCCAGCTCAGCGACCAGAATGACATGGTCCAGGGTAGCGGGAAGGATAGTGCCCTCCACGCGCAGAACTTTGGAGGCGTCCTGGATGGCTTTCAGGAAATTGCCGTCGTTCATCTGCGCCAGGGCGGTGAGGAAGAGATTACCGAAGGAGTGACCCTCAAACTCACCTCCGCCCTCCAGCCGATAGCGGAAGAGTTTGGAGATGAGGTCCTCCTCGTCGGAGAGGGCAGCCAGGGAGGAGCGGATGTCGCCGGGAGGGATAATGCCGAAGGCATCAATCAACCGACCGGACATACCGCCGTCGTCAGCGACGGTGACCACCGCGGTGAGTGAAGAGAGGTCCATTACTTGTGAGCTCTTTTCGCGCAGGTAGGACTTTATGCCGCGCAGTAAGGTCTCCAGACCGGTGCCGCCGCCGACGACTACTAATTTAAGTCCTTTTATGCCGGGTCGCATAGGGTAACCTCCGAAGGAGGGGATGAGATGCCTTGCATGAATTAATAAAACTTCAACCACAAATGCTATAATACATCAGCTATGACAAACATTTATTATATGAAAATTTCTTTGTGGAATTCCTTGTATTCTAGATCTAGGAATAGTTGATTTACTTTAAATATTATTTCATTGAATGATACACTTACAAGCCAGCTATTACAATTGAAATCATATTTGACATCTGCATATTCAAATTGATTGTGACAGTTACCGCATACAACAACTGTATTCTTCGGATGATGACCTTTGTTGTTATCAATGTGATGAATTTCAAAATATGGATCTTTATTTCTTTTAAGAAACCAGAAATCACAAATCTGACAATGGCCTTTGTAGATATTTGTTAAAAGATATCTTAGCTTAGCTGGCACAGATTCTTTTGCCCTATTTACCCTAATATTTGCATAATCTCTGCTTGTAATTGGAGTTTTTACCTCTCTTATGAATTCATTTACTATAACTCTGTTTAGATCTGATCGAGTCCAATTAGAAAGCAACTCAATGTTATTAGATAACTCTTCTTCATCTTTGCAGTTGTCCATACTTAATTGCAAATTTCTGGTTCTTTTTACGAATGTATCCTCTGGAATAAGTCGATATATAAACCTCTCCTTATCTATTATCTGAATTACTACCTCATCTCTATCTCTTATTTTATGTTTTTCAAACCATTGTTTCATTCCTCCTATTCTATTTTCATGAGTACTACTTGTATAAGATGAAAAACTCACTTTTTGCAATTCATCTGAATCATCTAAATAAATTCCAATCGTGCGATTGTTTTTTGGTAACCATTTTGAGAATGATAATGGAACAGCTATTAACCCTTTTTCTAAACGGCTTTTCGTTAAAGCAATTGTCATATAGTCGTAGCCAATCTTACTAGTTTCAACTACCATTTATTTCTCTCCTTATAAGCGATAAAAACAATGATTGTAGTAACCAACTAACCGACCTCTTCATTATTGTCAAAAATATCGGTTTCTTTTAGGAGCCCTTACACGCCAAATACTATATCCCGTTCCTACCACACCCTCGCAGTTTGGGCATATCACTTCCATCTGTGGGTCGGTTAATAAACTATGCCTAGCTGAGCATTCTTTATAACCCTCACCATTCCAAGACCATTCCTCAGTCATTAATGCAGTAAACCAAACAGCATCAAGCATTTGTCCGCAGTGTTTACATCTCTTTCTTCTTCTTTTTATTCGCTTTTCCATGGATATCCCTTAAGCTTAATGTTTCAACTTATGCTTTAGCTTATTGTAGTGTCTTCTGCTAAGCAATTTAGCATTACTTCCTAGCGAAAATATAAGTCATTTAAACATACTACTACTCCCCCCCCTCTCCCCATTATCCCCAAAATAACCATTCTTGTCAACTGCCTTCCTCCTCCCTCCAATCACTTCTCACTTCCCCTTCTCCCCCAATAGCCACGCCACCGTAGCCATCACCTTGGCGATGTTCACTAGCCCTCTAACAGAGACCCACTCATCGTCGCTGTGCACTCCCCCCACCTTGCTCCCGATGCCCAGGGTGGGCACCCCCCCTGCTACCAAATGGCGCATATCGGTGTAAAACGGCGCCAAAAAGTGTTTTGCCTTGCGTCCCAGAGTCAGCTGAAAGGCTTCATCTAATAGTGCTGCCCATCGCCCCTCCTTATCGCCAATAGTCGGTGGGTTTACTTGCATTATCTCCATACGAGTCTTGACCTCTTTATTGCGCGCCTCAGTCCTGGCCAGAACTTCGGTGATTATTGCCAGCACCTCGTCTTTCTCCATCTCCGGGATGTGGCGTATATCAACGGTGAAGCTGAAGCGGTCGCTGATGGTGTTTATCTTGCTTCCCCCACCGGCTGCACCTCCAATATTAATAGTTGAGTAAGCCTCTCGGGGATGTTTTATGGGATAGGCAGTGCGTTTGGTGCGCAACAGCTGCTTGGCTCGGTTTTTAAGCAACATAGCGCAGTCCGCTGCCGCCAGGAAGGCATTCTTGCCCTTGTGCGGCTCGATAGTATGGCCCGACTTTCCGATAAAGTGCAGTTTCACCCAGATAACCCCGCGATTAGCAATAGTAAGACAGTCGCCGTCAATCCCCTCCACCAATGCTAAATCGCCAACAACTTTGTTCTGCTCCGCCAGATACCCCGCTCCCAGCTCTCCGCCGGTCTCCTCATCACCGACAAAGGAGAGAGCTATATTTACTTTTGGTCGCTCAGTCTGATTGATAATCGCTCTGGCTACGGTCACCATCGCCGCTCCTAAGCCCTTCATATCCCCAGCGCCGCGACCGTAGAGTTTGTCGCCGACCTGTTCTGGAGTGAAAGGGTCTCTCGTCCAACCGGAGGTGGGCGGGACCACATCAAAATGCCCGTTTAAGTGCAGGGTGGGATAGTCGCCTTGACGGTAGTGTGCCACCAAAGAGACCCTTTCGTAATCGGCATATTCCGGAAGGTCTTTAGCTAGCTTTTCTTGGGGGACGGAGACCAGCTCCACATCGCTGATGCCGATGGCGTGAAGCTCCTCGCCCATAAACTCGCAGAATTGACGGTAATTCTGCCCGGGGGGGTTGACCGTGGGTATAGCCACCATTTTGGAGAGCAATCCCACAAGATAGCTTCGGCTCTTACCCACTGCGGAAAGTAACTTCTCCAGTTGCCCGGGGCGTTCTATCTTTTCTTTAGTCATTTCTTATAGCCTTCCCTGACGGTCGGCGTCGGTGTATATGAGCGATTCATACATATCCACCCGCCGGTCCTTGAGGATGTGGTTATTCTCGGTGACCATCTTGTCGCTGGCTTGGTTGGGGTCAATCTCCACCACGCCAACCTCTTCTCTATCTGCACTGGCTTGCGCTAACACTGTGCCGTCTGGTGCCACAATCTGGGAGCGACCGGTAAAGGTGAGCTTTTTGCCGGCTACCTCCTCGGAACCTATACGATTGGCGGTCACCGAAAACAGGCGGTTCTCCAGCGAACGCGTTATCATTGCCGGCTGACAGTAGGGCAGAACCAAATTGGCGGGATGGAAGACTACTTGAGCGTCATTCAGCGCCAAAAGCCGCATAGTCTCCGGGAAAATCCAGTCAAAACATATCATTATGCCGGCTACCGCCAGCCCCACATTGGCTGCTCGCGGCGGCAGGTCTCCGGGGTCAAAGAGCTCCTTCTCCTGCTCAAAAAGATGGAGCTTACGATAGTGCACCACCGGTGGCCCGATGAAGCTGGCGATGGATGCCGAGTTGTATATCTTATTTTTTTCTTTGTCCAGTTCCGGAAAACCCCCGCAGACCACACAATTTTTTTCTCCGGCAATCTTCCTCATCCACAGAAAAGTAGGGGAATCGTCCATGGGCTCTGCCAATTTAGCCAGCTCCTCCCGGCTTTCAAAGAGATACCCGGTGGAGAATAGCTCCGGAAATACAAAAGCGTCGGCCTCCACATTGGCAATTAAAGCTTCCGCTCTATTAAAGTTCTCTTCCCGCGCGCCGCGCTGGGGATTGGTCTGAACATAGGCAATTTTCACTTGCTGAACCTCCTGGAAAGTCAAACAGGGAACTAAAATCCTTTTTCGGTTACATCCTCGCTGACCACCACGCCCGGGGGGATGCGCAGTCCGGGCCAAACCTTCACTCCGCAAGCCAGCATAGCCTCTTCGCCGATGACCGCACCGTCGCCCAGGACACAACCGAAATGCGCTCGGTGAGTATTCACCAATCTCCCCTGGACTTGTGAGAAAACGGTTCTATTTCCCGGCAGGGGCTGGTCCTGAACTTTGACTCCCTCCTCAACGATTGCCTCGCAAGCGATAATGCTATTGGAAATTTCTGCCTGGGCGGAAACCTTGGCTTTAGACATTACTATACAGTTTCTCACCGACGCCCGCCTATCTATCTCCGCACTCTTATCAATCCAGCCGCGGTCGTCACCGCCCCCCAAGGCTTCGCTGGCGGTCAGCAAATCCCAGGGGTAACCGATGGGTTGCCAGCCGACCGATTCCACCACCGAGAGACCTACCCTCCGGGAATACTCCGGCAGAGCTTTGGTCAGCTCAATCTCACCCCGCTGGCTTAACGGCAAAGCCTTTATCAAAGGCAGAATATCTCTATTCAGATGATATAAGGAAGTGTTCACCAAGCCATCTTTGGTATTCTTCGGTTTCTCCACAAAGCCGGTGAGAGTTCCCTGTTTCACTTTTACCACTCCGAATCTCTCCGTCTCCTGGAATCTTCGGCAAACAATAGAATGAGGCTTTTCTGCCGCCTGGTAAAAATCCTCCGGTGGATAATAATCGTCGCCGGCGACCAGCAGGAAATCACTTTTAATAAGCTGCCCGGCGGTGAGCAGGGCATCGCCGCTTCCCCTCAGGTTTTTTTGGAGGACATATCGCAGAGGCACATCTGCAAAATTATCCCCCAGATGAGCCTTTATCTCATCGGCGCCGAAACCCACCACCAATATTACTTCCTCCACCAAAGGAGATAATCCCAGAAGGGTATGCTCAATTATGGGTTTGCCGGCCAGGGGCAGGAGCGGCTTGGGTCGGGTAAGAGTCAAGGGTTGGGTGCGCGTTGACTTGCCGGCGGCGAGGATTATCCCTTGCACCATCTACTCCCGGCCTCTAGGTCTGGGAGAGTTTGTAACCATAGTCTCGTTGATAAGCATAGGCTAACTGGTCAGACCGTAGTTGGGCGCCTCACGAGTGATGGTGATATCGTGGGGATGGCTCTCCCTAAGGCTGGCGGAGGTTACCTTCATCATCTTGGTCTTGGTGCGCAGGGTGGTAATGTCCGACGCCCCCACATAACCCATACCAGCCCGCAGCCCGCCGACCAGTTGATAGACTACATCTCGCAGGGGACCCTTATAGGGCAACCTCCCCTCAATCCCCTCCGGCACCAGCTTGTCCAGGCCCCTACTGCCTTCCTGGAAGTATCGTTCCCGAGCGCCGCGCTTCTTCATAGCGGTGAGCGAGCCCATACCCCAATAGACCTTGTAACGACGACCCTCCAGAAGCATTACCTCTCCCGGCGACTCCTCGGTTCCGGCGAATATTGAGCCTATCATTACCGAATGGGCTCCGCTGGCTAGGGCTTTGGTAATGTCTCCGGAATATTTTATGCCTCCGTCGGAGATAATAGTCAGACCGCGCTTATCCGCCTCCTGAGCGCAGTCCAGCACCGCACTAATCTGCGGAACGCCGATACCGGCGATTACCCGAGTGGTGCAGATGGCTGATGGTCCCATGCCTACTTTCACACATCGGGCGCCGACGTCGTAGAGCGCCTGGGTGGCTTCTCTGGTGGCGACATTGCCGGCTATTACCTCCAGGTCAGTGAACTTTTTGCACACTGCCTTCACTATATCCAGCACCTTCTGGGAATGACCGTGAGCGGTGTCTATTACCACACAATCAACTTTGGCGCCAATGAGTGCCGCGGCTCTCTCCAGAGTCTCCGGAGAGGTGCCTATAGCCGCCGCCACCCGGAGCCGGCCCAGCTCGTCCTTGCAGGCGTGGGGATATTCAATGCGCTTGTTTATGTCCTTGAAAGTTATCAGTCCAGCCAACTTGCCGGCTTCGTCCACCACCAGAAGTTTCTCTATCTTATGCTCCTGCATAATCTTCATCGCCGCTTCAAAGTCGGTGCCGATGGGACAGGTAACCAGATGGTCTTTGGTCATTACCTCTCTAATCTTTTTACTGGTATCGGTCTCAAAGCGGATGTCGCGATTAGTGATGATGCCCAGTAGTTTCCCTTTTGGGTCAATTATGGGGACGCCGGAGATGTGATACTCATTCATCACATTGATGGCAGTCTGGATTGATTCTTGCGGAGGGAGGGTTATGGGGTCAACTATCATACCGGATTCGGACCGTTTGACCTTGGTTACCTCGTGGGCTTGTTCTTCTATGGTCAGGTTGCGATGGATAACGCCCATACCTCCCTCTTGAGCCAATGCAATAGCCAGCTCGGCCTCGGTTACTGTGTCCATAGCCGAGGAGAGGATGGGGATATTCAGACGAATTTTGGGGGTAAGCTGGGTGGAGACATCCACTTCATCCGGCAGCACCGTGGAATGAGCGGGAATGAGCAAGATATCGTCAAAGGTGATGCCCTCCTGAGGGACGAATTTATCCATAGATGCCTCCAATCGGTGGGGAAAATATTTAATCTTATAATTTACCAGAAAGTTAATGAAAATACAAGGCTTTTTTGGGGTGGATTATGCAATCGGCGAGGATTACCATCCTCGCCGATATTAGAGTCAACATTAACAAATAATATTGGTCAGCCAATAATTCCCCTATTCTTCCGTTTCTTTCTCCATAGTCGCCTGGTTGTGCCCGGCTTTCACTCCCTCCGGTTCTATGCACTTCACATGGGCTTTGCCATCTTTATCCACATAGTCAACCGCATAGTCTATATCCTTGTCCTGGGGGTCTTTCTCGTCGCCGTCGCTGGGGCAATCAAATATAGCCATATCACCGGTATAGTAGATTATCTGCCCATTGGGCATCTTAAAGCCCACTAAATCCCCCTCTGGACCCATGTTGAGCTTCACTATCTCTTCCTTGGCGGCATTGGGATGGTCCTTTTTCCAAAATTCGTTGATTATAAGTTCCAGTTGTTGCTGGTTGTGCCGGCACTTCTCCCATTTCTCGTATTCAGTCTTGACTAGCCTCTTCTCCCCCTTAAAAGCGGAAAAAATGGCAAGACCCACCACCACCAGCGCTATCACCAACACCAGCCATATCCCCCCCAGGATAAGCCCCGCCAGAGCCCCTCGTCTCTGCTTTTTAGCCAATGCGCTTATGCCGGCAATTATGCCCAGCACTACCAGCGCGGCGCTAATTCCTGCTATTACAATGCTAATCGTCTTGAGATAGGGATAGATGGACTGCGGGGCTATGATTTTGGCTAAGCCCTGGCTGGCGGGAAACGCCAGAATAAAGAGGTATATTAGCAATAAAAGGGTGAGAAGCAAACCGCTGAGTGCGCACCAGAAAGCCAATCTCCCCAGGGTGGATTTCTTATTCATTGAGGAATACTCCTTCTTGATGGATATCTTCATACGTATCAGATTATGATGCATATCAATTTATTGTAATGCTATCATCTGCTCTTTCCAATGTCAAAATAAATTCTCTTGTTTTTTGACAATCCAAAATGGTTGTTTGCCAAATTGAAAGATGGGAGCGAGGGGGGGAAAATGAGGGACAAAAGGAGACGCTGGAAGCGGGAGGAGGGAAAATAAATTAAGATAAGATGTTATTATGATTATGGGTGAGGTTAAACGAACTCACAAATTTTTATAACTATTCAAGTGAAATATAGGTTATTCTTCCGAGATTGAACTTCTTGGTCGTGATAAATTAAGATTTCCTGGTTTACATATGATTTCATTTATTTCAAAACCTATTGGCGAGAACATCAATTCCGACCGTGAAACAGTAGCTACAATGGCAGTATCACCACAAACAGAGACAGCTTTTTCTCCTTCATCAACATAACCTTGGTCGCATGCCATAAGGGCAGCTTCAACGCATAGGTCTAAGGCTCCACCAAACAGTTTTAGCGTGCTCTTAATTGCGATTGTTCTCTCTTGGATGGGCAATGGAAATAACAAAATTTCCCTAAATGGCATTGAACCTTGAGCTATTTGTATATTTGCCTTTTTCAATTCTGCCAATATTTTTTTATCAGTGATTCCTAGTCGGGTGACATTTCCCCTGTCATCCTCAACCTCCTTTGAAGGGGGGTATGATACAGCAACAAAATGTATTCCATCTTTAGTAATTGCTTGGAATGCTTGGAGCGCACTTTCACCATTAACAGTGAAAACGATTATATTTGAGACATTTGAAGATTTAATGAATTCATTGACAATTTTTATTGTTTCTCCAAAGTTCTCCTTGCCTTCATACTCAAAATAGTATATATACTTTTTCTTGAAAGAACTCATTTTTTCTCCTAAGATTTTTTTGGGCAGAATGACAGATTAATTGGGTCGTAATCTTCCATAAGAAAAGCCATTGATAATTTTAAGAAGTTAAGACCATTCAACTCCCTTACTATGTTTCTTTCATCTGTAATCTCAGAGATGCTTATAAATGGCTTTTGTCCTCCAGCCTCTTCTTCTGATTCTTGTTCTGGATGTGCATGAGCTAATCCATGATCATTATCGATTGCAAAAACCCTTCTTTTAGTGTCATCGTCAAAAAAATAATAATCAAACCTAAATAATGGAATGCCGATATTATCATTTTTGTTAATTGTTTCTTTTATTTTCACTTTATACCTTTTGCTTCCTAACTCAATGTATATATCACCAATAATAAATATATAACCTTGCAATGGTAATTCAGTAATATGAAGGTCTCTTGTGTCTATATAGCCATTAATATCAAGTAGATAATCATCAAACCTATCTATGTATCTAGTTGACATAAAAAGAAAGGGGCTCTATTCTGAGCCCTTTTAATTGAGATTCTCTTTTTTTTGTGTCTAATAGGTCAATATATATCTCGTAGAATGCAGACCACTTCAATACCCAAGGGTTTAGTATTTCCCCATTGAAGTATTTTTCATACAAGAGGTGTGGTTCTATTCCATACTTGATAAAACTCTCCTGAACTTTCAATTCCAGTTCTTTAAAGGAGAGTTTTTCTTCTTTATAGTTGCATTTCTCAAACATACTCTTCCTCCCAAGAAGGATATAAATACTATCTCTTCACATCTTCTATGTCAAGAGTTTTTTTCCAGCGTTGCTTATTTTATCACAAAAAGCTCTAAAATTCAATAGCAAAAAGCTAATTTTGCAGCATTTTTCCCTGAAATTTATAAGCGCCACTTTGTACATAACTAATAAGTAAAATTATCATCTACCCCGCTCCCGCCCCCCCCATTCCTCTCTTGATTTTTCCCCTGCCATCTGATAACCTAGTAACCTATCTTCGTTCCCCAGCATTGACAAAGAGCCTGCTATGCCACAAAAACCACAGGTTGAGCCCCGCCTGCTCAAGGGCTTCCGGGACATCCCCCCGGAGCAGTCTGCCCAGCGCGCCCATATCCTGGGCATTTTGCGCCGCCAGTTCACTCTATATGGCTTTGCTCCATTGGAGACCCCCACTCTAGAGTATCTGGACATCCTGAAGGGCAAGATGGGCGAGGAAGCCGACCACCTGCTCTTCCACTTCACCGACCAGGGCGGAAGAGATGTGGGCTTGCGTTACGACTTCACCGTCAGCCTGGCTCGCTTCATGGCTATGAACCAGTCCATCAAGCTTCCCTTCAAGCGCTATCAGATAGGCTCAGTCTTTCGCGCCGAGAAGCCCCAGAAGGGTCGCTTCCGCGAGTTTGTGCAGTGCGACACCGATATTGTGGGCACCACCTCGCCCTACGCCGACTCCGAAATTATCACCCTCCTGCGCGACTGCTTTCTGGCTTTAGGTATAAAAGAGTTCAGTATCGTGGTGAACGATAGAAGGCTACTTGCCAAAATCTTTTCGGCAATAGGTATCCCAAAAGATATGGTGGTGCCGGTCAGCCGAGCGCTGGACAAGTTAGATAAGGTGGGCACGGACGAAGTGATGGGAGAACTCACTGAGAAGTGCGGAGATAAGCAGAAGGCTGAGCGATTGCTTGCGGTATGTCAGATAAGAGATGACTGGCTGGAGACCCTGAAACAGATTGGACTGCTCACCGGTGATTGTGTTGAGGTGAGCACTCTCCGTCGCCAGATGGAGATAATCTACGCTCAGTTGGAGGGCGACGAACGCGTAGTCTTCAATCCCGCTCTCACCCGCGGTTTGGACTATTATACCGGCACCGTCTTTGAGGTGGCGGCGCCGCAGCTGGAGCTGGGCTCTCTGGGCGGTGGCGGTCGCTACGACGAGCTGATTGGGCTTTTCTTGGGCAAACCCATACCGGCGGTGGGCGTGGCTCTGGGGCTGGACCGCATACAGTTGGCGATGGAGGAGCTGGAGTTATTTCCAGAAAATCTGGCCCGCACTGCAGTTCTGGTAACCGTCTTCGGAGAAGAGCTGGAACGGGAGAGCCTGGTAATGGTTAGCAGAATTCGCCAGGCGGGGATAAGCGCAGACATCTACACTCAGGCCGGCAACATCGGCAAACAGTTAGGCTACGCCAATGACCGCGGCTATCGCTATGCGGTCATCATCGGTCCGGAGGAATCCGCTCAGCAGAAGGTCAAGATAAAGGATATGGCGAGCGGAGATGAACAGGTGCTTTCGTCGGATGAGGGTACAAAGCTACTTTCCGAGCGATTATAACAAAGAATAGGGAAGGAGTTTTCTACAGGGTTATGCCCTGGTTCAAGCAGGCTTTACTTCTGATGGCCTCTTTGAGTTTGCTATCCATCGGAATCTCTTCGGGCGCGCAGACTCCCCCGAGTGACGAGAGAGGTAGCGAGCAGGCTAATTTGTATTACCAAATGGCGCTCAGCTCGGTTAGCGAAAAACAGTATGAACAAGCCCGGCAGTATCTTAATTTGGTAATCAACCTGGACCCTACTAATGTTCCAGCTTATTATCAGCGGGGGTTGGTCTGGATTGAGCTGGGGATTCTTTCCTGCGCTTACGACGACTTCACTGCGGTTCTGCACCTGGACCCCAACAACTACGACGCCTACTACCAGCGGGGAAGCATTCAACTGGGCTATGGTCAATACAAATCAGCAATCTGGGATTTCAATAGAGCGATAAACATAGATGACAAAAGACCGGAAGCCTACTGCGGGCGAGGGGAAGCCCGAGCCGCCTACGGAAAGCTGAAGCTGGCGCTGCAGGACTTCAGCCAGGTGATTGCCTTAACCCCTGGTTATTATCCCGCCTATCTTGGACGAGCCAAGGTATATCGCCAAATGGAGGATTATTCCTCTGCAGAGGCCGACCTCATCCTGGTGCGGGATAACTGTGCGGATGGCGAACTGGTGGCAAAGGTGCTGGAGATGCTGGTAGAGTGTCAAACTGCTAACTAAAGGAGAAGAGATGAGCAAGGTTCTGATGATATTATTGACAACTCTACTTCTGGCAATTGGGTGCGCCTGGTCAACTGTGGAGCTGGAGGAGATTAAGGGCTATCTGCCGGCTGTGGGCAGTGAGGAGTCCTTCACTATATATTGCGACCAGGAGACGACCGAGATTGAGTTCACCTGGCCTGAAGATGCCGATTTTATTGTAAAGATAATGGGTATGTATGGCGACGCCCTGGGGGAATTTCCGCTTTCCGAGGGCGAGGTAATCACCTTGAACGGCGGAGGAAGATTTACTCTGACTGTTCTCAGCAAAGCGGGCATCGGCGCCTGGTCGGCGAAGGTGCAGAGCTATTAGCTGAGAACCATATCTTTAGGTTTTTGGAAGAATCTGTTATAAGATTGTAGCCTAGGGGCAAGTCGCGCCCCGCCTAAGGCGGGGCGCGGCTTGCCCCTACGAATAAAATCTCTTGACAAATCGCCGCCATTTTGCTAAAATTCCGACCAGTTGGTCAAAAAATGACGGAGTGTTCAATATATGACCGATTGGTTTTCAAAGTCTTGCCCGGCAAGTCTTTTTTGTCTTAATCGGTTGACCGGAATCCGATCTTCCCCATCTCTGAGGAAAAGAATTAGAGCCGAAGTGGTTTTTTAAGTCCTTATTTATCAGTGAGGTTGGAAATGCCTTCCAGAAAGAAAACCATTGCCTTAGTCATAGTTATTGTCATTGTCCTAATCATTGCTGTCCGGGTGGGTATCGGCGTTCACCGAATGATGACCAAACCCAGCGAACAGACGATTAAGCCGGTGCCGGTAGAGGTGATAAAAGCAACCAAAGGCGATGTGCAGAAGTCTCTGCTCATCTCCGGCGTAACCGAGTCCACCAATCAGGTGGAGATGGTGAGCAAAATACCCGGCAAGATTGTTTCTTTGCCAATCTCTTTGGGGTCATTTGTCTACGCCGGTAGCACAATTGCAGTGATAGACCGAGACGAACCCTCTCTGGGCTACAAAGACTATGTGGTGGAATCCACTATCAGCGGTTATGTGGCCATGATTATGCAGGATGTGGGCGATTTCGTAAGTCCCGGTATGCCCATAGCCATGGTGGTTAAGAAAGGCAGCACCAAGATTAAGTGCCAGGTTACCGAAAAGGACTTGCCCTATGTGAAAGAAGGCTCCCAGGTGCAAATCCACCTGGATGACCAGACCATCCCGGGAAAGGTGACCCAGGTCTCCGGGGTGATTGACAGTTTGACTCTCTCGTCACAAGTGGAGATACGACCGGACGAGACTGTAGAGAAGAGCAATCTGGTTCCGGGCACATTTGTGGATATTGAAATACCCTTAGAGGTGCGCCGGGAGGTCATAAGCGTTCCCAAGAAAGCCCTGGTCTATAAGAACAACACTACCAATGTATTTGTTGTGGAAGATGATACCGCAAAGCTAACCCCGGTGGAGGTGGGATTGCGGGAGAGAGAAGTGGTGGAAATAAAGAGCGGACTCAACGAAGGCGATGAAGTAGTGGTAGTGGGCGTGGGAGATGTTGAAGACGGTTCACAGGTAATAGTAATCGGTGAGAAGGATGCAAAGTGAAGCTTGCTGAAATTTCCATAAAGCGACCGGTATTCATCGCCATGCAGGTTCTGGCGGTGCTGGTTCTGGGAGTGCTGTTCTACACTCGCATCGGCGTAGATTTAATGCCCGCGGTCAATATTCCCTACATCTCCATCACTACCATATATCCCGGCGCCGGCGCCGAAGAGATAGAGAGAAATGTGACCAAGGTTCTGGAGGATGAGCTCTCCTCCACCGAGGGTTTGGACACTATGTTCTCTACTTCCGGCGAGGGCTATTCCTCTGTCTGGCTGAAGATGAAGATGGAGGCGGACGCCCGTAAAGCGATGGACGATGTCCGCACTAAACTGGACAAGGTCATCTCCCAACTGCCGGAGGGCATTGAAAAACCTACTATTGACCGCTTTGACATCGCCGCCCTGCCCATAATGACCTTCTCCCTATCCGGCGATGCTCCCATTGAGGAGATTCGGCAGTATGCCGAGGATAAGATAAAGCCGCAGATTGAGAAGCTTAAAGATGTCGGCGGAGTGGACATCTTTGGAGGCAAAGAGAGGGAAATAAAGGTCTATCTGGACGCCGGTCGGCTGGCGCAATACCAGGTTCCCATTCAGATGGTTATCGGGGCTATAAAGGGCGAGAATGTCAACATTCCCGGCGGGTTGATTAAACAGGAGAACGGCCAGACGGTCTTGCGCACCGTAGGGGAGTTTGAATATCCCGAGGAGATTGAGGACATCGTGGTGATGAACCGGGGAGGCACTCTGATTCGGGTGCGCGACCTGGGCTATGTTGACCCCAACGGCTTTAAGGATATAAAGAACATTACCCGGGTGAACGGCGTGCCCTCGGTCACCATTCAGGTGCATAAGCAATCCGGCGCCAATACCGTTGAGGTAACCGACAGGATAAAGAAAGAATTAACTAAGATTGAAGGGGTGCTTCCCAAAGAGTATAAACTGGAGATATCCGACGACCAGTCTGTTTTTATCCGCGATGCGGTGGCAAATACTAAAGAATCGCTCTACCTGGGAGCTCTATTCGCAGTTCTGGTCATACTCTTCTTCATCGGCGACCTGCGCTCCACCATCATCAGCGCCCTGGCTATACCTACCTCCATAATTTTCACTTTTGTAATAATGTATTATTTGGGCTATACCCTCAATATGGTCACTTTGATGGCTCTCTCCCTGGCCGTGGGAATTCTAATCGACGACGCCATAGTGGTGCGGGAGAATATCTGGAGGCATATGGAGGGCGGAGAGGCGCCGAAAGTTGCCGCCTACGAGGGCACCAAGGAGGTAGCCCCGGCCGTCCTGGCCACCACATTGACCATTGTCGCCGTCTTCGTCCCTATGGCTTTTATGACCGGGGAGGTAGGGCAGTTCTTTCGCTCCTTCGGAATCACTGTTGCCGTCGCTGTGCTCTACTCTATGTGGGACGCCTTCACTATGGCTCCGATGCTCTCCGCACATTTTTTGGTGCAAAAGGGGGGTGGAACCAAGAGAAGAAATTGGTTTGAACGGCTTTTTCTCCCCTTTGAAAGAGCCATTCTCTACGCCGGGAAGATTTACAAGCGAATTCTGGCTTGGTCTTTAGAACATCGTAAGACGGTTATATTTTCCGGAGTCGGCATTTTCGTTGTCAGCCTGGTTCTGGGAGTGGTGTTCATCGGCACTAACTTTATGACCTCAATGGACCGCGGGGAATTCTATATCTCCGTAGAGACGCCGGAGGGCTGGACCATTGAGCAGACCTCGGAGGCGGTGGCGAAGATTGAGGAGCGCCTGAGCGCCGATGAAAATGTCGTGGCTCTTTACACCACCGTAGGCAATGCCCAGGGCAATGCCACCACCGCCCTCATTCGGGTGGTGATTATCCCCAAAGGCGATAGGGATTTCACCGTCTTTGAATATAAGGACCGGCTCCGCCAGTGGCTGGACGAGATTCCCGGTCTGGAGACAGTGATTATGCCGGTGGGGTTGTTCTCCGGTGAGGAGAACGAGAGTCCCGTAGAAGTTCGTCTCTACGGACCGGACCAGGAGGTGCTGAATGACTTATCACAGGAGATTACTAACAAAATAAAGACCATACCCGGTATTGTTGACCCCACGACCAGCAGTCAGCTCGGTGCTCCGGAGTATAGGATAGTTCTGGACCGTAACAAGGTCAGGGCGCTGGGGCTTTCCAGCGCAGATGTGGCTATGACCGTGCGGATGATGGTGGATGGGCTGGTAACCAGCGAATTCCGCAAAGAAGAGAACGAAGTTGACATCCGCGTGCAGGTTGACCCTGCTAAAGTTGACGATAAGGACAAACTGGAGGGGATAATCTTACTCTCCCCAAAAGGGGACAAGATTCCTCTAAAAGCGATAGCCGATATCCAGGAAGTGACCGGCCCGACCGAGATTCAGCGGGAGAACCGCCAGCGTCTGGTCTATATCACCGCCGATTTTACCGAGGGTTATAGTCTGGGAAATATCACTAAACAGGTGCGGGAATATGTGGACCAATTTAGAGAGAAGCTTCCCTACGGATACGAGGTGAAGCTCACCGGTGAATCCGAAGCGATGGCTGATATGTTCAAGGATATGGGTATAGCTATGGCGGTAGCCATCATCTTCGTCTACATAGTCCTGGCCATCCAGTATAACTCCTTCATCTATCCCTTCACCATTATGATGGCTCTACCCCTTTCCATCGTCGGGGCTTTCCTGTTCATATTTCTCTTCAACGGCAGTCTGGATATGATGACGATGATTGGGTTGATACTGCTTATGGGAATAGTCAATAAGAACTCAATACTCTTGATAGATTTCGTGCTGAAATATCAAAGGCAGGGTATGGAGAGAAAAGAGGCAATTCTTAAAGCGGGACCCAACCGGCTCCGCCCCATATTGATGACCTCAGCGGCGATGATAATGGGAATGCTGCCGATAGCCATAGGCCTGGGCGCCGGCTCGGAGTTTCGCAAATATATGAGCATCGCCGTGATTGGCGGGCTTTTGACCTCCACCTTCTTAACCCTCATCGTAGTGCCGGTCTTTTACACCCTGCTGGACGACCTGTATTTGCGGATGACCCGTAAAAGAAGGCAACGTCTGGCAGGCTTCTGCGAAGTAGGAGAGGCGCGCCTTCGCCAAACATAGTGGGCTGTGGCAGAGAAAGCTATCTGCCCCCTTTTTTATCGCCAAGTCGTTTTTAAGGACACATTAAAATAGTTCTTGGCGAGATATAATCAATGGTGTTAATATTGTTAATATTAAAAATAATTTATGACTTGACATCTTTAATAAAATATGGTAAATTAAAATAAAGGTTAACTACAAAAATAGGAGGTAAATGCAATGTTATCAGCTACGATTCAAGGCAAGTATGTAATAGCAAAAGGTGATGATGTTTACTTGTTGATTCATATAGGAAAAGACAACCTCCCAACAGTTGTTCTTATCGACGGTAAAGAGTGTGATCTGAAGCAAGTTATCAACAAAAATATACCTTTAGGTAACTGGAAGGATTATGCAGAAGCTAAAACCATAAAAATTCAAAGTACAATTAGGAAAGAAGGTAACGACTTTCAGGTTTCTTACTCTCTAGGTAATGGAAAAATCTGGCAGCAGCATACTTATCAGAGTAACAGCAGTGAAGAATTGTTGTATATTGAAGCTAATTTTGTTCTAGAATCTGAACGGTAGCAATAATCATTGAACTGTAATGATGTTGAAAATAGGAGGCAAAAATGAAAGAAATTATCCTAATTGCTGTCCTTGTTGTATCTTCAATATTCTCTTATTCCATCTCGCCTGCTGAAGAAAATACCGCCAGTAATGAAAAAAATACGGATACTGCTAAAGAAAATACTTTTAGTTTGGAGGGTTTAAGAACTCCTTCTTGCCCAGCTGTAGTCTTGCTCGGCATGGAACCATCATCAATCCCAACTTATGCTCCTCCGGAGAAGATAACCATAAATCTTCTCTCCGACATTCAAAACCACCTGTTTCCTTCTAATTACGCTGTTGAATTTTCGCCAGCAATAATTATTAATGAAAAAACTGCAATTGAAAAATATATTAACCCCAATAAATTTAATGACCTATTGCGAAGTATTACTATATCATTAGCCACATCATCGATGGATATTAGCAAGGATAGTTCGGAGAAGAATAATGGCACACGCTTAGGGCTAGGTTTAAAAGGGAATTTATTTATTTATAGCAAGAAGAGCGGTGAAATGAAAAAAAAATTCGATGAATTAAAAGAGAATGACAAAAAAATAATTGATATAATGAGTGACGCGTCTCTTACAAAAGATGAAAAGGAACAGAAAATCAAAGACCTTGACCTTGAACAAAAAGGAACCAATATATTTAATGAGATGAAAAATGTTGATAAAAAAACATATGGTCTCCTGCTTGAATTTGCAGGTGGTGAAGTATTGGATTTTGCAGAGAACGACTTTGACAAAGCTAAAATTTCAAAATACGGTGGTTGGCTCACTCTTTCTTATCTTTTAGAGAAACCTAATATTGATATGATTGCTCTGGTAAGAGGGCTGAAAACAAAAAATGGCGAGAGCTTTGATGCTGATTATGATTTCGGGACTCGCCTTGCTTATAAATATTCTGATTTGGCAGTATCATTTGAATACATCCACAGATTTTTGAGGTCATCCGGAATTAAAGAGAATTTAAATAGATATTGTTTTAATTTTGAATATCCTTTCACCGATAAGATTTATTTGACTGGAGCCTTTGGAAAGGATTTCCCCAAAAACAAAGAGAAAGAAGATAATCTCATAGCTACATTGACTATTGGTTTTGGAATTGGACAGGAAAAGATATTAAAGTAATAAACAAAATAATCAATAGCAAAAATATAAACAAACAACAATAACCCTGATAATTCAGGGTTTTTTTACATCGCTTTCCCACTTCCCACATACCCCCTCGCCAACCCCGCTTTCCTTACCAATCCCACCCCCTACCAACCCATCCTACTCCTCCGAAAACTGGTCTTTTCCCGCTCCGCAGACCGGGCAAACCCAGTCATCCGGCAGATTCTCAAAGGCGGTGCCCGCCGGCACGCCGTTCTCCGGGTCGCCCACCGCCGGGTCGTAAATATACCCGCAGACATCGCAGACATATCTCTTCATTGTCGGTCTCCTTTCTTCCAGAGGTTTCTCCTCCGATTTAGTGCCTTTATATGTTGGCGCATTAGCGGAAGCCTTGCCCTTCTTGACCTCCTGATAGTAGGCGTAGGTTAGCGGTCTTCCCTCCCGCAAAACCCGGGCATAGACCACTTCGCCTACATAGATGATATGCGTCCCCACATCCAAACGGTCGGTTATCTTTGCCTCCATCACCGAAAGTGCGTTCTCAGTTACCAGAGGGCAGCCGGTAGCGCCGGTCTCATATCCCACCCGGGAGAGCTTGTCCACCTCCCGACCAGACTTGAAGCCGAATAACCCAATGAAGGTCAGTGGAGTCTCTTCGGCAAGCACCGAAACCGCAAAATAACCGCTCTTAGACATCAGTTCATTGGTATAGGTATTTTTACTGATGCTCACCGCAATCTTCTTCGGCTCGGCGCTTACCTGAATAACCGTGTTGGCAATCTGACCGTTCATCTTGCCCTCAAAACAGGAGCTCACTACATAAACTCCGTAGCTTATGCCCCACAGAGCTTCCGGGTCTATCCGGGGATTATCCGCCACAGAACTCCTTCAGTCTCTTTGCCACCTTCAAGCCCAGGGAATAGCACTCCTCAAGGGCTTCTTTGATGGGCACATATCTGCTTTTTATCCCCTCGCTCACTAGCTCCACCTTCATCTCCTGCAATAAGGAGTTCATCTGTGCCACCGCCTCCCCGCTCCAGCCGTAGGAGCCGAAGGCGGCGCCGCAAAGATTCTTCGGTTTAAGACCTTTTATATAATAAAGCAGGTCAGCCATAGTGGGAAAGATGTTGCCATTGATGGTGGGGGAACCAACCAGCAGGGCTCCGGCATCTAAAAGCTCGGTCGCCACATCGCTACGATGGTCGGCGGAAAGCGCCATCAGTTTGACTATTGCTCCACCGTCGGTCAAGCCCTCAGCAATCGCCCTAGCCATAAGCGCGGTGCTCTCCCACATCGTGGCGTAAGCCACCACCGCCTTGCGGGTGGGTTTCTGCTCTGCCCAACGGGAGTAGAGCTCTAAGATATGAGTGAAGTTCTTGCGCCAGATAGGTCCGTGGTCGGGAGCGATTATCTGTATATTGAGGTCAAGTTTGCCCACCTTTTCCAGCAGATTGGTAACTAAATTAGAGTAAGGAAGCAAAATGTTGGCAAAATATTTTGACCCCTCCTCAAGCATTATGCTCTCCGCAATCTGGTCGGCAAACCTTTGGCTGGTCGCCAGGTGCATGCCGAAGGCGTCCTGGGAGAAAAGTATGCCGTCCTGGTTCAGGAAGGTGAACATACTATCGGGCCAGTGGAGCATTTTGGTCTCGTAAAAAGCCAGGTCCGTATTGCCCAAACTGATTCTTTCCCCGTCCTTTACCGCGGTCAATTCCTGGTCTAATTGAAAGTGCTCGGAGAGAGCCTTGACCCCGTTGGTTGAAGCGAAGACTTTATCCGGGCGGACTATTTTGATTATCTCCGGCAGGGCGCCGGTGTGGTCCATCTCGGAATGGTCGGAGACGATGTAATCAATCTTATCCGGCGGGACAACCGAGTTGATGCGGGCGAGCAGTTCGTCCTTGAAACTGGCTTTGACCGTGTCAATCAGGGTGATTTTCTCCGCCATAATCAGATAGGCATTGTAGGTGGTCCCCCGCAGAGCGGAATAGCCGTGGAAGTCGCGCAGAGACCAATCAATAACTCCCACCCAGTAGACATTTGGGCTAATTTTGAACGCTGGGAAGGTATCCGTCACCTTGTCAATCTCCTAAGCCTTCCACAGTCCGTGCAGATTGCACCACTCTCTGGCAGAAACCGTATCGGCGTCGACCTTAAAGGTCGCCTCCGGGGCTTCTCCCGGCTTGAGGTATTGACGATAGGCTTTGCCTTGAACGATGATTTGAATCCATTCAATGTAGTGCTTTTCCTCCATCGGATGGGGGACACTGCCTATCTTCACTTTGAATCCGCCGGTAATCTTCTCCACTACCGGGACATGCTTTTCCTTAGCCGCATCCACAGTATTCTCCACATAAAGCTTCATCGGCTGACCGCAACAGAACATCTCGCCGCGACCCTCGTGCTGCATCTCCACGATATTTCCGCAGACTTCACATTTGTAAATTTGGAATCGCGAGGTCATTGAGTTCTCTCCTTTCTATCATTAGGATTTTTAAAGAATAACCGAGAATTAATCGGTTTAGGTTCCTAAAATTCAAGGTCCTATATGTATAGCCGGCAAAACCTCCTCGTAGGCTTCAAATATTTTGGCGTTCTCCCGCTCAATCTCCAGAAGATAGTAATGTCCCCTCTCCATATTAGCGATGTAGAGCAGCATTTGTTTAACCTTTTGGTCGCCGGCAAACCTCTCGGCCAGGGAGAGATAGAAATCCTCGCTGAATTTCTCCGCGGACATAGCCTGTTCAAAGACCTGGCTGATGGGTGTTCCATCAGCTACCTTCAATTCCGGCAGGGGAATAACTACCTGGGGTGGTAATACCAACTTTTTGTCCGGGAATTGGCGCTGGTAGAGGGACTCAAAGAAACCGCGATGTTTTTCCTCCTCTCCGGCCAGGAAATTCAGTTTCTCCTTCAGGAAGAAATTTTTCACCCTCTCCGCCACTTTTTTGTAAACATTATAGCTATCCGCTTCGCCTTTCAGGGCGGTGAGCAATAAATCCTCCAGACTGTAGCTTTTCAGGTTCATCTCCGATACCTCGTTGGTAAACTATGATAGTTAATGATATTTATTCAGTTACCGACGCTAAATGCTGACCCTAATTTACTTATTCCAAACACGAATTACTTCAATGGCATTATGCATAACATAAGGCAGTTGCACCCAATCGGCAAATGCTGCGTCTTTATATTGAGAATTAGCCGTGCCGGGACGACCGGGGCAGGGGACACAATAAGCGTCTTCTATCATTGGTAATCTCTTCTTGGAAATTAACTCACAATGAAGGTGTTCATTGCCAGCTAATTTACCTTCCCAAATTCCCAGAGTGCCTATTAAAAAGCCGGCTCTAATAGTCTCATTTTCCACAACATTCATTTCTGGCGCTAAATGTTGGTAAATAGTTATGAATTGAATATCCGGGAGTATATTAGTTAAAGTGATAATTCTATTTGAGTGATTACCTTCTATGTGAACCTGGACCACCTGCCCGGGAAACATCGCATAAACCGGATAATTTTTTTCTTCATTTCTTAATGGTAATACATCTACCGCTCCGTGATATGCACCCCAATCTAATGTTTCATCCCACGCAGGCATATCAGCAAATTCCTTCCAATAATCAGCAGGCATAAAAGCAGCTTGATTTTTGACCAGCCAATAACAGTTCCCTTTTGGCCTTTCAAGTAATCCGGTTTCCTTATTCAAATCTGGATGTTTAAAATTATAAGTAGGGAAAGAATGGACTTGTCTAATCACTTGCAATGGCATTTTAGCTTCAAAGTTATTTTTAGCCATGCTTTTTCGTTTCTTTTCTCCTTCCATAAAAAATGCCAGCCCACTTACCCGGCTATCTTTTTCGCCGCCGAGAGAACTTCGCCGTAGTCGGGCTCGTTGGATATATCCGGAACCCGCTGGATGTAACCGATAATTCCCTTTTTGTCCACCACAAAGATGGTCCGGGCTAGCAAACGCAGTTCCTTTATGAGAACCCCGTAACCCATACCGAACGAGGCTTCACGATGGTCGGAGAGCACCTTGACCTGGGTGATACCGTGGGCAGAACACCAACGTTTCTGGGCAAAGGGTAAGTCCATACTAATAGTGAGAATGACGATATTCTCACCCAGCTTGCTGGCTTCTTCGTTAAAACGGCGGGTCTCCAGGTCGCAGACCGGAGTGTCCAGCGAGGGCACTGCGGAGATGATAACCGTCTTTCCGGAAAAATCTGCAAGACCCACCGGTTTCATATCGTTATCCAAAACGGTGAACTCCGGAGCCTTATCCCCCACCTTCAATTCAGCACCCAGAAGGGTCAGCGGTCTACCCTGAGCAGTTACCACACCGGTTCTTTCCATCATCATTGTCTCCTTTCAGTCAGCTACTCTTGGATTGAGAGTATATTGTGCCCACAGTTACCCGGAAAAAGAGTAAGGAAGCGGGCGGCGCATACTTCTCAAGATAAACATCACGCCGCCCGACTGAATTCCTCGAAATTAACAATTTCCAATCTCCTAAAACTCCGGGCCGATGGTGAAGTGCACATAGGGTTTTCGGTCAATTTTACTGAAGTCGGTGGTCCAAGCCCAGTCCAGACGCAGGTCAAAAAAACCCAGCGACCAACGAATACCGGTGCCAAAGCTGGCTTTAGCGTGAACCAGCCGGAATCCGCCGTCAGTAGTCCACAACTTAAAATGCTCACCGTTTGACCATTCTACTCCGCCCTCGTCATCCGGCGACCAGGCCGAGCCAATATCAAAGAATAACAGCCCGCGGAAGCCGCCAATGGCAAAGCCGGGAATGGCGGTGGAGATGACATCTATTATGGGAAAACGCAGTTCGGTGTTTATAAGAAAAACCCGCGACCCGTAAAAAACGTAGAAGGGGTAGCCGCGCAGGGTGAAGCCACCGCCCAGATAGAAGTTTTGGGGGTCTTCCCCCATGCTGGACCCCAGAACCAGCCTAAATGCCAGGGAGTTGCGCTGCGATAAATAGATATATTTGCGCGCATCCAAAACCAGGTCGGTATATTTGATAAAATTATCGCTTACCGGCACGGTCTGTTCCACACTGAACTGCATTCTGGAGCCGGAAGTGGGATGATAGTAACCCCACAAAGCAGTATCTCGCACCAGGGACAGGCTCGCTCCCACCAGATAGCGGTTTTCGGTTATGGGCTCATCCAGGAACTCATATTTTTTGCTGTAGGCAAAGGGTGCTGCCTCAATGCGGATGGTGCGGGAAAAGGGATAAGCAAAGTAGAATCCCCCACCGGACATCCGTTCCCAGAATCTGCGGTCGTTTATGCGATAATAATCCCTCCAGGAGACCGCTTGAAAACCATAGTCAAACCGGTGCACTCGGTTCAGATATTGAAAGGCGGCGTCAATGTCCTGAATACTGGAGACCGAGGTCAGGTCAAAGAGGAAGGCGAAGCTGTGGTTGGAGAGCATATCGGATAGGGCAATGACGCTGTAGTTGCGAAAGACTCCGCCAGTAGTGTAGGAGAAACTGCTGGTCACATAATCGGGGGTCAGCTTAATGCCATATTTCCTACTCTCAGTTTTTATGTCCTCCGGAGGAGTAAGCGGATGGAGCACCTCCGCAACCCCTTCCTGCGGTGCTTTTTCCTCCACTGGCGTGTAGAAGACCGGTAAGGGGGTGCTCAACACACATATCTGGTAAAGCCCTTTCTCAATACCGGTATACACCACCTTATCACCACTTGGTGAATATTTGGGGTCGTCGGCGCCCACCAACAGGTCGGAACGTTGGGTCACCATCTTCGTCTCTACATCGTAGCTAAAGATGTTCTTCACCTGAGAGTTACGGTTGGAGACGAAAAGAACCTCTTTGCCGTCCGGGGAGAAGGAGGGCGAGGTATCGTCAACATTTGGGGTGAAGGTGAGTTGTTTGATGGTCGCTCCGTCGACACTAACCATCTTTAGGTGATTCTCGGCTGCGCCCTGAGACTGATAGACCAGCCACTTGCCGTCGGGAGACCAGTCCGGATAGGTGTCGTTGTTGGGGTCGTCAGTCAGGCGGGTAGTCTTGCCATCCACCAGGTCGTAGATGTAGATATCCCGAAATTGACCCTCCAGAGCGGAGAAAGCCAGATAACGACCATCCGGGGAGAAAGCGGGGGATTCAATGTCCGAATAGGGCAAGTCCAACCGTTTTACGATTTTATGCTTGATAACATCTACCAGAAAGATACGGTCGCGAGTGCCCTTTTTAGCCACAAAGGTTACTAAATTACCATCTGAAGAGAAATCCAATCCGCTTCCAGTATAGGTGAAATAGTCGTATTTTTTATAGGACCAGCCGGAAGTGATGTTATCAAAGATAGTGCCGTCGCTGGATTTAATGAGCATAATATCCACAAAGCGTCCCCGATTGCTCATACAAGCAATGAGGTCACCGGAAGCAGAGAAACTTGGTCGCAGATAGGAGATGCCGTTCTTTATATCCTCGTAAGGAGTTAGCCGATGGGAATACTCCTTGAGGGTCTCCTTGCTGGCTAGGTCCGGGAGATATTTGCGCCTTAGCCACAACTGCCAGTCTTCGTTGAGCTCGTCCTGGCTGATGTTGAAGGCTTTTTGGAGAGCTTTATCCGCCGAGCGGGTATTATCCCGACGTAGCTCTCGCAAAAGAACGGCGACGGAATCGCTGCCGTAAGTTTCAGAGATATAATCCACAGCGGAATGACTGAGCTGATAGGCTAAATAAATGTCGTAAGTGGGCAGTAGGTAGAAATCCTCCAGGTCTTCTAAGCTATACAGGTTATCAGAGATGACTGCATCGCGCAGAACCTGAATTCCCTCCGATGTCCAATCGTTAGCCACATATTCCGGGATACCCTCCATAATCCACTCCGGCGGAGAAACTATGGTTCCGGCGAGTATGGAACCAATTCCCGCATAGAACATATCAAAAGTGAAGACATGGGTTATTTCGTGGGTCAAGGTCTTGGCGAACTCATCCTGAGAGCCGGAATAAGGCAGGACTACCCGCCGGTGCATTATCTCGGCGAATCCTCCCACCTCCTCTCCGATGGTGTCAATGATATTAGTCTGCTCCATCTCCCGGCGTGATTTGTAGATGATTAGCGGAATGGCTCGGTCCGGTTCAAAGTCCAGCTTTTCTTTAGCCTGGGCGTAAGCGGATTCCGCCACCTCGGCTACAAAATCAACTATGAACTCCTCGTCTTCGTAGTAGTAGATGTCAAAGTTCTCCGTCTCCATTATGCGCCATTTAAACTTATAGTCCCGAATCTTGTTCATACCGAAGCCGAAGGCGCTCCCGCTGCCCAGGACCAGCAAAACGACCAGCGAAGAGAGAATCAGTCTGCATGCGAGTCTACTTGAACAGAACATAGCGTTCCTCATCTACATTGTGGGGAGTTAGTTGAAAACGAAATTGGTCGGCGGTATCCACCAAAAGACCATTGAATATGAGCTTTAGCTCGCTGTTGTCCAGAGGAAGGTCGGAAGCCTTATAGGTCTGCTCGTCGGTAGCGGTGAACTCCCGGTCAACAGACAATTGACCCTGCTCTACATTCAAAATCTTTATCTTTAGACTGAGAATGTAACGGATATCAACATCCCAATTACGCATAGAGTAACTGGGACCGTAGTCTATATTTGGCGCATAGGGTTGGTCGGAGGTGTATCTCTCGTTGGGGGGGTAGCCCTCTTCGCTATATTCCTCCGCGGTCATGTCGTAGGAGCCGTAAAGCACATAGGTTGCCCGCAGGGTTTTCCCCAAATCGTAAGCGAATTGCATAGAGCCAGGCCGGCGTTCGGCAAAGTCGCTGGATTCCATGGTGGATTTCACCTCTTCTTCAGGGATAACCAAAAAGCTGGTCAAGTCTTTAATAGCGCTATTTATCTCCTCATTGACCATCTTGCTGCTGTCAAATTCGTAGTCTTTGCCCTCCAGCGATAAGACGGCTAGAGTGGTCCCTTGAACAGCTTTGATGATTGGCTCGCTCTTTACTTGAATCTTTAGGTTCTGGGCGCTACCATGACACCCCATCAAAGCAATTATAACCAGCAATACCAGCGCCAGACCGGCGGCTAAAAAAACCTTGTTATTGCAAGTTGTTGACATTTTTGAACCTCGTTAGATTTTCGTATATCTCTTTATTGGCTGGGTCCAACTTCAATCCGGTTTCGTATTCCTTAAGAGCTTCATCAATCCGACCCTGGGCTTCCAAAGCCACCGCCAGATTGTTATGATAGCTAGCCATCTCCTTATTCAGCTCCAGAGCTTGACGGAAGCGGTGTTCCGCTTCCCCCCAGAGTCCGCCCTTCAGGCATTTGATGCCGTATTGATTCAGGTCGCCGGCTCGCATCTGAGGGTTGGTAGTGTAGCAAGAGATGAACAGGAGTGCGAAGCAAATTATAGAAAAAACCGCCGGACGAAAGCATTTTGCTCTTTTATTTAGCATAGGCAGGTCCCTTGTTTAGGGATAGTAGATTAGGGTTAAAACACACAGCAAAACAGCTATAAAACAATAACAAAACCGCTCTTCCACTTAGTTTCCTCCGCTATCTTTCTCAGTTCCCTCCTCCTTAATAGGCTCCTCACCGATGCTCTCTTCGGTAATCTCCCCCTCTTTCTCCAGCTTGGGAGCCTTGGGCACGAAGGGGCTGAAATAGTGCGGGTCGGCGTCAAAATAGGTGAAGATATCGGCAAGCGAGATGCTCACCTCCGCCCAGCACATAGCGCAGGAGCGGTAGGCGGTGAACTCCCCCTCACCGTAAGAGATGGTCTGGATGACCTTCGGTTCGCTGTACTTAATCTTGCTTTTGAGATAAGAGGCAAGCTCCAGAAAGGAGACCGGCCTGCCCAGACATAGCCCCAGGCCATTCAAATTGTAATTCTCCTCCAGAACTTTGACCAATGAGCCGGGTATCACATCCTGGCCCCAGTAAATAAGACCGGCCAGGGCTTCGTCTTCAGCGCGTTCCACATTTATCTGCGGCGAAGATTGGTTGGTATAGGCGACGGAGACGGTGTCAGGTCGGTCAATTAGGGAGATGATGTAGTCTTTACCAGTCTTAAAATCGACGGAATTGACATCCTTTATCAGATAGAGCAGATTTATCTGCCACTGCATATCGTAGGTCTCTGCGGTCTTCCATTCTCCGGGAGTAGTAATGTCCTGGCTAGCCGAAGTCTGCAGAACCTCCTCTTGCCTCTGCTCGTAAATGGGAGAACAGACCATATCCAGCACCTGCTTGGAGAAATAGTCCCGACTCTTTTGGTCTTCCGGCTTAAAACCGGCTTTAATTTTATCCAATAACTTGTAAGCGGAATCGCCTTTTCTGTTTAGATAAAGGGATTTAGCGTCGTAGAGAGTAGCTCGCAGGACGGTATCCTCGCCGGCATACTTGAGATAAAAATCCGCTGCCTCCAGAGAAGTGGCATACTTCATCTCTTCGTTCAGCTTATCTATCGCTCTCTCTAAACTATCTGCTCCCTCCGGCAAAATATGACCATCCACCAGACTAAAGGTGAGTCCATATATACTGACTTCCTCACCCCAGACCAGGTTTAAGGTGGAGCAGAGGGTCAAAATAATGAATAGGCTCCAGGTTCTTCTCATCATCATCCCCGCTAGTCACAAAGTTAGCATATAAAAGATTATATTGTCAATATTTTAACATAAACCAAATCCAGCGGGGGAATAACCTTGACAGGATGGTTAAGTCCTATTATATTTCTTATTATAAGCAAAGAAGGCACCTTGTCCAAAATTAGATTGACATATTTTATTCCCCAGCTGGAGCTGGGGGGAAGCGAACGCCAGCTGCTATTGCTGGTCGGGCATTTAGACCAGAGCATCTTTGATATTTCAATTATAACCTTAGTTTGTAGAATAAAAATCCCTCCCAGCATCTCAGTTCATGTTCTGCCCAAAAAAGTGGGTTTGGATTTAACTTTCCTGCCCCGACTTTGCTCCACCATTCGCCAGCTTAAACCTCACATTCTACATACTATCTCCACTCAGGCGAACATTTGGGGTCTTCTGGCGACGCTTATTGAAAGACCCCCAGTGGTGGTAGCCTCCGTCCGCGGCAGAGAGAGGGGTTTGAATCGCTGGCATTACCGTCTGGCGAGGATGCTCTATTCCCGCTTGGACCGTTTGGTGGTCAACTCGCCCAGCTTAGCAAAGCTGGCGGTGGAAAGATTTACTATCCACGAGCAGAGACTGGTCTTTATCCCCAACGGCGCGGACACCACCGAGTTTCACCCCCCACACTCAAAGAAAGAACAGGAAGTTGAAACAATTCTTACCCCGAAGAGCTCCGGCGCCATCGTCGGTTGGGTGGGAAATATGCGTCAGGAAAAGGGGTTCGCTCAACTGGTGAAGATAGCCGGTCTGGTAACCACTTCTTTGCCCAGGGTGAAATTTCTGGTGGTCGGAAAAGGGCCGGATTTTTTCTTAGCGCATAGGTCGGTGAAAAAGGCTAACCTGACCAACCAGTTCATCTTCACTGGACAGGTGGAGGAGGTGGCGCCCTACTACCGGGCTATGACTTTATTGGTGAATACCTCCCTTTCTGAAGGGATGTGTTCTGCCATATTAGAGGGGATGGCTAGCGAACTCCCGGTAGTAACCAGCGATATACCAGCCAATCGTCTGCTGGTGAATGAAGGCAAAGACGGCTATCTTGTGCCGGTGAACGATGCGGAACAGTTTGCCCAAAGGATTATTGAGCTTCTCCAAAGACCGGTTCAAGCCCACAAAATGGGTAGAGCGGGAAGGAAAAAGGTGGAGAGTAGCTATTCTCTTTCCGGAATGGTCGCCAGCTATACGCAATTATATAATGAATTAATCCGAGAGAGGGGTTGAGCCAGGCATTGGAGCGAGAACTACCGGTTGTTACTGTCATAATACCCGTGCACAATGAAGCCCTCTACATCCGCAGAGCGGTGGAGTCGGTCATCAATCAAGACTATCCTGCCCATCTACTGGACATCCTCATCTTTGACGGGCGTTCCACCGACGCTACCCGCACAATCGTTAATTACATGATTCGGTCTTACGGTTCGCGCCTATCTCTTCTGGACAATCCGGAAAGGGCGGTCCCTTTTGCTATGAATCGCGGTCTGGCACTGGCGCCGGGCGAGGTAATTGTCCGTCTGGACGGACATTGTTCCTTGCCTAAAGATTACATCTCCACTTGCGTTAGCAGTTTATTGATGTATGAAGCGGATGCCGTCGGAGGGAGGGTGATTGCTCAGGGGGAGGGAGTTCTGGCGCAAGCGGTAGCCTGGGCTATGTCCTCCCGTTTCGGTGTGGGAGTAAATTACTTTCGCGTCGGCGGGGGGAAGCGATTGGTGGACACTCTTGCTTTTGCTGTCCACTGGAAACGACAGCTATTGCAGGTGGGGAGATTTAGAGAATATCTCCGCCGGAACTCCGACGACGAGTTCAATTTCCGTTTTCGGGAAAAGGGGTTCACTTTCCTCCTGCTACCGCAGTTGGAGATAATCTATTGGTCCCGCTCCAATTTTCTGCGTCTGTTCCAACAGTTCCTTAAATACGGCTATTATAAGCTTCCGGTATTACTTCTCCATCCCCAATACGCCAGCATCCGCCATCTCCTGCCGGCTCTCTTCATCGCCTGGGGAATAGCAACATTGGCTATGCTTATAATCAGACCGTTTTGGGGTCTCATATTCACTATCCCATATATTTTATATTTGTTTGTGCTCTGGGGATACGCCTTCCTTGCTCCTCTGGCTAGAAGCTGGAGACACCGCCTGCTATTGCCATTGGTGGTAATGACCATGCACATCGGATACGGCCTGGGCTTTTTCTGGTCGGCGCTCAGATTTCCATTCAATTTTGGGAAGATTCGGAAGCTATTTAACAACCGAACGGAACATATTTAGGGGGAAATTTGTCATTTTTGAAATTATGGTTTGATTTTTCTGCTCATTTATGATATATTATTCAATATCATTGGAAAGGAAATAATCTTTAACAAAAAAATTGCCATGCGACTATATCCCGCATTCAAGAGAACATTTGACATAGCCAGCTCTCTGTTTGCCATCATGCTTCTTTTACCCATTATTGCGGCTATTAGCTTTGTCATCAGTATGGAATCTCCCGGCGGGCCTTTCTTCATCCAGGATAGGGTGGGCAAGGGTGGCAAAAATTTCCGTATAGTCAAGTTTCGCACTATGCGGCGGGACGCAGACCATAAGGGCTCAATAATCGCCGGCAACGGAGATTACCGGGTGACTCGCATCGGCAAGTTATTACGGGACACCAAGCTGGATGAATTCCCCAATCTGATAAATGTGCTTTTGGGGCAGATGAGCATAGTCGGTCCTCGCCCGGAACTCCCCCAGTTCTTGCCCTACTATCAAGACGGCTTCAGGGAGATATTTGCCGTTCGTCCCGGCTTGACCGGTCCGGCGCAACTGGTCTACTTCTACGAATACAGCTTGCTTCCCAAAGATAATGTGGAAGAGTATTACCAGAACACTATTATGCGCCATAAGCTAGACATTGACCTGGAGTATGCTCGGAACTGCAATATGCAGTGGGACTTCTCCCTGGTTTTCTGCACACTCTCTCGTCTGCTCATTCGGGAGAAGGGCGGCGACCGGCGGGAGGGAAAATCAGTGCTTCCAGGATGAGCAGGGCTATCACCAGACAGACCAAGACCACGGTCAGGGAAAAACCCCTGGCCGTTTTGCTATATTCATCAAAGACGCCGGGACTGATGATATTGACCTCTCCTCCAACAAAGCTGCGGTTCACCAGTTCTTGAGCCTCCTCATTTCCCAGTATGGGCGCTAATTCGGTTACATTCACCGCGCCCAAACCCGCCAGACCACCGGGACCGTTCAATCGGTAAATGCCCGGGAGTTTAATTAAAGAGGTGGTCTCTCCCTCCGGCAAAATCCCTACCGCCTCCATATTTAACAATTGTTCACCGAGATAGAGCCGAGGATTAGGCTGCCAGCATATCCCTTGCACCAACCGGTCCATCAAGGGGACGAAGACCGCCGAACTGGTGAGATTGCTCACCGTTGGGTCTAAGGGGATGAGCAAGGCACAGAGCTTTCCCCCCAGTTTGCTCTTCCCTCCCACGATGCCGGCGCTACCATCGCTCAGCTCGGCAAGTGTCACCCCCGGCGGCGCCTGGAAATGAGAACTACCCCGGATACGCAACTGGTTAAGGCTAATATTCCCCGGCAAGATGGCTGGATTAGTGCCGGTAGCGGTCATCTCCTGCTTATCGCTGGTGCCGTGCGCGACATAATTCACCCCCAGAGCCTCTGCTAATAAGGTTTTTGCATTGGGGTTAATAATCCCTTGCTCCCCAAAGAGTATTAGGCTCCCTCCCGATGTTAGGAAGCCCTCCACTGACTTAATGGTTACATCGTCCAGCGCAGACTGGTCAACCAGGAGACAGTTCTCTACTCCCAAATTGGCAATATCCTCCGCGGAGATGAAGTTCACCTGATATCGCTCATCCTCTGCGTTTAGATGCAAGGCGCGCACTATGGGGCTGTCCGGCGAAGACGAAGGAGGTAGCAGAAAAGCCACTTTGGGCGGCTGGGGCGAGGCAAAATAGGCAAAGTTATTCCAACTCAGGGAATCGCCGGTCATAGACAGCTCGGCGTAGCCCCAATTCGTATCATCAATCAAGATGTTCACCTCCTGGGGCACTTCGTCGGCTAGCTGTAATTGCTTCTGCGTCTCTCCCCGCTCCGAATGGACGACGAGAACCGCATCACCACTTATGCCCTTAGCCATAACATTGAAGGTGAGGGACAACTCACCGTCCTTTTTTTCTAAGCCCTTAAGCTCCAGAAAGGCGTCGGGCTTTGCCTGATTTAATAGCACCAGGTCCAGATGGCATCCATGAAGCTCCACCGGACTGTTTAACTCGGAGAGCCAGCGACCGTCGGTAAGGCAGACAATTCTCCCCCCTTCCGGTTCCAGAAAACGAACGCATTCCGCTATTGCCAGGCGGAAATCCTGGGGGAGAAAGGAGAAAGTTAGACGGGGCAGAAGGCTCTTTACAGTGCTAGTCTCCTGCCAGGATAGGCTGTCTGCAAACGGAGAGAGCGGTTGACAGGCCAGGGCAATCTTGCTCTGCGCAGGAAGACTTCCCAGGAACCGGTCAGCCAGCTGCCCGGCGCCAAAAAGCTTGCTCTGCCCATCGTCCATTACCATATCCATTCCGTAGCTGGTATCTAAAAGTAGCACCGTGCGCCCGACATCCTCTTTATAGTAGGCATCGGTATTACCCTTTCCGAGATAGATAGTTGGGGAGGCAAAAGCCAGCGCTAAAAATGCTAACACCGCCATCCGTAAGAGCAGGAGGAGAATATCCCGCAGGCGAAATCGGCGCCGGCTCTCCTCTTCCGCTCTACGAATCAATCTGATGTCTGGAAAGGGCTCCACCCGATAGCGCTTCTGCTTGATGAGATGTAGAAGCGGTGGGAGGAGGGATAGACCCAGTAAAAGAAGGTTATATGGGTATAGAAACGAGATACTCATCAATGCAACCTCTGGCGCTTGGAAAGATATGCTGATAGGGACTTACCGTGATTCTGGTCGGTGGTCATCAACACATAATCAGCGCCCATCTCCCCCAGAACCTTCTCCAACACATCCAATCGCTGGTCTAAGTTCCTGCGATACGCCTCCCGCTCCCGCGGAGTGAAGGGTCGCCTTCCTCCACCCTCCATATCCTCAACTATCACCGGGCGGTCAATGGTAATGTCCAACTCCATAGGGTCTAATATATGAAAGACGATGACCTCGTGTTTTTTCTCCCGAAAAGCGCGCAGACCTCCGACGATTCGCTCCAGGTCATCCCACAGGTCGCTCAATAGTATCAGCAAACCGCGTCGGGTAAGTCTTTCCCCCAGACGCATCAGGCTCGCTCCCAGGTCGGTGCGTTTTGCCGGACGAATATGGGAGAGAGCTACTAAAAGACTGTGCAAATGGCGGGTGGTGGAATGCGGAGGAACCAGAGTGCGCACCGCGGTGTCCAGAACTGCAAGACCGGCGGAATCACGCTGGTGAACGAGTAGATAAGCAAGCGCTGCCGACAACTGAATTCCGTAGGTGAGTTTACTCACCGCCCCCCTGCCCTGGTAGCCCATAGAGGCACTGGCGTCAAACGCCAGAATAGCCGAGAGACATGTCTCCGCTTCAAATTCTTTAATATGGAACCGGTCGCGCTTTGCCCACAGCTTCCAGTCAATATAACGGATGTCATCACCCGGATGGTAGAGGCGGTGTTCGGCAAACTCCACGGAGAAACCTTTGAACGGCGACCGGTGCATACCGGCAAAGTAACCCTCCACCACCTGGCGAGCCAGGATGTCCAGATTACTTATCGCCGAAAGGGTGGCGGGGTCCAACAGAGCGAGCGCTTGGTTATCGGGGGTCATAAACTTGCTATTCTTCAGTGCTGAGTTACGGCGAAATGATTAACCTTGCCAGCCAGCGAGAATTGCCACTCCGGTCATTGCCCAGCCGGAGGCTATCGGTATAGTGAAATTATCGTCCAACCAGCGGGCCAGGTTTTCACCGAGTGCAAGATGAAAGGGGAAGACCTCTACGACGGCGCCGGCGAAAGCGCCGACGATGGCGAGCTTCCAGGGGAGTAAAATCAGTCCGAGGGCAAAGGCGGTGAGGAAGAGCGCCAGAAATCCCTGCAGGCTTTTTTTGCCGCCGAATAGCTTGATAGTGCCATAACGGCGACCGATGAGGCAGGCAACCGCATCTCCTACGGAGAGCATAAAGATAGCGGTGGCGGCGATGTAGGGGTGGAGGAAGTAGATGACCAGGGTGGCTGAGAGAAGGTAGTAGGTGGAACCGTTGAAGCGGTTATGCTCGTCAGGCTTAATAAATCCTCTGAGTAGACTGGTGACCAGTCGGTTCCAGAGGGGCCAGATAAAACGGAGAATATCTGCAACCAGGAAACCGAGAAAGATGGCTAGTATGATGCGGGAGACCAAAAGGCGGTCAGGGAGCAGAGTCAAATAGACTATGGGTATGATTAGTCCGAAAGCGTGATATAACATGCGCAAAAAGCCGGTATCCGTCGACCCTTTGCCTGCGGAATTACCCGATGACCCCTCTGGGGACTTTAACCTTTGCTTGCCGGAGTCCGCATTTATGTCTACCGATGGACTGAAGCCCATAAAAACACTATCCCCATCGGTTCAAGGTTACCATTCGTAACCCTCATATTTCAATCCGTTAAACTTATCCCACAGAGCCTTTATCAACAGGTCGTGAGCTGTCTGGTCCAGGGTTCCGAGAGCTAGTTGTTCACTCAACAGCGCGGAGATACGGTTTGTCTCCGATTTGACCTCGGAGTATTGGGAATATAGCAGAGTCTCTCCCTGCATATCCGCGAGTTTTTCGTATAGGGTCTGGTATTGATTGGCTAGGTCGCTATCAGTTATCATCGCAAACTCCGCGGGAAGAGTCTTGTCCTTCTCTCCCGCCCAGGAATAGCTCTGAGTGAAAAGAAGAAAGAAAGCGACCATCACACCCAGAATAACCACTGGGCCTTTACAACTGTCCATAACTTTCGGGTGCATATTTTAGGCTCCTTGGAATTGTTACACATCATTGAGTATACCTACTATATCATCTATTTGACGCCTGGTGTGGTCTTTTCTACAGATTTTATTGAAGCGAAAGCCCTCTTCTGGGCACCAGTCGACCTATTCTCAACTGCAAGCAGAATATTTGCTGCTTAACCTTTCAGTCATAACAATAGACATTGAGTTTTGGAAGAGGGTTAGTGAATTAGGCTGCCAGACGCTTATGTTTCTTCGTTTATCTGCGGTGGAATGGGGCTTTTGCAGAAATACACTAGGAATCAGAGTGCTCCCGGATGTATTGTTCCAGGTCTTTGGTCTCCGGCAAGGAGTGCTGGGAGTAGGCGCTATGCACCTGACGGAGCAAATCCAAACCCTCTTTAAGCTCACCTTCTAATACCATCAATTTACCACTCGCTTCCAACACCTGCATCACCCGCATCTCTTCGCCTAGACGGGAAAAGATGCCCCGGCTCCGGTCTAAGTAATCCTTAGCCTCCGCAAAACGGAGCATATCCCGCAAAATCTGCCCCATATTGAGATAGCAGTTAGCCAGATAGAATTCCCCCTCGCTCTTTTGAAACATATCTATGGCTATCTGGGTGTATTTTATCGCCTGCCGGTAATCGCCCTGTTGATATTTCACATAACCCAGATTGCAATAGTTATTAGCTATAAATATTGGTTCAGCGGAATCGCCAGCCAGGCGCAACCATTCTCTATAATAATCTTCGGCGCTGGTCAGTTCGCCTATTTTAGAATGCAGAATGCCCATAATCTGCAAAATGATGAGCGATTTTTGCCGGTCGTTCAAAACTTTCGCCACCTGATAGGCTTTTAGACCGTAGCCGGTGGCGTGAAAATACTGTCGGTTGCTCAGATAATATGTCGCCAGAACATAATTTGCCCAGAACTGCAAGACGGGGTCCTTGGTCTGTTCGGCAACTTCCAGGGCAAGCAACAAATCAGGTATCGCCTCCTGAACATTTCTACTCTGTATATTAATAAAAGCCATCCAAATGCGTGCCAACCAATGTAGGTCTATATTATCGTCGTCCCCACTTCTGGCTATCACCCACTCCAGCTTCACCTCCGCCGAGGGATAGTCGCCGACCCGTAGCAGTTTCCCTATTTCGTCCAACTCTTCAACAAGTCTTTTTCGATTCACAGACCCCCCCCTCAAGGCTTCAGGCATAATATCTCTAAGCCTCTTCCTTATTTCAATTGGAGTTATATCCAGTGACTGCTCAGGAATTCGTCCACTTCGGGGATACACCCTTGCAGTATGATGTAACCATTAAACGGCTCCCGCGGGGTGATTTCACTCGCGATGGGAGTAAGCATTATCCGCTTGACCTCCTCTAAGTCGTCGGTCTGCCCCAGAGCCCAGCCCAATTTGACATATGCCACCTCGGGCAGTATATTGCCGGCGGGGATAACCCCCCGACCCATCATGTCTCTGCCGGTCTCGTAGACATACATATGCACGAAACCCCAGAGCGTCTGCACGGTCATATATATGGCTACCCCGGCCTCCCTGGCCCGGTCCAATGCCGGGTAGAGCGGTTTGTTGACATGCCCCAGACCGGTACCGGCGATGACGACACCGCGATAGCCCTTCTCTATCAGGCTGTCCAGAATATCCGGGTGCATATTTGGATAATAGTAGATAAGCGCCACGCGCTCCTCAAAGGCGGTTGAGACCTTCACCTCTCGGTCCTGGCGGCGCTTTTTGTAGTCCTTTCTCAGGAGAGTCACTGAATTAGGCGTGCACATTGCTATGGGAACATCGCTCACCGAGCGAAAGGTGGAGCGGTAGGATGAATGCATCTTACGCACCCGGGTGCCACGATGAAGCAGGTTGAACTGGTCGGAGGTGGGTCCTAACATACAGACCATCACCTCAGCGATATCACTGTGAGCGGCGGCATAGACCGCAGTTCGCAGGTTGAAGGCTGCGTCTGAGGAAGGGCGGTCGCTACTCCTCTGCGAGCCAACCATAATGATAGGCACCGGCGGGTCTTGAACCATAAAAGAGAGTATGCCGGCAGTATAGTGCATAGTGTCGGTGCCGTGACCAATGACGATACCCGCCACGCCCTTCTCTATCTCCTCTTTTATTGCTAGTGCAGTCCCCTTCCATTGCTCGGGACCCATATTTTCCGAAAAAACTCCGAAGAGTTTGATGGTGGTCAGGTTGCAAATGTCGGCAAGCTCCGGCACCGCACCGTAAAGCTCTCCGGGGGTGAAAGCGGGTATGACCGCTCCGGTGCGATAATCCAACCTGCTGGCAATAGTCCCCCCGGTGCCTAAAAGAGTTACATCGGGCTTAGCCGGGTCGTAGGGAAACTCCTGCTCCGGAATCTTATAGACCGCTTCCTTGTAGCCCACCTCTTCAGCGCTAATAACGCGTGTTGACCGGAGACCGATATTGTAGCCGTTCTTCAACTTGAGGACAATATGCCGGTGGTCAGTTCCCTCAGCCCGAGGCAGGACTATCCCCTTGAAAACGCTTCCCTTGTCGGTTGTTACCACCGCATCCGACCAAACGGTAATCCCCAGCTCCTGCAGTTTGGTCAGCGCTTCCCCCTGGTAACCCTTGTAGGCATCTTTGCGTTCAGAAATAGCCGTCATCTCATTTGGAGAGTGTGGAAGATGGAGTCAACATATAAGGAAAGGATTGGGTGAGCAAATAACCTGAATCAAAGACAAAAGCGTATGGAGATTCGTCAACCCAATCCCATATCCCCTCTAATTATGCTTTTCTTACTCTAAGACATAAATCTTTCTGTCTGCGCACATATCTTTAAGTATCTTTGGCCAGACGGTTACACTGACCTCTCCCAGGTGGGCGGTGCGCAGAAGATACATATAGGTGCGCGATTGACCTATCCCTCCTCCAATGCTCAGCGGTATCTGGTCGTTCGTTATCATCTGATGGTAGGGGAGCTTGAGGAAATCTTTCTGACCGGTCATCTCCAACTGCTTAACCAGTGTCTCCTTGGTTACTCTAATGCCCATAGAGGTCAGCTCGTGACGGCGTTTAGTAACCGGGTTCCATACCAGAATGTCGCCGTTTAAGCCGTGCATAGGGCGACCATCGGCAGAGGAGGTTTCCGTAACCCAGTCATCGTAATCCGCGGCACGCATCTCGTGGGGATATCCGTCCTGGAGCGTCCAGCCAATGCCATAGATGAAGACGGCGGGATATTCCTGCAGGATGGCGGTCTCCCGTGCTTTACGGGGCAGGTCGGGATACTTTTCCAAAATTTCTTCCGCGTGGATGAAGGTCAGCTCCTTGGGAAAGTCAGGATACTTGTCCGTCTTTAACTTGGGGAATAGGTCGTTAGCATACTCGCTGGCGCCGTAGATAACCTTCCATATCTTCTTTACCGTTTCGGTGAGATATTCCAATGTGCGCTCTTTCTCGGTTATCACTTTCTCCCAGTCCCACTGGTCCACATAGGAGCTGTGGTCGTGGTCCAGGAAGTAGTCCTTGCGCACCGCCTTCATATCGGTCAGTATTCCCTCGCCTACCTGGCAGTCAAACTCCTTCAGGGCGAAGCGCTTCCACTTGGTCGCCGCCTGCACCACCTGGGCATCTATGGGGTTCTTATTGTAGTCGTTGGAGATGTGAAACTCAATGGGGGTGCGGGAGCCGTCCCGGTCCAGGTAGTCGTTCATCCCGCTCTCCCGGTCAACGATGAGCGGCACCTGCACTTGAAATAGGTTAAGCTCCTGGCACAAGTGCTTCTCAATGTAATCCTTTATACCAAAAAGAGCCTTCATCCTCTCCTTGTGGGTGAGCAGAGGCGAATAGTCACCGGGCAAGACCTTCTCCAAGTCTTCATAACTGCCGATGCCCGGTCCTGCCAGGTCAGCTTTCTTGTCCGCTTTGACTTCTGCCATCCCTTACCATCCTTTCTGCAGTTTGCTTGCGAATCTTCCTCAAAAATTCAAAACTGCAGGATAATATAAAATGAAGGTTTAAGCAAGTGATTTTGTGCAATCCTGTGCCTACAAGCTGGAATTTCTTTAGATTGAATGTTTTCTGTCTTTCTGCTAACATCTCCTTTTACATCCATAAATCAACCAGGCAGGAGGATATGTCACTTTCCTTAACTTTCGTTCAAAAAGCCTTAGCCATAAACATCGGCGCAAAAAGCGTAGTCCCCGGGCAGATAATTGAAGCTTCTCCCGACGGGGCGATGTCCCACGAGAACGCCGGCTTGGTCATCAAGCAGTTTAAGGAGATGGGCGCAGAGAAAGTCTTTGACCGAGAAAAAATCCACATTATCTTTGACCACCGGGTGCCAGCCAATACCGATAAGACCGCCGAGGGTCAAGCAACGGTGCGGCGTTTTGTCACCGAACAAGGCATCCGCCGCTTCCACGATGTCGGCGACGGAGTCTGCCACCAGGTGATGGTGGAGAACCATTACATAAAACCAGGCCTGGTCTATGTGGGCACGGACAGCCATACCACCAGCTACGGCGCTCTCTCGGCATTTTCTACCGGCATCGGGGCTACGGAGATGGCCGCGGTCTGGGCTACGGGCAAGATTTGGCTGCGGGGGCCGGAGACCTTGCGTCTAATTCTGCACGGAAAATTCCCAAAAGGGGTCTACGCCAAGGACCTAATTCTGCAGATCATCGGTGATGTTACCGCCGAGGGCGCCAATTATATGGCCGTAGAGTTTGACGGGGAGGCGATGGAGAGAATGAGCATCTCCGAGCGCTTTACCCTGTGCAATCTCTCTATGGAGATGGGGGCTAAGTCGGCGGTCTGTCCCCCCAACAAAATCCTCCAGGATTATCTGGGCAAAGACTATGTGGATGCCCCCTGGTCCGACCCGGACGCCGGCTTCGCCGGCACTAGAGAGTATGACCTGGCAAAATTGGTCCCGGTGGTCTCCGCTCCGCATCAGGTGGACAATGTCCAGCCGGTAACCGCACTCGCCGGTCTGGAGATTAACCAGGTCTTTCTCGGCTCCTGCACCAACGGCAGAGAAGATGACCTGTCTATCGCCGCCAAAATCGTAAAGGGCAAGAGAATTCATCCTCGGGTGAGATTGATTATAGCTCCCGCCAGCAGAAAGGTTATGCTGGACTCCATAGCTTCCGGCGACCTGGCGGAGCTCATCCGCGCCGGTGGAACTATCATCACCCCCGGGTGTGGGCCCTGCTTGGGCGCCCACCAGGGCTTACTCGCCGCCGGGGAGAGGGCTTTAGCCACCTCCAATCGCAACTTCAAGGGGAGAATGGGGAGTCCTGATGCCGAGGTCTATCTGGGCAGTCCGGCGACGGCCGCGGTTTCGGCGCTGACCGGGGTCATCACCGACCCGCGGGAATATGTCAAGTAAAAATGGGAGAATAGAGATGGCAAAAATACAGGGAAAAGTAATTCGTCTGGGGGATAATATAGATACCGACCTGATATATCCGGGCAAATATCTGGCTATCTTTGACGCCCAGGAGATGGCTCTGCACGCCCTGGAGGGTTTTGACGCCGGCTATCCGGCAAAGATTGGCGGTCGGCAGATTATTGTTGCCGGGCGGAACTTCGGCTGCGGCAGCAGCCGGGAGCAGGCGGCAACTAGTCTGGCATCTGCGGGCATAAAGGTTATCGTGGCGGAGAGCTTTGCCCGCATATTTTTCCGCAATGCGGTCAACCAGGGGATACTGCTGGTGCAGGTGGACAGGTCGCTGCAGGTAGCCGACAATGCCGAGGTTAGCATAGACCTGGACAAGTCGCTCATTAAATACGACGGCAAGGAGATGGCTTTCATCCCCCTGCCGGCTTTTCTTCTGGAGATAGTGGAGAGCGGGGGGCTGGTGAACTATACCCGGAGGAAGCTGGGGAGGTAGCACTTAAAGTAGAATTAAAGTATTAAATATATACTTTAATAATAGCTATATTTTTACTGTAATTTACGGGTATTTATGCTATATTAGAGAGAAAGAAAAACAAAATAACATGGGGAGATTAAATATGTCTAGAATTAACAAAGAAGTTACAAAATGTCCAGAATGTCATAAAGAAATTTTATGTGTAGTAAAAGTAAAAGAAGATAATAGAATTTGTGGTTATTCATGTAGTTCTTGTGGGTCCACTTTTGATCATGAATATTTTATAGATTTCTCTGAAAAATGCATACTACATTTAGCTAAGCTACGTAATCCCGATTATGTATGTCAACTGAAATCAGAAGACCCATATAAAAATTTAGAAATAATTCAAGAGTTAGATTCAGAAGGGTCTTCATTCCACTCAAAAATATATATCATTAAAAAAATACCATTATGAGTAAGACTTGGCATTTTTTGGTTTATATAAAAATAAGTTCTTTAAGATATAAATCTAAAACTAGCCTTATGGAATTTTAGGTCTAAGCACTGCCATAGGTGCTTAACCTTTATAAACAAAGGAGATAGGTATGAATAAAGTTATTATGTTTTTGGTTGTTGGCCTTTTCTGTTCTTGCGGTTTAGTCTTTGCCGATAGCTGGCACATAGAAACAGTGGACACAGGAACAGGAACGTGGGAGATGGCTCTTTATACTTCAATTGCCTTGGATTCCTCAAATAACCCGCATATATCATATTGGGAGTATGATATAGAACTTGAGCAAGAGCATTTGAAATACGCCCGCTGGGACGGCTACCACTGGGCGAGACAATTGCTAGATACACTATACATGCTAATATATTCCATCTCTAACACATCAATAGCCTTAGACTCCTCGGACAATCCGCATATTTTATATTATGCTAGTGGTCTGAAATATGCTCACTGGACTGGGTCAATCTGGGATATACAAGGAATTTGGATTGGTTCGAGGGGATACCCGTCAATTGCATTAGATTCCTCAGACAACCCCCATATATCATGTTGGGGTGACTTAGATTTGAAATATGCGCATTGGACCGGCTCCACTTGGGAGGTACAAGTGGTTGATGCAGATGGTAATGTAGGTCTGTACACATCAATTGCCCTAGATTCCCTGGGTAACCCGCATATTTCATATTATGATGGTGATACTTCTAATTGTGATTTGAAATATGCGCATTGGACTGGGTCCATCTGGGAGATACAAGCAGTTGATACAACAGGATCTGTCGGTTTGTTCACTTCCATCGCCGTAGATTCCTCGGATAACCCGCATATTTCATATTATGATTGGTCAAATGATGATTTGAAATATGCTCGCTGGACCGGCACAACTTGGGAGATACAATCGGTAGATACAACAGGAGATGTGGGTGGTTGCGATTCAATTGCCTTAGATTCCTCCGATAACCCGCACATTTCTTATTTGGATGAAACTAATTATGACCTGAAGTATGCCTACTGGACCGGTTCCACCTGGGAAATACAATCAGTGGATACAGAGGGAGCTGTGGGTGGGTATACTTCAATTGCCCTGGATTCTTCAGATAACCCGCACATTTCATATTGTGATTTTACGAATAATGGTTTGAAATATGCCTGGTATGGACCAGATACCAGTATCAATCTTCTCTCCTTCACCGCCACACCTCAAGAAGATTCCTCGGTTCTGCTCGATTGGCAAGTGGAGGCCACCCCGCCTATGGCGGGGGGCGAGCAAATCGCCGGCTTCAACCTCTATCGCCGAGAGATAAATAATGATAATGATATTGCAGCCGAGGTTTCAAACCTCGGCTGCATATGGACCAAGGTCAACCCCTCCCTCATCACCGGTCAAAACCCCTACACCTACACCGATACCCAGGTAGAGCCGGGCAAGTCCTACGAGTATAAGCTGGAGGCG
>Ga0315294_10000227_pt1 | contig 60997 bp, 63 predicted proteins | sample YL17G13_40_MG_FD_203626 | JGI IMG/M metagenome (GOLD analysis project Ga0315294, IMG submission 203626) | Sediment microbial communities from Yellowstone Lake, YNP, Wyoming, USA - YL17G13_40 | ecosystem: Environmental > Aquatic > Freshwater > Lake > Sediment | place: USA: Wyoming | collected... | reverse complement strand
GGAATTTTAATAGACAATTGTTATCCGTCAGCGAATTTAAATACTCCAGCACTTTTTGGGTACTTTTTTGTGCAAAAAAGTACCTACAAAATCTTTTTATAAAAAAAGGTACAAAGAAAAAATAATTTGCAAACGATCCCTAGTTTACCTACTTCTATTACTTTCCTTATTAACTAATAGTATACTAATACAATATTTTAAATATCATATTTAAATCATGATTGCACAAAGCCTGCATGATGCATTAGATAATTCACAATCAGCTCCCAATCTTACAGGTTCAGAATCGCTTAAAGAATTAATCAATACACTTGGATCGCTTATGATCAAATCAGTAAAAGATCCGTATAAACAAATTACCTGTAATGTTGTCATTTCTTACCTTGGCGATCATCCTACTGATAAAGAAAAAAAGCCGGAAGAAACATGTGTTACTTTTGTTCTTAAATATACTCCTATTGATAGTGATAAAGAAAAATCTTTTTTAATTAGAAATTTAAATGGATTGCTTAAAGGACTCAGAAGACATTTGGAAAATGAATCATATCAAAATATGCTAAATAAAGAAAAAAGTGACGAAGAAGCTAAACTAAAAAGCCATATTAGGTCATTCTCTTTTATTGTTTTACCGGATAAAACATTTCGAATTGAAAATATAAAGTATTACGAAGGATAAATAAAAGTAATAAGCAATTTGGTATTCAACTTTCTATTCTTCAAATATTGACTTAATCTTTTCAATGAGTATCTTTCTTGCTTTACCTTCAAAATCGTGATTGCCGTTTATCTCAATATATTTCAAGTCTTTAATTGTTTTAACCTTCTCATAAGATTCGCCTGTTATAACCTGATCAGCCAAAGCTCGGATAATATAAACAGAATTTTCTTTTGCAAGATCTGAATATAACTTATAGGGATTCACTGTTTTCATTTCATTCCAAACTTCTTTTTCAATAATAGTAATACTTCCATCTGACCTTTTTATCCTGCTGCTCCCCTCTTCATTTATTCTAGTTTCGGGTCTCTTTGAGAAATATTCCTTCATCCTTATATATGGAGAACTCGTAGGTGGAGCCAAAAGAAAAACTTTATCAATATTCTTCAATCTTGCCATACCAGCAATAAAACACCCCATCGAATGTGCAATTATATTTACATTTTTAGGTTTAAATTCTTTTTGGATATAATCATAAACAGCTTGGAGCATCTTTTTCTGAATACTGCAAGGAAATGCCTTTGTCCAGTTTTCTTTTTTATTTATAATTGTGTAATCAAATCTTACAACTATGTACTTATCTTTTAAAACATCACCAATTTCATTAAACATTCCGTGTGAGCTTCTTGTTACTCCAAAACCATGAGAGAAAATGATTACTTTGCCAGACTTCTCATTTCCTTCTACTTCTCCTTTTACAGTTATATTATTTTTTAATAATTTGAATTGTTGTAATTTCATTATCTTTTAAAATTACTATAAACTTCAACATCATTTCCCTTAGAGTCTTTAAATTCAAAAACAAAATTTTTACCAAGTTTAGTTATGGGATATACGATTTTTATTCCTTCCCTAACTAATTTATTCTTCAATTTTTCAGCGTCCTTAACTTCAAAGCTAAGTAAGCAATTGCCGCCATACATTACTTTTTCTCCTACTTTAGTGTTGTTAAAGAGACATAATCTAAATCCATGAAAGTTAAATATGCTGAAGGTATCATTACGAACTGTTACTCTTTTTCCAAGAAACTTCTGATAAAAATCAATTGCTATATTCATTTTTTTAACACATATATAAGCTGAACTCAGTTGCATTTACAATTTATAAAATAATTTAATCAATTTTATTATAACACTATATCAGAAGATTCATGTAAGACAAGAGTTTAAGCGTTATCTATTACATTTTTTTATTCTATAGCAATTACTGCTTCGGCTTCTTCTAGTTCTTCTTGAGAAAATTTGGTAGAGAAATCTGACTGATCAGAATCATTAATATTATTGCTGACGATTGATATGAATCCAATAAGAACTAAAATAATTACTAAAACAAATAGCCATCAACAGTGCTTAAAAAATGATTCTTTAGGCTGTTGAATTATTTCCTGTTCCATAGTTTATTTGGCTAATAATACATTATCTTTGATATTCAAACGGACTTATAAACGACTCTTTAGTACCACATGTCCCATTTTGATATTCTACTTTTAACAGATGATCGTCAATTAATTTAACTAATATTCTGCCAGTAATATCTTGATTCTCGACTTTATAACAATAAATATTTCCATCAGCTTGAACTTCACTTGATTCTCGATTAATAGTTCCTGTATGTGAAGGCTCGTAATACACTGACATCGCACTTTCAGTAATGGTACCAGCTATAGAAATAACGCCAATATCCGGATCAGTATTTAGATGAATAAATGAAATAACTTTGCCTTCGCCTTCCATATTCTCATTTTCACTCCTGGGTTTGCCATAAAACCAATCACCTTGAATTGTACCTACAATATTTTGGATTACTTCTCCACAGCGCGGTTCAATTGTTCTTGGTATAAAAACCGCATTGGAAACATTCATATTTTTATCTCCTTCTAGAGGATTAGTATAATTACCAAATTTTCCATATAGTTCTTGTTTTTGACTTCCTGCATAAAGATCTGCAAAGCACATTATTCCGCTACGTCTATCTGCGTCGACATAATAGTCCCAATCAACAATGGGATCTGGTTCTTGGTTCTCGTTAATAATAGAAATTTCAATTGAACTTCCATTGCCTTTCTGGCCAGTGTAACCTAAGAGTTCCCCAGCTTTTATTTTATATGAAGTATTAAAAGTATCATTTATAGCAATTTCATTTTGATTGATCTTACCTTCATCATGCCGTTTATCGCCATTATCAAAGGCTGACTGCAAATTCGGCGCAAGTTCATTGATCGCTAACATCCAAACTTTTAAACCTGCACAAACTTCTGCATCTATCGCATAGTCATGCTCATGGGCAACTGTGTTTCCTTCATTATCGACCACTTTATGCATAGTAAGCTGAGTTATAGTCATATCAGAGGGAGCATATACTGCAAGATGTTTATTTTCTTCAATAGGATATGATTTAAAATAAACATGGTCAACCGGAAGAATATGATCAGAGCCATTGACATTGCCTAGTGGGATAAGAGCTGCAATTTGGTCAACTTCTACCAGTTGATAAGTAAAAATCCCTGATAAATCCCCTGGACATGGTGGAATATCACTAATTAATGTCTTCAGCTTATTATTGATTACCTTATTATCTGTTAAAACGAAAATTAGTATTATTATAATCACGAGTAAAATTACTAATCCAATCCACCAAAAACGGCTTGCCCAACGAAGATTTGGCGAAGTTGGACTAAAGAAAGAATTTTTAGACTGTTGAGACTTTTCTTCATGAATACTTTGATTGTTTTGAATATTATCCATTTAGGCAGTTAAATAAGAGTTAATCTTTAGCTTTATTATATCTTTTTTACGCTTTTTAGCAATTGATTTTAACACGTCCTAAGTAGTCAAATTAGAGATAATTAATAATATTCTAATACATTATATTTTTCATTTTATGGTAAAAAGCAACAAATTCCTTTGTTTATTCCAACTTGAATTGAAAATTATTTCTGCTCCAAAACCACAAAGGAGGATGCATATCAATCGGATTTATACCCGAACCATCAAGAATTTCTCTCCACCTTTTAGAAATTTCTTCTTTTGTCAATTTGTCTGCTTCCTGCTTTGTAATTACACCCAGCTTTACAGAACATTTTGTAATGTGGGTATCTGGAGCAATTTCAATAAATTCAGAATTTTTCAACTTTACCTTTCCGTATTTTTGAATTATAAAGCTCCAGTAATTAAAGATTTTCGGACCCGAGAGATAAGGAAAGCCAGATTTAAATTGCTTTTGAATGATGTTTTTCAATTTCAAAAAATCATTGCCGGTGGATTTAAATAAGTTTCCTATAGTTCCCCAATTTTTTGATATACTTATAGCAATTTTTCGCCATATCTCAATATGTTTATTCGGCTGCAGGGCAATTTTGTAGCGGGATAAATGTTTACGCAGTTTTATTTCGTCAAAACTGGCAGAAGCTTGAATATTAAAAACAATTCTTGTTTCAGGATCATTAAAAGTTTTCAGAGCAGATTCCCATAGTTTATAACTATCTCTTTGATAGTTTAAGCTCATTGGCAAAGTAAAATACACAAGACGGCTTTCTTTATCAAGTCTTTTTACACCGGGATTTGAATCTTCGGGCATCTTTGTATATCCTAATTTGCCTAAGTGGTAAGCATCTAATAACAGTTTACAATTAGAAATAAATTTCACTTTTGATTCCATATTCTTAAATTTATTCTTTATTCATCTATAAGGTTTTTATTTGGATGGAGGGATTTCTTTATTAAAATAACAAGATATACTAAAGCAATAAAACCAAAAGTTTCACCTAAAATTGAACCCACTGTTGTGTTATAAAGCCCAAGCCCTATTTCAGTTGATCCTGTAAATAAAAGTGGTAGACCACGCCCTTTCATCGGCCATGATACAAAATCAAGTAGCCAATGGCTTAAGACTAATGATCCTAAAAGAAAGCTAGTACGAACATTTCTAAGAAAAACGAGTGTTAGTAATCCAACTAATAACGACAAGATAAGACACATAAAAAGTCCATGGGACCAAGGGACAGGGTCAAAATTATCGTTAGGGAAAATAATAGAGGGAATTGCGATAATATCTGGAATCATTGCTACTGGTATTAGAATCCAGAGTGATAGTTTAGAAGTGATTTTTTTAGCAGCAACACCAGCCGCAATATGGCCTATAAACATAGAATAATTAATGGATTAATCTTAAATTTCAATATTAAAGTATAAAGGTGGTAAACAAATAATACAAGAGTAAAAAATCTCATCACGTTCGACTAACCCTTGTCCCTTACTAATTCTCAAGCATCCCCGCTGTGACCAAATCGCACCCATAAATATTAAAATAATAACTGAAATAAATATATTAAATTAATTCACTATCCCATGTAAAAGTGCATACAAAACTTTGTTTATTGGTGTATCCATTTTATGTTTATTACCAAGAGAGATTACTGTACCTGTAAAGGCATCTAGTTCGATGGGTTTTCCTTTTTCAATATCTTCAAGAGTTGATGGTTTAAATTTACCTAAATTATCTGCTAATTCTAAACTTGCTTTGAGAGCTTCAACTTCTGTAATTCTAACTTTTTCTTTTACTGCAATTCTAGTAATTTCTTTTATTGTATCAATACATAACTGCTTTAAATGCTTGTTAGATAATATCTGATCTAACCTAAGACCAGTAATAGCAGCAATAATATTAAAAGTGCAGTTCCAAATATACTTTTTCCATCTATCCTTAAGAATTTGTTCACTTATTACACATTCAATCCCGGCATTTTGTGCTATCCTTTGAAACTTCTTTAGTCTTTCAGAAATACTTCCATCATATTCTCCTATGATAATTATTCCCAAACTTGTATGTTCTATACGGCCAGGTTTAGGTACGCTTACTCCAACCTTTGCCATACCCGGAATTATCTTTTCTTTTCCAAGAATTTCTCCGAGAATTAAATCGTTGTTAATACCATTTTGAGGTGTTATGATAACTGTATTTGATTTGATGATATTCTTTATTTGTCTTGCAGTACTTCTTGTATCGTAGGATTTTACTGTAAATAAAATGTAATCCAACTCGCCGATATCTGCCGGATTATCGGTAAAAATAGCATCTTTGATTTTATATATCTTACCCGCTGTTTTAAGCTGAAGTCCAGACTTCTTCATTGCTTTAAGATTTTCTCCTCTAGAAAGAAAGACAACATCATTGCCTGCCAACTTAAACTTAGCTCCGAAATAACCACCAACAGCACCCGTACCAATTATTCCAATTCTCACTTTTTTATTAGGACTAAAAAAAGTTTATTTAATCTAATAATTATATCCATAATAATTTGTTTCTTCAATTAATATACAAAAAATGACATTCCATATAATATACTGTTTCCAATAAAGCTTTCCCAGAATATATTTTGTATATACGTCAAAGTATTATTATTACATATTTACAGATATCCTATCTAAAAGTGTTTTTACTTTTTTGCGAGTGTTCTTCATAATGTTCTATAACTATATTAAGAAACTTTCTTGGTGTTGATGATTTATCCGGCCAAAATTTATTATCAAATAATCTTGAGGATAATTCTTTATATGAAGTAATTAGATATTCACCTGAATTGACAAAATCATTAAATACATCTTCCCATTTATATTTTCTAGATTCTTTAACTATTTTAGCATTAAAATCATCTACTTTCCCAAAATGAGGTGGGTCCTTTTTTTGCTCTAAAAAATCAAGATTTTGCTTCAGACATTTATTCCAACCAGCCATGTGAGTTAATACATCCTTTAGTGACCACTTATCAAATAATACTGCTTCTCTCTTATCTTTCGGAAATCCATTAACAATATTAGTCAAATCTTTATGCAGTTGTTGTAATTTCTGAACTAAGTAAGATTTCGCATTTTTCTTTTTTTGTTTCTTCATTCTATATTTATTTTATATTACAATTTTTTCTATTTTTCTCCCTTTTTTAGATAAATTTCCTCTGTAATAAAGCTATAAATCAATTTTCTCTCATCAAAATTCCCTCCTTCAGCCATCCCTCTAAATTCTTCCAATAATTCAGGATAATATCTTTCATAAACTTGAAGCTGGTTTTTATAGAGAATAGAATCAATAATAATTTTGTCAAAATTCATTCCGTTTGCTTTATAAATCTTGCCTTGATGCTTTCCGATCTCATAAAAATTACCTTTAAATGTTTTTATGTTCATATTTAGTTCTTTAAATAATTTTAATTATTATATCAATATTTTACCAGATTTTATCATTTATATAAAAACAATTGACTTTCATATGATTCAAAAATAATACCGTTTTGCGGGAGAACACATGTAAAGTTTCATTATAAATCAATTCCTACTTACTAATACTAAATCAAAAAATGGTAAGCTGTCATACCCTTTTACACGGTTTACTCTTAATGTATTAATTGCTATTTCAACATCTCCAACTGTAGAAGGTTCCAGACGGTGGCCAATCCATCTAGGATCATATAATAAACCTGCTCGCATCATTCCTGATGGTAACGAGGGAAACTCATCTAGTATTTCGTTGGCAACTGTTAAAGCTTGCTCTTGAGTCTGAACTTCTAACAATCTCTCTCCAAACATTATAGAATTCGCTATAGTATCCAAATCTGCTTCATAGTCATAAACTAAATGTTTCATAACTAACCCCAATATACCCCAATAATTACTATCATATGGTAGAAATAAATCTGCGATAAAATGGCACCCATACCCACTATTTATTAGATACCCAGTCATGCCAATTTCTCGTAGTCTTTTTACTGCAAGATACTTTAGCCTATCATTCACACACGGAAACTCTAGATCAATTGTAGGGATAAAATAAAACTTATCATCAATCCGAATTACTCCAGATATTGCTGTACAAACGATCCTATCAGTACCAAAACCCAAACCTATCCAATGTAAATCAGATTTCATAGAAAGAGGATCCATCCAAAACACCTGTTCTTCTGCAAGTATTCCATGAGAATATTCTTTATATACTTTACCTGCAATTAAGCAACAACCATTGTTTTGTTGAATCAGTCTCGCTACAGGTCGGACTATTGAACAAACTACATCAAAAGATGTAACTTTTGACTCCCCAGGAAACGATCTAAGTACAATATTTCTAATTTCCCTTTCAGGTAGTTCTTGACAACATTGAAACAATACCCCTACATCTCTATCAGCTGGATTTAGTATTCCAAGTTCGGGTAAATGTTGTAAACCACCTATGAATGATGTTAAATTTTCCGTTTGTCCACTCATTATCATTTATTATATTGATTAATTAGCTTATAACTTTTATTAATTATATCGATTTTGTTTATTTATAACCATATAATTACATAAATGATACTGAATTAAAAAATGTGGAGAGCTCAACTCGAATGTGATTCTTCCATTAGAAAAACACTTTTATGAGCAAAGCAAAATAGAAGTTTAGATCGAATTATCACTCTCAGCGAGATTAACCCCGTATTGCGAGGGAAATATTGAGAATATTAGTTATAATTAGTAAAACCGTGATTTCCCTGAAGTTATACCAAATCCGGAATTTTATATCAACTTGTCGTTACTTCGAATCCTCATATTTTTCTGGTCACAATATTAACATTCTTTAAACAGTAATTTTCCCTTCCACCCACCATTCTAATAACTTTGTCAATGATGGAGCTACCCAAGTTCTACTATCATTTTCATGATCCCAGACAAAAATATCTGTCTTCTTTATTTCTCCTTTAATAATTCCATATGCAAACAAATTTCCATTTCCTGCAACACCAAAAAAGAATAAGCTGTCAAAAGACATGAAACTGTTTACAATTCTCTCATTACTTCGTAATTCTTCATTATCCCCTTCTATATCTTTAACCGACCTTACGAGCATAGTTCTATTTATTTCCAATCCATTGGAAAGTTTTAATAGATCTTTTAATTCGCTAGGTAATCCTACTTTTAACTTATCTTCAAGTCCCTTCAAATCTAATTCCTTTACACTATCGAATTTTTCTAATTGACACTTTTTTGAAAGTTTATATAAAGTATCCTCCCACATAATATATATTTTAAAAAGTTAAATAATAAATAACTAAAGACAACTACCTATATAACTGAACCATAACCTTTTAAGAGTTATATTTCCGCTCTTTCAGTTTTCTTTTAGATAGTCTGAACTCATAGTGTTATTAACTTTTATAATACTATTAAATCACTTCCTTGTAAATTGAACTTTCCACATATCTTCAAATGAATAATATCCTATTAATTACAGACAAAGATATTACATCAAAGAGCGTACTTATCTAATGCTGATGAAATTAATAAGTTTTAATAATTAAACAAATAGATTAGACTCTCACCAAGATACTCCAAACTTGAAATAAATTAGAATATATTTAAAAATATGAGCAGAATGGAAACAAGAACTGAATTATTTAGTATAATAATAAAATCAATAATTTTGCTTTTTGCAGATTATAATCTTTTTTATGCTTAAGAATAGTATATAAATTATCTCTTATTACAATGTCAAAACCAAACCTGATAAAAATTAAAAGAAATAATCTTGAATGTATTATTGAAAAATTCCCCTCAGAATTAGCATCAGTTACCCTATTTTTGCCAGGAGGAACATTTTATGAGTTACCAAATCAAAAGAATCTTACTCATTTAACCGAGCATTTGCTTACACTAACTCCAAACGCAGGCGTCAACTATGTAGATTGGCGTTATAATTACTATTTCAAATATAAGATAAAAACTGAAGCTTATACATACAAGAATCATGTTTCATTAACCATAAGTTCACATTTAAATACTTTTAGAGCAGCTTTGAACTATCTATTTGATAACTGGCTTAATCAAAATATAAATTATCAAGATTTTAAAAGAGCAAAATACACTGTACTATCAGAGGAACTCCATTACTGTGATAATCCGTTCAATCAGAGTATCGATGAATTTAATAAAACATTTGGAGGAGATAGAAAATTATTTGCGAATTCTATTGAAAAAGTTGAATCATCTCAAAAAATAACAATTGATCTTGTAAGAAATTATCTATCATGGACTCATAATTCAAACAAAGCTAAAGCTGCAATTTGTGGAAATGTTAATATTCAGCTAATTAAGGATTATATTGAGAATGTTAATATTCCTAAGATCAATTCAAATTATAATTATAAAAAATTTAGGTATCAGAATATAAATACTGATAGGAATCCATCTCCTCTAATCATTAGAAAAAACAATGCACTTCATATAAACTATGTGATTATAGGATTTATTTTAAATCAAGATTATACCCCGCGAATAAAACTTTTACTTATGATTTTATACAGAGCATTCCAAGAGATTATTAATACTTTCACACTTAGTACTGGATTATCATACGTATCAAAAACAGGACTCGAGACAATACCTTATAATATATGGTTAAAAACATATCTACAAGTAAATCCTGACCATACAGAATTATTATTAAAGCTGATCATGAAAGAATTTAACAAACTAAAAGATAATAAAAAGGTATTTAGCATAAGTAAAGATAACTTAGAAAAGTCCCTTACAAAACCATCGACAGCATATAGAGCATATGAACTTACTGAAATGATCTATTATAATCATATGCCATTATCGTTAGATAAAGCGTTAAAACAGCTTAACTATTTAACATTTCTTGATTATAGAAAATTCTTAGATACGATAATTCGTACAAAAAATCTCAAAATTCTTTTTTATGGAAATGTTAGAAGAACCAAATCAGAACTAATCAGAAATCTGAAATTCTTAGATTAACCCCTCAATATTTATAAGTCAAAAGGAGATGTCAGGATTCTTCAATGAGATCAAACTTCTATAAACAAAGTGATATAGCAACTTAGATCAATTTTATTTATTTATTACAAATACTATTTCACTATCAAATAATATTTCCCTAATTTGCCATTTTTTCGAGTGAACTAATTGAAGAAAATTCTTGCGATAAAAGTCTTTCATACCCTTGTTTTTTCCAGTAAGACTCCTTGTTGGAAAAGAGACAACAATAGTATTACTTGGTATTCTCTCCAGAATTTTAAGTGTTACTCCTTTCTCCTGATGCTCAAATAAGGTTAGTACTTTTAAAAGAAGATAGATATCCGATTTCGGATACTCATCAACAAGAATATCACCAAGAGATACCTTAGCATATTTACTTAATATAACTGATTCAAAACAGCTATTAATGAAATCTATTAGTTCTTTGTCGACATCGTATCCTTGATAAATAATTGAATTATTCATCCATGGGTGGGTCAAAGCATTTATTCCACATCCATATTCAACAATACTACGTGGTATTCCAGTAACTTCGAAAATCTTACAATAGAATTCATTTAAGATTGGAATTCTCTCCTTTGTTGAAGTTTGTAATAGTAAAAATTCTCTAAATATATCCTTAATATTATCACCATTTTTATAACGATCTTTGACTCGCTTAGTAAGCTTTGCAAAATTAGGTCTCGAAAAATAAGCACCCCATATCTGATGTAATTTTCTCTTTACTTTTTTTTCAAGTATTTTTTCAGGAAATCTAGTTGATAGATCTTTGATTATTCTTTCTATAGTAGGTTTATATATATGTCTGTATTTTTTACTTTTACCTATAATTTCAATTAAACTTTCCATTTCTCAATTTTTCAACTAACCTAATATATGTTTTAAAATATAGCGAACTCATAAAAAGCTTCACTCATTCGTAATTCTACTAACTGATTGAGAAGCCGGGGTTCTCATCTATAGTTTTAATAGTTAGTCATTCTAACCTATTTATTAGTGAGTTTATTGAACCACGGAGAGGGAGAGATTCCCTTCACTTCGTTCAGGGCAGGCGAACTATCCTACGGAGTTCTTCATCCATTACTTTTCAATAGTTCTCCAAACTCACCTAGTGGTGAGCTTGCCGAACCACGGAGAGGCCGGGATTCGAACCCGGGATACGGCTTGTTTGCCATATGACGGTTTAGCAAACCGTTGCTTTCAGCCACTCAGCCACCTCTCCAAAAAACTATCAGTTTTTATATATTATCTCATAAATTATTATTTCTTACTGCCACTTCCTTCTTCGCTTTTCTTTCTATTCAAAGCTTCGAAGGGCTAATTCTGGTAGATTCTTCCTCGATAAACTCGGAATCATCAACCCATCATTGAGCAGCCACCTCTCCATTAACTATTTTTTTGAACGCATTACCTCCTTTATATGATTTTACCTTCTTCTCTATATCAAATGCTTCTCTCCTTCCTATGACTTTTCTCACCCTTATCAACTTCCATGGTATCCCTGATTTTGTTGATTTATTTAATCCTCTATTATGTTTTAGTAAACGTTTCTTTAAGTTTTTTGTACATCCAATGTAGTATCTTCTTGTTTTTTCACTTATTAAAATATAGATATAATACATAACCTTTAATTTAGCAAACCGTTGTCCCGCCTCTGGCGGGATAAACTTTCAGCTTTACCCCGTCCTTGGCGGGGCACTCAGCCACCTCTCCTATAATACTTTTTTAATATTTCACTTTTGAGAATATAAACATAAAACATATTAAACCTTGCTTTTCCCGCAAAGCGAGACCCCGCCCTGCGGTTGTAGCCCACCCCCCTCAGCCACAGGCTGGTCAGCCTTTGGCTGAAGCCACCTCTCCTCTAACTATTTTTTTGAATGCATTGCCTCCTTTATAAGATTTTATTCTTTTTTCTTCTTCGTATGCTTTCTTCTCTTGTTTAAACATTTTATAACATACTATCTCCCATGGTATTCCATTTTTTGTTGATCTGTTTCTTCCCTTATTATAATACTTTATCCTTCTTCTCAATTTATATGTACATCCGATATAACATTTCCCTGACGTTTTACTTTTTAATATATAAATAGAACATTTTAGCAAACCCTTGTCCCGCCTTTGGCGGGATTAACTTTCAGCTTTACCCCGTCCTTGGCGGGGCACCTCTCCATTAACTATCCTTTTAAAAGCATTTCCTCCCTTGTATGACTTAATCTTCTTTTCTTCTTCATACTTAATATTCAACGCTTCACTAAATATCAATATCAAATACTATCTTGAAAGTATAACAAATATACATCATATTCTCAATTTAAAATGGAAAAAATAAATACTCTCCAAATTTTGTAAGTGCTTACACATAAAAACCTAATGGAAATAAATTAGATTATCCAATTAGTAAGAGGTGAAATACTATACATACCAATTACTCCATCCATAAAATTTTATGCTTTTTATCCAATACTACTTGTATATAGATTAACTCACCGAAGCTAATATGTATCAATGTTTAAACTCAATATACTCTTTATCACAAAGTGATAAATTGCTCTGTCTGAAGGTCTAAGCGGAGGGGCGTAAAAAAAGCCCTCTTTTGGAGGTGCTTTTTTTATTGTAAGAACTCTACCCCTTCATTCATACATTTTTAGTTGGTTGCCTCAAAGAATTTCTTTGAGTATATGTGAAAGAATCTTTCACAAACAAGCCGCTTTTAAACGACACCACTTTATTTCAAAAGTGATCAGGGGTACTCCCCAACTTATATACCGAATATATCACATTCAGACTTAATAATCAACCTTCTATACAATTCGAAACCTGTGTATATATTCCTTTTTTACTTTGTTTTACGTTATAATGATTACAGAATTAGTATAACTTATGGATAACAAAGAATCAATTTTAAAAGATAAATACTTTATAACGGCTATTTTGTTTCTAATAATTTCAATCACTGCTGCATATTTTGGCATCCGCTATATTTTAAACAAACCAGATTCAGATTCTGTTACCCGAGAACAATGCCATACAGAAGCTCCCAAAGTTATAGATGTTTCTTTTTTAAACGACTATGCCGGTCTAGATTCTTGGTGGAATGAAAATTATTCTTATTTTAAACAAATAACACTTGAAAATAAAAATCTCAATGTTCCTCTTCCAATAAAATGTTATATCACGCTCCAATTTAATCACTCACTTTATGTAGAAGATAAAAAGACAAAAGCTGACGGCGGGGACTTGCATCTTGTATATCTCGAAAACGGTGCGTATCAGGAAATCCCAATTAAACTTACTGATCCAAATACATCTAAAACACGAATATATTTCCTACCGGTTAAAGAAATTCCAAAAGGCGGGAAAGATTTATCTTATTTTCTTTATTACGGCAACCCTACTTCTGAAAATCTACCCCTGCCGTCACAGGAAGAAAATACGCTTTATGCACAAAACTATAAGATATATATAAATAGAGAGACTAATCCAAAAATTTTCGGTCAAGTAAACAGGCACTGGTTCTTAAAAGGCCAAAGTCTTGAAAACGACTTTAGAACAATTGAATATACTGTTGATATTGATGAATCTCTTGTACCCGATACGACTCCAACTTTTGAATTTACAGGAACAGTTATGAAAGGTGAATTAGAGCATATGTTCAAAGGAGAATATTATACTGAATTTAATATAAGCGATATTCCCCCTGGCGCGTACCAATTGCAGACTACTATTATATCAAAAGGAGAAACATATAAGAGTACAAAAAGTCATATATTTATCTCTTACCCATTATATATTGCATGGACTATGGATTGGGAAGGAACAACTGTAGCCCAAGATCAGTTAGATTTAATAAGTGAATTCTCAAAAAAACATAATTTTCCAATAACTCATTTTTTTAATCCAAGAATTTATGTAACAAATGAAGTTTCTGAAACAGATAGGACACGTCTCACTCAGTGGATTCAAAATCGGCAGATGAATGGGGATGAAGCAGGGATGCATCTTCATATGCATAATGATATGGTTAGCGCAGCAGGTGTAGAAGTACGTACATCACCAAAATGGACAAATTATCTAAACAATGGACATGACGTCCCTTGTACCGCTTATACGTATGAAGAATTCAGCCAGATTTTAACATGGGGAATTATGAAGTTTGAAGAACAGGGTCTCGGTTTCCCTGTTTCTTTTAGAGCCGGCGGATGGTTCGCAAATCTAGAAACGTTACGGGCTCTTGAAGATAAAGGCTTTAGAATAGACTCATCAGGCAGAGAAAGATATTCGTGGGGTTCTAATAAGCTTCCAGGATACTGGAATTTAACTTCAACAACTCACCCATACTACCCTTCTAAATCAAACCAAAACTCTTCTGCTCCTCCGCCTAATTTTGCATTACGTGAATTTCCTGACAATGGTGCAGATTCATGGTTTTATAAGTCAGATGAATTAATAAGCAGATTTAATAAGAATTATAAGCAGACTTTCCTAGATAAACCTCAAGTAATTGTATATCTAAGCCACCCGCATCAAATAAGCAAAGATATGGAAGTATTAAACCCCACTTTTGACTATATCGAACAGTATAAGGTAAGTTTAGATCAGGGACCTGTTACTTACGTAACTCTAATACAAGCGGATACTTTTCTTCCGAAAGAAAGTTTTTAGTGTAAAATAAACATAATCCCTAAATAATAATTATCAATATTTGAATGAATGTTCGCTCCTTTATATAACAAATAACATTATTTCAAATTATAAACAAATATTTAATTAATACACAACTGATTTGTTAAAATCTGAGGTCCGCCGTACAAAGTACTTTGGCAGGCGGACACTCCTCTTCTTTCAACCTAGACATATAAATAACAATTAAAACAAAAATTATTATAAACGCATAAGACAAATTATATTCAAATCAGTTTAAAATATTGTTATAATTAATTAAAATTTAAGTCCTTTTTAATTAGTGTCTCAAAATGTTTTGAAAAACAAAAAACGCAATGCAACTTTCGATATAACAAGAGGTGTAGCTGTATTTCTTATGGTCCTCGCACATGCTATCGCATTCTTTCACACAGGAGGAAATCCATTTATTAAATTCTTTCAAAACTTTGGAGATACGGTCTGCTTTACAACATTTCTTTTAATTTCAGGTGCTACTTCATATTTAGCATATCTTGATATATCTTCCAATAAATGGATCTCGAAAAGAATTAATTTAATAAAAAGAATATTTGGTCTTTTAATAGGATATTATCTAGTTGCATTTATCTCATCTCTGCATGAATTTGATCTCCCAATTAATAAAGAATGGATAAAAAAAGTTTTCGAAATATTATTATTTATTAAAATCCCTGGTTATACAGAGTTTCTGCTCCCCTTTATAATATTCAGTATTTTAATAATATTATTTAGAAAATTATTTATTGACCTCTCTAAAAACTCTAGGCTGACAATTTTAATTGGACTTGCCATATACTGTTTTAGTTATATTCTTTATCTAATAAATTCACCCGCACCTTTTATATATTACAAATCGATTTTTGTAAGTGAATCGGACTGGTTCAGATTCCCTATTCTTCAGTATTTAATAGTTTTCTTAACAGGAATTTTAATCGGTAAATTCTTCAAAACTCAAACCAATCAAAACTTACGATTAGTTGATCTTGTAAAAATTTCAATATCACTAACATTAATATTATTATTAACTATAATACGTACACCTCTTGCCCAGTTTCCTTATTACGATGAGTTTCAAAGATGGCCTCCGGCACTCAGTTTTTTATTAATCGGTATAATTTTTACAATCTCAATTATCTTATTATTCGAATATACAGATAAATACTGTAGTCTGAATAAAATTCAAAACATTTTTTCATCTCTTGGCAAGGTTGCATTTCCAATTTATATAATTCATATAATCATCCTTCAATTATATAATTATGTATTTAATAGAAAATTTTCAAATATTTTTATAGTTACTTTCTTATTCTCTGTCTTGTTAATTATTAGTTACCTAATTTCAATAAAGTTAAAAACTAATAGTAATAAAGATATGCAGAATAATAATATTGAAACATCAAAAAACTTTAAAAATAAGAAATTAAAAGGCAAACAATTATTAATATCTCTTTTAATTATTAATATTGTTTCAATATCAGGTATAGCTTTTGGTTTAAGGTTCATTTTAAATTCAAATAAAAATAATACTCTTGTAAATAATGACCCCGTAGAAGCAAGTACACCTGAGGTAAAAGGTGTTTTTGAAGAAGCAAATGTTAAACCGGATTTTAAATATGAAATGGATAGGATCTGGATTATAAAAGGTACAAAGGAGTATAAAAATCTTGCAAGTTCCATATATAAATTAACTATAGATAATATTAAACTCGATAATATCTCCCCAAAATATACTATCCTACCGATAAACAAAGAAGGACAAATGTATAAAACAAGTGCAAATGAATATGAAATGATAATAAACTCGGAAGAATTAAATCCAGGAGAGTATAATATCCAATCAAGTTTTACTTACAATGGGACAAATTACCAGACAGATAAAGACACATTTTATATAAGCTATCCTTTGTATGTACATATGACTTTAGACTGGGAAGGCTCAGATACATCTACCTTCGAATTAAACACTATTATAAATTTCTCAAAAGAGCATGCAAATTTACCTATTACACACTTTTTTAACCCGCGAATTTATGTTGCAGATGATATAAGCAAAGATCGTCAAAAGTATCTTTCAGAATGGATAATAGAAAGAAAAAATACAGGTGATGAAATCGGCATGCATTTACATATGCATAGAGAAGTTGTATCTGCAGCTAGTGTCTTATTTAGAAGTGAACCTAAATGGACAAATTATCTAAACACAGGCCACGATGTTCCGATGAGCGCTTATTCATATGAAGAGTTAAAACAAATACTCACGTGGGCAACAAATGAGTTTATAAAACAAGGATTAGGAGTTCCAATATCATTTCGAGCCGGAGGATGGTTTGCAGATCTAAATGTTCTAAGTGCTTTGGAAGACACTGGTTTTAAAATAGATTCGTCAGGCAGGGATTATTATATCTGGGGTACAGGCAAGATTCCTGGTACATGGAAACTTAATACAAAAACACAGCCATACCAGCCTTCAAAATCTGATCAGAATTCAACCTATCCTGAACCAAATTTCACTTTATGGGAATTTCCAAATAATGGCTATAATTCTTACTTTTATAAATCCGACAATTTAATAAAAGCTTTTAATGACAACTATACAGAAAAGATATTAACAAATCATACAGTAATTACTTATTTATCCCACCCTCACGCATTCAGCAAAGACCTGCCAAATCTAGATCCTGCATTTGATTATACAGACAATTATTTAGCTATACTCGATAAAGGTCCTGTAATTTATTCCACCCTTGAACTTTCCTACAATGATATTGTAAATAAGTAAATTTTCATTCATAATGTTTGAGACATTTAACTTATTTAATATGAACGTTTTCACTCAAAATATACCTCTTGTATCTATGACTCTTCAGGCAGTCATAGTATCGCTTATCAATAAATACAAAGAGTGGGAATTCGAAATAACGTTTATAATTTCACTTGTATTTTGTTTTGCGTTTATTATTTTAAATTTATCAAGTTTAATAAAGTTTATTTATTACCTTAAAAACAAGAATAATAAATTCAACTCCTCTAAATCTAAGAATACAAATAGGCAAATTAAAATAAATAAAACAAAAAGTAATATTTTCAAAAGATTATTTGTAAAAATTTGGACTAAATTAAAATGTTTGTTTTATAAACTAATTATCATTCCATTCAGCCCGAAATGTTTTTTTGAAAGAAGTTTTTACCCTTTTGAAATTAATATATGGAAGCTGCATGTTAAAATTAAATATATACTTATTTGGACAATAAAAATGTTATTAATAGATATTGCAATAATATTTTTTATCTTTAACAATGCCAGAAGCAAGTTTAAATCTTATCCAAGTTACCACACAATATATCCAGAAGAAAACGGTATTTGGAACGATTATACCCGGCCCATTGAAATAGCTTTTTCAGTTCCAATCGATAAGAATAGTTTAATTATTAACATGAGGCCTGAAAATGCAGGTGAATGGAAATTTGAAAGTTGCCTTCCTTACCTTCCTTTTACAAGAAGAATTAAATACTATCCAGACGAAACAATATTCCCCGGTCAAGATATTATGATTTATCTAACAGATTTAACAAACCACTTCCATACAATGAACGGAGGTGAACATCTCGTAAAGTTTTACTCTATTTCACTTCCTGAAATAGAAACTATTATTCCGGAAAATGAATCTATAAATGTTCCAATTAATACGCAAGTTACTTTATCCTTAAATCAGAAAGACGGACCTTATATAGACTGGGAGTTTATATTTGATAAACAGGTGGAATTCGACATTCAAAGAAACAATAATAGTCAAGTAATACTTTTTTTTAAAAATACTCTAAAACAGGGAGAAAAGTACAAACTGGATACTTACATTACTCCTCTATCTTCAAACGTTGAAACAGGAGAAGTCCTCAAAAAAGGTGAAAAACAGCTTTTCAAAACCATTGAATTTACAACAGTTCCAGCTCCATTAATACAGTCATTCGAACCAGTTGGAAGTACAGTTTTAACAGATACGAAAATAAAAGTTATTTTTGATAATGATATGGATAAACAGTCCATCGAAAATTCATTTACAATAAATCCCGAGACAGAAGGTACAATAACTTGGGATGATGACAAAACATTCATATTCACACCAAAAGTACTAGCTAAAGAAACTCACTATGAAATTACTCTAAAAAAAGGGATATTAAGTATAATTGGCGGTGTAAGCGAAGAAGATATAGTTTATACTTTTGATACAATAGGTGCTGTAAAAGTTATAGGATGGTCGCCTGGATATGGATCTGGAAATATAAGAATAAACACACAAATACGCATAACATTTGACCAGCAGGTAGATCATGCTTCAGCAGAAGAAAGATTTTCTATATCACCTTCTATCAATGGGAATTTCAGCTGGAGTGGGAATACAATGATTCTTACACCTTCAGATAGTTTATCTTACAGTACAAATTATAACTTTTCAATAGGTACAGGAGTAAAAACAGTTTATGGCTATGATTCAAGACAAAGCTTTAGTTCACATTTCACGACAGAATCTAACATTTTCAGCTTAAATGTTCCTTTATATAGACAAGCTCATGCTTTTACATGCAATATAACAGCTATTGCTATGGGATTGTCCTACAGCGGCGCCCCAAGCAGTGAAATGTCTGTTTACAACTCTATCCAAAAGGATAACACTCCTTGTACAAAAGATGGAACCAGAATCACAGTATGGGGAAATCCTCATGTAGGTTATGTTGGAAATATCGATGGTGCTGGTGAATGCGGAGGATATGGAATTTATTGGGAAGCGGCATCAGTATACGTTTCTAACCGCGGGGTATCAAACAGAGTGTATACAGGCTGGAATGTAGCTAGCTTAGCAGGTGAAGTTGAAAATGGACACCCTGCTGTTATCTGGTGGCAGAATGGATGGGCTTCGCCTTTTGATAAATCATGGTATACTCCTGACGGTCAGTACATCCATGCAATTAATGGTATGCATTCTGAAGTGGTAATCGGATTTATCGGTCCTTCAAGCAACCCTTCCCACATTATCACTAATGATCCTTGGCGTGGACGAAGAACTTTAACAGTAAGTTATTTCAATTCTATGTGGGGATATTTCAACCGGACAGCTCTTGTATTTTATTAACTTTTCAAAACTTTTCATTGATAAATAATTTTTTCAAAGATAAAACCATCCTTCAAAAACTATTATTCATATTGTTTATAATTTTATCTTTCACTTTTTGTTTTTATAATTTAAATTCACTATCCATTTCTCTATGGGATGAATATACAAATTTCAATGTTATCTATTCAACAATTGAAAACAAAAGCTTGCCTTATTTAATGCTTAATAACAAATACTTTTTCGAAAAACCTCCTCTTTGGTATTTTCTTTCTCTTTTTAACTCTCAAATTTTCGGACTTAACAATTTATCATTGAGACTAATAAGCGCCTTTAGCGGCTTTTTTATCATACTAATAACATTCTATATAGGATACAAAATATTCTCTTATAAAGCCGGACTTGTTTCAGGTTTTGTAATGCTTGCTTCAAGACACCTATTTATTAATAATTCCAATTTCTTTTCCACACATACTTTCAGATCAGCTGACTTAGACGCATTGCAACTTTTGTTTATTCTTCTGACAAGTTTTGCTCTTTTTGAGTTTAACAAAAATAATAAAACATTTTATTTTGCAGTAGCGTCAATATTTACTTCGTTTGGCTTTATGACAAAAGGTTTTATTTCTCTTTTGCCTGTATTTATCTACTTTTTATATTTAATTTTAAACCTAAACAAAAAATTATTAAAAATCAAAATCTCTTATCTGATCTATTTTCTTACAATATTTTTAATCTTTACTCTCCCATGGCATTTACTAATGTTTTTAAAATTTAAAGATTTATTTATTGAAAGATACTTTATTTATCATGTTTTAATAAGAAGCATATCTACAATTGAAGAACATTATGGGAAAATTTTTTATTACTTTTACATACTTTTTCGAAAGGATTTTTTCTTTTCTATGGAATTCCTTATAATTTCAATCATTTACTTGATAAAAAAATATAAACAAAAAATCAGCCGAGATTTTAATTTATTCTTTCCTCTAAGCTTTATCTTCTTTATTTTAATAATATTTACTTTAGTCCAAACAAAACTTGCTTGGTATATACTTCCAATTTACCCGTTTGCTTCCTTGGTAATAGGAAAATTCTTTTCTGACTTTTTTTTACTCAAGAATAAAAAGTATCAAAACATATTGAACTGTATATTTATATTAATATTAACAATTCAGATATTATCCAATTTCGCTTTAATTTTAATATACAATTAAGTTTTTTGTACTTACGTTGTCCGATTACGCGATAATGATCGATTGAATTGAATCCCACCTAGGACTTTACTTTAAAATTTGATAAAACAATCGCTATTCCTACAAAAAAAGAAGCCAAAATCTCTGTTAATGTGGGAATTTCTTTTAAAATAACTATTCCTAATATTGTTATAAATATCAATTGAGAAGCAAGAACTATTGATCCAAGATTTAAATTAAAATTCTTAAAGCCAATATTTAGCAACGTTGGGAAAACGATATTTCCAAATCCATAAAGAATTATAACAAGCATTGGCAACAAACTATGAGGAACAATCATTTTATCACTGATTATCAAGGTAATAATTAATCCAATGACAGACCCTACTAAAAATTGATAAAATATTAATAAATAATTATCTATTTTATTTGAATATAATTTTCGAGTTACGTTACTGATTCCCCAGAAAATTCCGCTTAACAAACCTGTAGTCATACCTATTGCTAACTTTTCATTAAATTCAAAAGGATATGCAAATAGGATAAGCCCAATAAATAACAAAAATAAAACTAATTTCCTTTGAAAATCAAAATGCTCTTTAAAAAAACATTTCCCAATAATAAAAGAAATGATAGTTGAGCTTATAAAAATAAAAAAGAACGCATTCGCGATCTTAATTGTATTAACACTAATTGTGAAAAGTATAATATAAATTGGAAAAGAAGTTATTAATAGAATAAATCGAGTAATATTTCTATCTTTGTAAAATAATGGTATTTTTTTAAACAAGATGTATGGAAGTATCAAAATACAAACTATTAACATTCGGATAAAGATCTGAGCAAAATTTCCCAAAAATTGGCTTAAGTAACGTGTTAATAATCCGAAGATCGAAAGGATAAATCCGTCAATTAATAAACATATAAAACCTAATCTTTTATTCATAATCTTATTTAGAAATGATTACATACATTATTATAACATCTTCACAAATAGCGGAATTTTTAATGCTTTTTGAAGTTAATCTTTCTTTTTATATTCTTTTTTTTAGATTTTAAATTCTTCCTATAAATCAGATAAACACAACCCAGAACAGCAAATATTATCACATTTAAAATTATCAAGGTTTTCCAGAAATTTACCTTATCTGTTACCTTATTTATTTCCGTACTATAAATAGTTACTACCTCCTCATTTGAATCCTTTGATTCCTTTTCGCCTTTCACGGTTCTAGCAATGTAAAAATATGTTTTATCTTCTTCTACTGTATCATCTGTATAATTAGTTTCATCTTTCTCAACCTCCTTTAATAATAAATAAGATGTTCTATCCTCTTCGCTTCTATAAATTCTATACTTATCAGTTTCGTAATCCTTTGGCTTTTCCCAAGTTAGATTTACATAACTCTCTCCATTTTCTTTGCCTATAACAGCTTTTAAATTTAACGGTATGGGTATTGAATCCTCAATTGTTTTATCACTTTTTTTAGTCTTTTCTGTATCTTCTTTTTGTTCTCCATTTTTCTGTTCAAGCATTTCAAAATAATCATCACTAGATACGGATTCATTTCCAGCTTCATCCAAGCTTTTTACTCTAAAATGATAAACAGTATTTGATTTCAAAGAGGTAATTTTAATGGTATGTGATGTTTTCAGATCATTATCACCTAAAACCATACCGTAAGTATTATCTTCTCCATATTCCACAAAACTTGCTGCGTTTTCATCTGTATCCCAATTAATAGTCACACCAGTTTCTGTAATATCAGACACTTTTATATTTGAAATAATTGGAGAAGTTATATCAGTCTCCGTATAAGAAATAGAAAGATATGGCTTCGTTCCACTTTCTTTACTCCCGAACTCATGTGTAAAAATACCAGTGTTATTTGATGCTTCAAATAATAATCCAAAATTACTAGAAGGATTATTTATCCATGTCATAACTAAATCGGAAATGTTTTGAGAAAAAGTTTTATTTGAAAAAACAGAATCTATTAAAGTTTCAGCGTAAGATATAGATTTATCTGTACTGGGAGAATTAGTTCCAGAAACAGATGCCTCACTCCAATTTGTTGTAACTTTATAAACACTAACATTTATATTCTCGCCTGAGGCATTTGTCTGATACAAAGTTATATTGGCATTTTCTATAGATATATTTGAAGGTAAAGTGCTTAGATCAAACTTTACTAAAAAGTAGCTCGAATTTATCTCGTTTTTCGAACACACTAAACTAGGATTTGTTCCAAGGTTCTCAGATGAACCTGTTTGAATAGCCGCATCTTCAATAGGATAAACAGTCTTTGACAGAACTTCCTGAGCATAAACATTTATCCTGAAATAGGAAAGTATGAAAAATATAATAAGTATGATTGTTAAATGCTTTTTCACATGATTAAGATTAATACTATAAAAGTTACTATATTAATCTATAAATATCAACTCTATCATTTGATATTATTATCTATTGCTTATTAGTTTATATTTTATAAAGTCAAGTAATAAAGCCTTTTTACTGTATAAAATTGAAGTAACTAAGAAAATACTTGGAACTATAATCAAATTGCCAAGTATCTGCGGCACAAGAAATGGAAGCCCCATTACTAAACTTTGAATTACTCCTTCTAAAGTTTTTGGATACAAATTTGATACAACAACAACTCCAAAATTTGTCCATAAATAGAAGAAAACTGTAGATAAGATACCTGCACTTTCAGATAAAATTCCTGTTTTGATAAAACCCGAAATAGTTTTCTTAAATTTAAATTTTTTTATCAATCTTCCAATTCCCCACCCTGCAAGAAAAGCTGACCATGTGAATAAAAATACTGGTGAATTTCCCAAAATAAGATCAGATATAACCATAATACCGAAAGGTACCGATAAAGAGTAACTTCTATGAACAAAGTAAGAAGCTGCCAGAGTAAATGCTGTAACAAATTCTACATTAGGTGCAATATGCCAGACTGTTCTCGTAAGCACACCAATTATTATATATACGATGATAATACATATATCTATATGTCTCCCTTTCATATCTTTATTTTAAAAATTAATTTATTTAATAACCTTAAAATATAATTTCTTCTATTTTAAAGTTCAATACATCATTTTCATTTACTTTGTAATCTTTAACACCCACCTGGCTTGTCTGGCCGTTTATAAGGAATGCCCAGAATTCACTTGCAATATCAGGGTGATAATTGTTTATTGATGTTATAAAAATACCGAATTCACTTTCTTCAAAATCAAAGCTGAAATCTTCTCTTGAATCATCCAGTCTTTTTAAAAACTCATATGCATTCTCATCTTGATGAAATTCAATGCAGTATCTCTTTAAGTTTCTATTTTCTTCAACAACAACTTCTTCTTTGAAATCTACACAATCAGTTTTTGCTTCAATAAATACCTCTCTATTTTCAACCTGCCCTATTATAGAATCTTCTTTATTATTACTATTCTTTCTCCCTTGGTCCAGTCCCACCTTATATGAAATTAACATTAAACCTGCTGTTATAATACCAGCGAATATACCCCACTTCATCTGTTGGATATTTATTTTTTTTGTTATTTTGCCCATTTATATAAAATAAAATTTTAAATATAGGCAGTTTTAAAAGTTTTAAATAGCTTTTATTTTAGTATTATAATTTATAATTTATATTTATATATTTTTTATCCCGTTCTACGGGATAAGGGCAATAATGAAGCTATTAAAATCTTACATTTATAATATTATAATATACTTTAGTTTAATTTAGTGTATCCCGCTAAGCGGGACAAAAAAATCCTCTCGAAAGAGGATCTTATATTAATTCTGAACTTAATTCTCCTGCTCGAGAGCACTACTTAATCTTAAGTTTTCAGACTTTACTATGTTTCAAATCTGTTACATAGTTAACTGTTGCGGCACAGTGTAGGATTTTCACCATACTTGCCTTAAGATCAGTAATAATTTTCAAACGTATCTTAACGATACACAAGTCTCCTTTTTTTGTCAACTAAACAAAAAGCTATTATACTTTACTTAATACACCATCTTATTATCTGTTTAATCGTTAATTACTTTATTTGCAAAGAATACGCTTATTATTACAATGATTGAGCCAACTATTTCTGGTGGTAAAATCTTTTCATGATAGACAATAAATCCAAGAATCAATGAAAATAGATTCTCAAACAATAATAATTGGCTTCCAAAAACTGTATTAAGTTTTTTAAATGAAAACATTTCTATTTTTGTTGTTAAAACATTAGAAACAGCACTTATTCCTAACCCAATTAAAACTTGAAAATTTAACAAATTAGAAATTAACAATTTTTCCTTTAATATAAAAGAAAAAAACAAAGAACCAATAAATGCAAAAAACATAACAGTTATAGTAAGTTCATTATTGTTTAAATAATCAGATAAGAATTTTCTTCCAATATAATAAATCCCAAAACACGCTGCTGATGCTAGAACATACATTTCTCCAATTGTAAAGCTTTGGTATTTGGGAATAATCGATTTGGTGGATATAATTGATATTCCTAAGAATGAGATAAGTATAAGTACAACAGGAACAATTCGTATTCTCTTCTTTAAGAAAATTACAGAATAAAGATAAGTCCAAAAAGGTACCGTCGAGAATGTTATTGAAACATTCATCATTTTGGCTTTCAAGGATCCCATTGTTATGAAATAAACTGCCAATGCATAACCAGCAACACCCATAAGTACAATTGTCAATAGATCTTTTTTAGGAAGAGTGAATACTTTTTTATATCTTATACTTTTATTAAATACAATAACTCCTATAATTATTCCCAAGAATATTCTAAGATACACTTGGGTAAAATCCTCAAGTCCCTTACTCATCATGCGTACAGCAATGATACCTACTGAATAGCAAGCGGCTGTAAATATTAGACCAATTATTGCTGTTTAAATTCAACATTTCCTTTGTTAATCATTTCCTGCAGCTTTTACAACCTCCGGAAGTTTAGTTACACCATCGTCTTTTGTAAAATGCCCTTTATTTTTTAGAAGTATAAATTTAGCTTTTAATCTCTTTGCAAACTCGCCTGCCTGCCACTGCGTTACGTATGGATCGTTATCAGAGTGTATAACTATTATTTTCCCTGCATGATTTATTATCTTTTTATGATTTACAGGTTTTGCAAAAAACGTTTTATGTTCAGGAGTAAGATCCCAGTAATCCCATCCTGCTACCAAAATCAAACTTCTAATTTTTATATTCAAACTCTCCACTAACCGCAGAGCAAATACAGCACCCAGACTGTGTCCAATTATAATAGTATCTTCGTCTATCTTGCAAGATTTTAATGCACTTCTTTTCCAGTCTTTAAGCGTTGGTTTGTCTTTATCTTTTAACTGGGGAACAATTACTTTAAATCCTTTGTCTTCTAACTTTTCTTTCACCCAAGGGTACCAGTGATCGCCAGGCGTTGCAAACCATGCATGGAGGATAAGAACTTTTTTCATGGAGATGAATAAAAAATATAAATATTAATTACTATATACTATATCTGACAAATAAATACAATTTAGCTTTCAGGCTTTTTTAATTCTCTATAGACCAAGGAAATTATATATTCGTAAAAGACATCAGGATAGCAACGTATAGTTCAAATACTGTTTTTTCCATTTTACTTTGAACAATCATCTATACTAGAATTCCTTTAGAGCAAAGATTTAACTTTTGTCAAACATAGAAAAGTTATGTTTAGCGGGAGTAATAAATATGATTGAATGTTAAACATTCAATCATATTGGACTCTAGAATGGTAATTTGTTTAACATTTTACCAACTTAACATGAAAGGAGTTTTACTTCAAATAACCCTTAAAAGCCTGCTTGATTTCTCAGATCATTACAAGTATGAATATAATACGTTGCAACAAGATCAAAATCCGAAGCGTTAGCAAATGCTTTATCTTCTTGTGTAGGAGGTATTGATCTTTTAGAATGATATAATAAATCAGCCAAAGCATATAAAGTACTAGTTGCATTATGGTACAACCTCTTAAACTCTGCTATGTCCTCTGTACCTATCTGTCCTTCTTCGTCATGAAATATACACATGATAGCTATAGCTATCATAATAATTCTTTGTTCGACTTGTTCAAGTGTTTTTGCTTCCGTCACAATTAATCCATCTTTACCTCCATGAACCTCTAATAAATTTTTCATTAAACCAACAAAAGATGGAACGGACACTATTAAACTCCGAATATAGGACTCTTCCATAGATGTAACCTTATTATGGACAGCAGTTATATCTTCCGTTGTAATTCTGTGATGCCAGCTTAACATTCCTATATCAACTCGAATATAATTATATATCCAAGTAAATTCAAGCCTGCTTGGATCGATACAACTAAATACTTCTTCTACTCTTTCTATCTGTTCTTTTAATGTTCCTGCTTGATCTCTGCATATACCAACTCTAGCAGCCTTTAATAGTAGTAAACGTAGTAGCGGAAAACCACTAACTCTTTCGAAAGTTTCTTGAAGTGTAATTTCAGTATCAGCTATCATTACTATAGCAACTTACATTAGATAAATTATGGTAAATTATATCATACTATCGGGTTTTATTTCAAATAATCCTTAAATGCCTGCTTGATTTCATCCGATTTTAACGACTTTAATGCTTTTGCTTCTATCTGCCTTATTCTCTCTCTAGTTACTTTAAATTCATGCCCGACTTCTTCCAATGTTCTAGATACACCGTCTTTTAAGCCGAATCTAAGCTCAAGTACTTTCTTTTCTCTATCAGTCAAATTCATAAGCATGCTTCCAACCTGCTTTTTTAAAAATGCCCAGTTTGCTATATCAGCCGGCAAAGCGCTGTATTCATCTGGAATTATATCTCCTAATCTGCTATCTTGATCTTCACCTATTGGGGCATCAAGCGAAGACGGTCTTTGGGCAATTTTTATAATCTCATGAACTTTCTCTAATTCCATTCCCATTTCTTCCGCGATTTCCTCCGGTTCGGGACTTCTTCCGAATTTTGCAGAAAGTTTATTAATTACCTTAGAAAGTTTATTTATAGTTTCAATCATGTGAACTGGTATACGTATAGTTCTTGCCTGATCTGCAATGGCTCTTGTTATAGCTTGTCGGATCCACCATGTCGCGTATGTTGAAAATTTAAATCCTTTTCTATATTCAAACTTTTCAACTGCACGCATAAGCCCGATATTTCCTTCCTGTATAAGATCTAATAAATCCAGCCCTCTTTTCGCATACTTTTTAGCAATACTTACAACGAGTCTAAGATTTGCAGTTGTTAATAAATCCTTAGCCTCCTTATCTTCTTTTTCTATCCTTTTAGCTAAAATCACTTCCTCTTCACCAGTAAGAAGCGGAATCTTACCTATCTCATGAAGATAAGCTCTTATAGGATCTGTAGATATATGCGATCTAATTGTCTTCAAAACTTGAATCTTTCTTTCAAAATCCATTCTTTCCCGTTCAACAGGTTCTACTACCTCAGTTACAGGCTCTATTATTTCAACATCTGATTCCTGTAGTTTTATGATTATAAATTCAAGCAGAGATAAGTCGTCCTCAATTTCAGGAAAAACTTCCAAAACTTCATCTTGTGTTAAATAACCCTGCATCTCTCCTCTTACAATTAATTCCTTTAATCTTTTTTTGTCCTTTTTATTTACTTTCATATAAGATATTTTTAAGATTAAAAAAGTGCTAAATATTTTAGCACTATAAATATGAATCTACAAATTAAATTCCAAACTCCATATATTCAGTTTGGCATATTCTATTTTAGTTTCATAGTTTCCACCGTTCAAAACTTTTATCTATAATTCAACTTACAATCTATATAATTCTATGTTTGACTTCATCATAGATGCAAATAACAAGTACTCACTTCGTAGAATCAGCATCTGTGTTAGTATTTTCTGCATAGGGGATAAGTTGAATTAACAATAAATAAGATTTTATGATAATATATAGAACTGAAATAATATTTTTTCTTGTAATATATTTAAAAATTCCTTTTCTATAAATATTAATAACGTAAAACTTGAATAAATAGCACACATGAGTCTATATTACTATAAAAAAGCACCTCCAAAAATTATCATTAAAGAAAATAAATTAAAAAAAATAAAAAGAACTTCATCGCTTACTGTTGCTGCTATTCTTGATAATTTATATTTTAAAATATCCCAAAAAATTTCGCGAATTAAACCAATTTCTTTTATACTTCCATTTGTATTTATAATATGCGGACTTTCTATACTATACGGCCAGGCAAAACCTTATGCTGTACACTATATCCAGTCTAATTTTTCCGACAAATTAAATCAGGAGATAATTGCCTTAGTTCCAGAAAGTTATGAAGATATTCGGTCTTCATATATTTCAGATCCTGGAGGAGCTTATTTTTTAAATATACTAGAATCGCAAGATCAAAATCCGGAAATACTTGAATTTACAGGAAAGTTCTATATAACTATAGAGAAAATCAAGATAATTAACGCTCCTATCACTGCAAATGTTGACAGCTCCAAAGAGGAAGTTTATCAGGAAGCTTTAAGCAAAGGCCTTGCTCATCTCAGAGGTACAAGTCTTCCCGGCTATCAAGGAAATATTTTAATATACGGACATAGTGCAGCAGGAGATTACGCTGAAAAAAATCCTGGTGATGTAGTAACTGCTTTTACTAGGTTGTTTAAATTAAATATCGGAGATGAAATTACATTGAAATTTAATGATAATCAATATACATATATTGTTAAAAAGATTAAAGAAGTAAATCCAGATAACGTAGATGTTCTAAATAATACAGGTAATAATAATCTCACTCTCATTACATGTTCTCCCCCGGGTTTAAGTAGTAAGAGGCTCGTTATTACTGCTATACAACAATAAAATAATCCGTTTTTAATTTGTGGGTATTTAAATATATTGAAAGAATAAATTAAGATCTCTCATTTATCAATACAACTTTATTAGAGCTTCTTTCCTTAAAATTCCTCCAATAATATCTATCTTAGTTAAAGATTTTGAGATAAATTCATTACTTGAAATTTTAATGTTTTTTTCGCTATTTTTTGTTGCTTCCATCAAGCTTACAGCAAAGTATACTTTGCTAATTTTTTGCCCATATAACAGCATTTAAACACATTAAACACGGTTCGCAACTATAATATATTTCACACCCAGATAAATCCTTTGAATTAACAGCTAAACAAGCTTTCCTTATTGAATTTATTTCTGCATGTGCAGTTGTATCAGAAACCGATCTCTGTTTATTAAATTCCTTTGATATTATTTTATTATTTTTAACAATTACTGCACCACAAGGGAGAGGTTCATCTTATTTTTGAGCTTCTTCTATAGCTATTTTCATAAATTTATCGTTCATACTAAATTTTTACACAATTTAATCAAATCAATTCATCAATATTCAAAAGACAATTCTGCTACTATTTAAAAGTCTATTATGAAATATTGGATAAAAAAGTATGTTAATTTAACGTTTTTGTACAGATTTACTAATCATTCTTTTTTGCGTCTAAGAAAAGCCGGCGTTTCCAGCCACTCTTCGCCATCATCATCCTTAGTTTTACCTTTATTTTTTACTCCTTCCTTTTGAGTCTTTTGAGGGACTTGCGAAATTTTTGTAGTTTGAGAATTTGCTTGCGTCCCAATTCCAATTCCTTGTGTAAGACCGATACCAGGACTTACAACTTTATTTGGGATTTTACTTCTATCAAAACCAGTAGCCAAAACTGTAATCTGTAAATCCTCCTCTAAATCCGAATCAATCATAGCACCAAAAATAATGTTCGCATCTGGATCCGAAGCATTTGTAATAATCTGAGCAGCTTCATCCACTTCATGCATTGTAAGATCTTTACCACCTATCACATTAAATAATACTCCTGTAGCCCCATTAATCGAAAGCTCAAGAAGCGGGCTTTCGATTGCCTGTTTGGCCGCCTCTTTTGCCCTATCATCCCCAGAAGATGAACCTACCCCCATAAGCGAAGTCCCAGCGTTTGCCATAATAGCCTTAACATCAGCAAAATCCACGTTTATAAAACCTGTTTGAGTAATAAGCTGAGAAATACTTTTCACAGCACTTCCTAAAACATCATCGACTTTTTTCATAGCATCCAAAAACGAAATGTTTTTATCAACTAAATCAAGAATCCTTTGATTCGGTACTACAATTAAAGTATCTACCTTATCTCTCAGATCATTAATACCTATTTCAGCAACATTTGTTCGTCTTTTCCCCTCGAAAAGAAAAGGTTTTGTTACTATCGCAACGGTAAGTGCGCCTAAATTTTTCGCTATCCCTGCTATAATCGGAGCAGCTCCAGTACCAGTTCCTCCACCCATACCTGCAGTCAGAAAAACCATATCAGCTCCAGCCAAATTCTCATGAATAAGATCAATACTCTCTTCAGCAGCTTTTCTGCCTATTTCAGGATCTCCACCGCTACCTAATCCTCTTGTTATTTCTTCTCCAATTCGGAGCTTTAACTCTGCCTGATTCGCTGATAAAGCAGCAGCATCAGTGTTTATAGCTATAAATTCCACACCTTCAATATTATAATTATTTATCATATTATTTAAGGCATTTGTTCCACCGCCTCCTATTCCTATAACTTTTATTTTTGCAAGTGACGAAGATTGCGGCTTAATTAACATAAATAATATTAATAAATTCTAAAATAAAACTGTTCTTCAAAATACATATCAAATATATTTTCAACTTATGGTAGTAAATTTTTAAACCAATTTCCAACCTTCGAAAATATATTTCCAACACCTTCTCCACTTCCTCCTCGAAATCCTTCAGATAATTTGCCTTCACTATTTCCTTTAACACCGTACAGTAATAATCCATGTATTGTTGAATAAGCAGGGCTTGAAATTTCATCTATCAATCCTTCTATACCTTTTGGATAACCTACTCTTGCCGGAACTTTCAGAACTTTCTTTGTAATCCGTGTTATATTCGGCAGCATTGCACTTCCTCCTGTTAACACTACTCCAGCTGGCATAGTTATATCAGTTCCAACTTGGGATATCTGAGCAATTACCAAATCGAATATTTCAGAAAGTCTTGCTTCGATTATTTCGTCAAATAAGTCTCTATCTACTTCATTTGTTCCTTCAATGCCAAGAGATGAAATATCTATAATTTTTGTTCTCTTTTTTACTTTTTCATCTTTTTCTTTAAAATCAACGTCTACATGTCTCGCATTTTTTACCTTTCCTTTTAACAAATCCGAAGCATTCATCTTTATCCTTTCTGCATCATCCAAACTTACGCGAAGTCCTATAGCTAAGTCAGAAGTTACATTAACTCCACCAAATGGGACACATCCGCTGTATGTTATAGCATCTTCAACAAATGTAGTTATAGAAGTAACACCACCACCGATATCAAGAAGCATAACACCTAATTCTTTTTCTGTATCAGTCAGAACTGCAGTAGAAGATGCCCAACCAGAAAATACCACATCATCAACTTTTAAACCTAACTGTTGTACACATTTGAGCAGATTATGAAGAACTGTTGAAGTTGCTGATACAATATGAGCATCTACTTCAAGCCTTGTTCCTGTCATACCAACTGGATCTTTTACACCTCCCTGTGAATCAACTATAAATTCTCTAGGTATTACATGTAAAATTTCTCTACCAGGAGGTATAGATATAGTTCTTGCACTTTCTATAGCTCTATAAACATCTTCTGATACAATTTCTTCAGTAGAAACTGCTACTACTCCTTTATTATTAATACTCGTTATGTGCTTACCTGATACAGATAAATAAACTGAAGGGACTGTTATTCCCGCCATTCTTTCAGCAGCTTCCAATGTAGATGCTATTGTATTTATAGCATCATCTATATTTACAACAACGCCCTTTTTTATTCCAACACTAGGCTGGCTTGCTACTCCGATGACCTGCGGGACATTATCATCTTCAATTGATGCAATTACAGCACATACTTTTGAAGATCCGACATCTAACGCACTTATTATTCTCTTTGCCATAGCTATTTATTAAACTATTAATTTATCTTTAGTTCTCTGCTTTTAAAATATCCTGCCCTCCTGGATCATTCATTTAATAGTAAGTACATTTTTTCTTACTTGGACTTATTTGTCAAGTTATAAGGATACAAACTGTACACATACAATAATCAATAACTAAAAACCATTTACAAATTTATTTATCAATTTCGTATACTATTATATCACTACTTAAATCAATATACGAAAAGTTTCTACCATCTTTTTTTAATGAATTAATTAATATCTTTAAATCTTCGATCTGTATTTGGAAATCCCTTTTTGTAGAAAAAACTACTTTGTGATTTAAATCATAATAAATAACAAACCTGTACTCACTTTCCCATATATATCTCTTTACATTGTTATCTACAAAATCAATTGACAAAACTATTTTAGATGAATCTACGATATTTTTATCTAGTTTATTTAACGGAATATAGCTGTGCTGTTCATAACTATAAATAAACGGAAACTTTTTGTATTCTTCTGGAATATTTTTCAAATTTTCGTTCCAATACTGATCAACTCTTGATATCACTTCCAGCTTATTTTGTTCAAATAATTTATAAGCATCTTCCTCTTCACTAGCTTTTTCTTCAGTTTCTGATTGTTTTTCACTTTCTTCATTATTTGTGCTGCTGTTATCTTCCTCATCTATATTTTCATCCTTACCATATTCCTTCAAATTCCCATATCCTTTTAAAAGATCTATATCTTCCTCTGATACTTTTAAATCTTCAAAGTCGCTTACAACTTCAACTATAAATCCTTCTTCATCCACAAGATAACTGCCTGAAAGATTTAACCAAATAATTTCAGGTTTTCTTTCTTCAATAGAAATATCAACAATATTCGGTAAATGTTTTTCTGCTTTTACATTCTTAATATAGGGTGAATATCCCCTTATTTCATTTCTTAAATTTGATGATCTAATAAAAAAGATATTTTTTCCAATAACCCTTTCTAGTCTGCTTTTTATGAAGTTTTCATCTATATTCCTGCAGCCAGTAATATTTAATATTGAAATATTAAACTTTTTACTAAATAAGAAATATCTGCCAGCAACTACTAAGACGCATATAATAATCGAAGAACATATAAACTTAATAAACTTATTTTTAAATAGATTCTTGATTACGATTAATACAATAGCATTTATTCTTCTAAGTTTTACTTTTAAATTATTTACTTTCCTTTCCTTTTTCCATATTCTGCTTCCTTTTTTTATTCTCTTCTTATATTTCCTTCGCGATTTAAAGTTATTTATTATTTTTACTTGCTTCTCCATGTGTAATAAAATTCATTATTATTATTTTAGCAGAAATTAACAATTGATATAAAAAATGGGGCATTATATTGCCCCCTTTTTTTTATATAAAAACTAATTATTTAATTATTCTAACTTTAGGTTCTTCTTAACTTTCTTTAAAGAAATTTTGTCTGTTCTCTCCAAATACTGTATTAAACGTCTCCTCTGTCCAACAATATGAAGAAGTCCTCGGCGTGAATGATAGTCTTTTTTATGTTTTGATAAGTGTTCAGTTAAATCCTTTATCCTAGCTGTCGTTAAGGCTATTTGAACCTGAGGCGAACCAGTGTCATTTTTACCTATCTGATACTTTTTTATTAAATTTTGTTTTTCTTCTTTTGTTAAAGCCATTAAGCCAAATAAATATTATATTTTGGATAATACTCAATTATATCATAAATTGTCAACATTATTCTATAAGCTTATTAATCTTTTCTATTATCAATTCTTTAGTCTTTAAATCCGGTAATTCATCAATAATCTTTCCTCCTTTAAAGAACTTTAATGCAGGAATAGAATATATCCCATATTTTTGAGCTAATTCTACACTTTCTTCGATATCTAACTTTACTATTTTGATTTTTTTATTATCCTTATAAATTTCTGCTACTTCATCTATTACTGGACCAAGATCCCTGCATGGAACACACCAGATAGCCCAAAAGTCCACCATAACAACCCCATCGAAATCCAGTACTTCTTCCTTAAAATTCTTCTTATTAACCTCCCTAGCCATAGATCCTATAAACTAAGTTAAAATGAGTCATAATTATAGAATATTCTGTGAATAAAAGAAATACCTGCTTACTTTTTATTTACTGATTTGATACCTGCTTCAAAACCTTCTTTTACTTCTTCAATCTTTTCAGATAATTCTTTTTTAACATTTTCTAAAGCTGGTTCAATTTTATCGCCTACTTCCTTTGCCTTTTTCTTCACATTTTTCAAAGCTTTCTGCCCTTTCTTAGACAACTCTTTTCTCGTTTCCTCACCAGTTGCTGGTGCAAATAAAATACCCATAGCTCCACCAATAACTGCACCCAAAACTATCCCTGAAACAAATAATAGTGAATTATTATTTTTGTTCATTTTTATAAAGTAAAAAATAAAATATTTTATTTATTCCTTTTAGTAAAATACTTTTTCTTAATCATTTCAATAGCAGCATTTATAGATGTAAGAAAACCAAAAATAGCTGTAATAGGCTGAATTATTTTTTGAGATACCGCAAGAACAATCCCGCGAATTCTGTCTATCATATCAACAACACTTCTCATTCCTCTGCTTATTATCTCTTGGTCTTCCACAAAACCCTCAATTAATAAGTTTAAGTTCTTTATAATATTTTTAAAATCTTTTACATTCTCGGTAAAAGCTGATAATAACCGCATAATTTGAATACTAATTCCTACACAGCTTATACATATTCCGACAGCTAAAATTAATTTTGATAAATCAGATAGATTCATAATTTAAAAAAATAAATTATATTAATAGTATTGCATACTCCCAACTTTCAGTCAAATTTTTACTCACCTACGCTCTTCAAGCTAAGTATAAAATGAAATGTAATCCGTTGATGAAAAGAATAGCATGTATTTAACAAAAATAAACACAAGCTTCGGCGAGTTAATTTATTAATAAACCATATAGGAAGGAAACTACACCTTTCTCAATAAGTGATTATCATATGTAGAATTTTACTTTACAAAATGTATAACTCCGCCTTCTTTTACACTTTTGCTTTTCTCCGGAATTTTTATTTCACCAAACTGCTGTTCATAATTTTCTACATTCTGTTTCAATAAACGAACCAAAAGTTTCGCGTGCTGCGGACTTATTGCTATTCGAGAAACTATATGTACTTGATTTTCAGCAGGAACTCTTTGGGCAAAATCTAGATTAAATCCCAATGCATTTTTTGAAATTAAAACTAAATCGCTATACTTTGCTTCTATCCTGTCAGAGGCAACTTTTACCTGTATTCTTTTTTGTTCTGCCATGTTTAAAAAATAATATATTAATTAATAATATTATAACAAAAAAGAACAAGAAAAATTTCGCAAATATAAACTTTCTGTATTATAATCTTTCTTGTATTAGAAATTAATTTACTTTTTGATTAATATTTAAATGAAAGTATATATAAAAGAATTAAAAGAAAAAGATTTTATTACCGACCAGGTATTTTCCATTGAAGAAATTCAAAAACATAAAACACGTTCTCAAGCACCATACTATAGACTTATTCTTCAAGATAAAAGCGGAGAAATAGCGGCAAAGATCTGGCAGGATGACTTCGTGAATTGTCAATTCAAAGGTGTTGAATCAGGAGCAGTTGTAAAAATTGACGCTGAAGTAAATAAGTATAACGAAGAACTGCAGTTAATTATAAAAAAACTTCATAAGACAGATGATTATGATATCTCAGATCTTCTTCAGTCAAGCGATAAAAATATAAAAGAAATGTTTTTCAAGATACTTGAGGAAATAGAAAACTTTAAAAATAAAGATATCAAAGCATTATTTAAAAATATATTTAAAGATGAATCCTTTACAAAAAGATTTAAAAGAACACCAGGAGGCATGAAGGTGCATCATGATTTTATAGGCGGTCTTATAGAACATATTAATGAAATGACATCTATATCCAAAACTTTATTGAACCTTTATCCAGAAGCTGATAGAGATATAACAATAGCCGGTGTTATACTTCATGATATTGGAAAGGTTTTTGAGCTGGATGTTAAAAACACAGCATTTATCCAGACAAAAGAAGGGAAACTAATAGGCCATGTAGTTCAAGGAGTAGAATTTGTCAAATCACATCTTCCAAAAAACATACCATCTTCTTTATGGATGAAGCTTGAACATATTATAGTATCACACCAACATCAGGTTGATATGGATTACGGCTCTCCTACAAAACAGGCAACTATTGAAGCAGCCATAGTCCATGTAGCTGATTATGCTTCGAGCAGGGTCAGGCAATTCCAGAAAGCCATTAAATTAGGTGAAGGCCAGGATTCGGGATTTTCAGAATATCAAAAGTGGATCGCAACACAAGTTTATTTAGATTAATATAGCAAACTCAAAACAACATGTCATATTTTGTTGATACTAAAAGTTTAATTTAATTTTTTGCACCTGTATAGTATTTCTAAAATATAATTAATTTTAAGTTTAACATCTGTTTTCTAATTTTAATGTCACGATTTACTGATCTTTACAAACAACTCAATAAAGAACAAAAAGAAGCAGTGAAATCAATCGACGGTCCTATAATGATAATTGCCGGTCCCGGAACAGGTAAAACTTTCACATTAACAATGAGGATAGCTAATATATTGAAAAAGACAGATACTTCTCCAGAATCAATTTTAGCCTTAACATATACAGAAAGCGGGGTAAGGGCTATGCGCAAGAGTCTAGTAAATATAATCGGTTCAGCTGCTTATTACATTAATATAAATACCTTCCATTCATTTTGTTCAAACATTTTAAGAGAATACGAAGAACTTTTTGCGATTACAGAAGATACTCTGGCTCTTTCTGAAATAGAACGGATACAAATTTTTAAAGAAATAATAGACTCATCAGGCCTTGACAAGTTACGCCACCCCAATGTTCCATACTTATATCTCCACGACTTAATTGTTGTTATTCAAAACCTCAAAAGAGAAGGTGTAAGCATAGGAGAATATGAGAATCTGATTGATGATGAAGAAAACAAAATTAATAATACTCATGTAGAAATAAATAAAAGAACAAACAGACCTTATACAAAATATACAAAAGAGAAAGAGGACTTTTTAAAAAGAAAAGAGCTTTTAATCGTATATAAAAAGTATCAAGAGAAACTCAAAGAAATGAGAAGATATGATTTTGAGGATATGATAAATTTTGTAATAAATGAATTAAAAAGAAATGAAAATTTGAAACTGTCCCTTCAGGAAAAATACCTTTATATATTAGTCGATGAATACCAGGACACCAATTCTGCTCAAAATGAAATTATAAGACTTTTAACAGATCACTGGGAAAAAGAATATCCAAATATATTTGTAGTTGGTGATGACGAACAGTCAATATTCCGATTCCAAGGGGCGTCTATCGAAAATGTTCTCTATTTTCAAAAACTTTTTAAAAAAGCTAAAGTTATAACACTTGTTTCAAATTACCGCAGTAGTCAATATATACTTGACGCTTCAAGAAGTCTAATAAAAATAAATAAATTAAGATTAGAAAATGTAAACAAAAATCTTATCAGCATAAAGGATATAAAGAACATCCCTATAAAAATATCTGAATTTAAATCAGCTGATATTGAAAATCAATTTATTGTAGATAAAATCAAAGAGTTAATAAGAAATAAAGTTGATCCGGATAAAATTGCTGTTCTTGTCCGCGATAATCAGGATGCAGATGACTTAAAAGAAAATCTTCTTAGTGAAAACATTAAAGTCGAAATTTCTTCCGGAAAAAACATCCTTGAGGAAGGAGATATAAATCGACTGCTTCTACTTCTAAAAATCATTCGGGATATAAAAATTAAACCAAGTAATGATATTGATCTTTTTACTCTTCTTAATTACGAATTTCTTGATTTTAAAACACTGGATATTCTAAAACTTTCTAGATACGCATCAAGCCAAAATATGAACCTTTTAGATGTTATTTTAGAAAAAGATATTTTCAATGAAGTTGATTTGGAAGAGCCCGAAAAATTCATCAAATTCATAGAAAACTTAAGCCAGTGGCAGTATATGTCTAAAAACACAACATTTATTAAATTCTTTGGGAAAGTCCTAAAAGAATCAAAATTCTTGAACTGGATTTTAAAAGATAAAAATGACATAACAAGATTAAATAATATAAACACTCTCTTTAATGAGATAAAGAAATTAAATTACTCAGATCATAATTTAAATCTTGAAAGTTTTCTCGACAATATTGAAATCATGAAAGAAAACAACGTTAAGATTGAACAGATAACACTCAAAGATGATTCTGATGCCGTAAAATTGTTAACAGCTCATAAATCGAAAGGATTAGAATTTGATTATGTTTTTATAGCAAAATGTTTTGACAAAAAGTGGGGAAACAGGAGAATTATTGAAAAAATAAAACTCCCCTCCTCTATCATTAAAAACACCCAAATTGACCAAAAAGAAAAAAATGAAGATGATAGACGACTATTTTATGTTGCAATGACAAGAGCTAGAAAAGAACTTTTTATTACCTTTTCCGAAAAATATTCACAAGCTTTTTATACCAGGCTTACTGAACCGTCTATATTTTTAAGCGAAATTGACAAAAAATTTCTTAAAAATATAAATCAAGTAGAATTTGAAAAATCATATATAAATAAACAAGAAACTCAGTTGGAACTTCCAAACTCAGAAGATTATTCTTTTAAAATAGAAGACTTTTTAAAATCAACCTTAGGTAACTTTAAGTTGAATGTTACTGCATTGAACACATATATAGAATGTCAATATAAGTTTAAAATAAACAACTTGCTGAAAACTCCTAGAGTTAAAACTGTTCCTCTTGCTTTTGGAACAGCAGTGCATAAAGCCTTAGAGAATTTTACCCGAAAATATAAGAAAGATCATAAAATCCCTAATGTAAATTATTTATTAAAAGAATATGAAACTGCCTTAGAAAGGGAACTTTTAACTGAAGCTGATTACATTCAAACTTCAAAAAGGGGTAAAAAAATGTTAACCGAATACTATAATAGAAATTATAAATTATTTGTCGAACCGTTATATGCAGAATACTCATTTGGTTTTAAAAAGGTATACCTAGGGGATATTCCATTGTCAGGTAAAATTGATAAAATGGAATGGGTAAATAAAGATAGAAAAGAAGTAAAAGTTGTGGATTATAAAACAGGTGGACCTAAATCAAGAAATGAAATACTTGGTAAAACAAAGAATAGTGACTTAAAACTCGCGAGGCAGATTAATTTCTATAAACTTCTATCAAATTTAGATAGAAATTTTAATTATAATGTAGTTCTCGGTGAGTTTGATTTTTTAGAAAGCAAATCAGGGAAATATCCAAAAAAGGAAACATTTGAATACAAAGTTGAAGAGATAGAAGACTTAAAAAATACTATACGGGATACTATGAAAAAAATTCGTAATTTAGAATTTGAAAGAACAAAAGATTATAAAGTATGTGAAAAATGCGATTATCGGAATCACTGTTGGCCTGACGGTGTGCCAAAAGAATAAATATTTCAAGTTAAATATATATAATTATTACAAGCTACTCCTTAATATTCCTATTAATAAAATACCAATTAAACCGCCGACAAGATAACCAACAACCATGGAAATACTTAAAATAATATATTTTACAAATGTATAAGATTCAGCTGTATCTTTGACTTCACTATACTTTTTGCCAGTGAAAACCGCTATAGCTTTTACCAATGTTTTCATTTTCTCCAAATCGGGATACGCTCCAAATCCTTTTGCCCAGAAAGACAAAGTCTTTTCTTTCCCATCTTTCTTAAACCTAACTATAAATCCTTTAAAACCTGTAACTAATGCTTCTTTTGCCCCAAACTTAGGAAATATAATAGAAACAACCCGGTCTTTTTTAATATCTTCAATTATCTGGGAATCTTCTTCTGCATTTTTCCTAATAATAATTCTGTCTTTGTAAATTAAGGCATATCTTGTCTTTATAAAAAATATATTATTCTTAAAAGATATTTTATTCTCCCATAAGACGCTATTCCTTTTTAATTTTTTATCCATTATTACTTATCTAAAATGTAAATTATATTATTTATTCTATCACAATAGATATAACTATAAAACAAAATTATCCAGTAATGACTTGGTAAATATATATTTTTAAGAAAAAAATGTATATACCAACAAATTATATAATGATTATTCAACTTTACACTTTCCTTTGTATTTAGTATCTTTATATTACTAACATTTAAAATTAAAAATCTAATATGGACTTACCCAAAACAGAAAAGCGCCCCGCTTCAAGAATTAATACCTTTATTAAAGAAATTTACAGATTAGAAAAAAGATTAGACCTTTTAAACATAATAGGAAAAGTTATGCCTATAATATTTATAGCATGTGGTTCTCTTATTTGGTCATTTTCATATTTAAGTCTTCATGCAAACATACCAGAATCTACAATAGAGCTTCCAGTAACAGGTGAAGAGATCCCTGAAACTGAAAATTTTGTCATTATATATCCAGAAAATGGATCCAGTATTTCACTGCCGGATATAATAATTGGAAAAGCAGTTGAAGGGTACTTAGAAGGTGATGAAAAAATTACATTCTATATCCAAAAAGATAATAAAGAACCAGTTTCCCTGGCAATTACTGAAAATAAAGGTAATAGTTATTATGAGGCTTCCTGGCCGGAAAGCGAAACAGGAGAATACAATATCTGGGCAAGGATAGAGTTCTCTGATGGATTAATAGAAAAATCTACAGTAGTAATAATAGATATAATATAAATAATGGAAATTCCCAATATTGTTGAAGTTAATTTATACGACCAAAGATTTAAAGATAAATTTCTGCTTATTGGGACTTGTGTAAAAGATTTATATCCTCAAATATTAAAAGGCTTAATAAAAACATACAAAAATATTTTTCCATTCTGTTTAGAAAGAAATCATTATAATATCTTATTTACCAAGCTTATTGATATTATCTCAACGGGAAATATTTCAAGAATTGGATTCTTAACAGTCGATGAATCACCCCATTGTATTCAAATGCATTTTACAAGCAGATATCTTAAACGGATTTCAAGATTTAAATTAAAATATGAACACTATGTAATTTCAAAAAACAACAAGATTTATAAAATTGAAATAAAAGACATCAATAATGCTAGAAAACTAGCTCGATTAGGAAGACCCATAGAAACAAGGAATATCTACCTCGTCTAGTCTAACTGAAAGATGTTATTAATAAACCGACTCTGGTGGATAAAGAGGCGTGTGGGAGAATTATGTTCATACTTCGTCCCGTTTTACGGAACTACGTATGATAAAGGTGAAGGTTAGTCAGCTTGTTCTCTGTAGTTTTCCGCCAAAGGCGGACTGCCTCTGGCATGTAACGAAGGAGGGACGTTAATTCTCCCACGTTTTCTTGTCTGCCGAAGCTTCTAATAAGCGTAGGCACGGTTAGGTACCTTTTTATAAAAAAAGGTATAAAAGAGAATAAACAAAGGTTTTCGAAAACATAAAGTGATAACAACTCTCGACCACAATAAATTCCAACATAGGCAAAGGTTACCTGTCCCGTTTTGCGGGAAACCTTTGCCCAACACAGAACCAATTTTTAAATAAAATCGTTTAAATTTAACAAAAAAAATGATACTATTACATAATTAATGCCTGAATATAAATCTATGAAAGAATTTCTTCTTAATTTAAAATTAAATATGAAGTTAACCTATTATATTCTTATCGTTAACGCTGTAATATGGTTTGCTACAGAAATAGCAGGCGGTTCAGCAAATACATTTATTTTACTTAAATTCGGAGCTTTAAATAGAGAGTTGGTTATTCATGGCGAATTTTGGCGCATGATAAGCTCCGCCTTCCTTCATATAGGCATCCTTCACTTAATGGTAAATTCATATACACTTATACAACTTGGTGTATTTATCGAAGATTTTTTTGGAAGAAACAAGTTGATTGCCGCTTATGTTTTAACAGCAATTACTTCTAGTATACTCAGCTTAATTTTTAGTAACGAAATATCAGCAGGTGCATCTGGTGCTTTATTCGGTCTTACAGGGCTTCTTCTAGGAAATGCGTGGGCGAAGAAATCATATGTACCAGATCTTCCAATTGATGAAAGACAACTAATTCCATTTGTATTACTTAATTTATGGTTTGGATTTATATATCCTGGCATAGATAATTGGGCTCATATTGGAGGACTTATAGGAGGCATTGCCCTTGGATATATATTTGATCCTGCTATATCATTTGATCCTTCAAAATTGAAACGAATGATTCCAGACATTTTAGCGAAATTATCAATTTTGCTCCTTGCCATAACATCAATATTCTGGATACTATCTATTTGGGGAATAAATTTTTATTTTTAAAATTTAAATGAAAATATTTTTCTGTGGCATTAAGTCATGTGGAAAAGGAACACAAGCAAAATTACTCTCAGAAAAACTAAAGATTTCACATATATCAAGTGGTGATTTATTTCGTGATATAGATAAAACCACAAAACTTGGTAAAAAAATCAGGTCCTATATAGATAAGGGTAGTTATGTCCCTGATGAATTAACAAACACACTAGTAACCCAAAGAATTGAAAAGGAAGATTGTAAAAATGGATTTATTTTAGATGGATTCCCTAAAACTTTGGAACAAGCTAAATTTTTTAATAAGAAACATAAATTTGACTATATAATAATTATAAATGTAGATAGGAAAGAAGCATTACGGAGAATTTCCGGTAGAAGAGTATGTCCAAAATGCGATATAAGTTACAATATTTATACTGCACCTAAACCAAAAAAAGAAAACATATGCGATAAATGCGGTTCAAAATTATTTATAAGAGAAGATGAATCAGAAGAAGCTACGAACCGCAGGATAGACCGGGATATGAAAGAAATGAAACCTATGTTGAACTTTTATAAAGACAAAAAAATTGTTATAGAAATAAACGGGGACCAATCTATTGAAAGTGTTCACCAAGAAATTCTTAAAAAACTTCGTATTAAATGACACTCAAACAAAAAGTATTAAAGTTAATATCTAAAATTCCAAGAGGTAAAGTAGCAAGTTATGGTTTTATTGCAACACTTGCAAGAAAAGTAAATGGAGCCCGTGAAGTTGGATGGATACTCTTCTCTATTTCCCCAGATTCAAACATTCCATGGTGGAGAGTGATAAATTCGAAAGGACTTATAAGTATAAAAAACTCTATGATTTCAAAAAAATTTCAAAAAGAAATGCTAGAAAAAGAAAATATTTATGTTGATAATAAATTTATGGTAGACTTAAAGAAATATCATTGGAAGTATAAATAGATATGAAAAAAGCCATTTGGATAGTTGGTTCAAAGCTCTGCTTGTTTGCCAACTAGGCAGGTTTTGAACCATGTTGAGAAAACTTAAACATAGCTAAAAAAATAATTTTAAGAATTTATGAAAAAAGCGATTTTATACAAAAAATTAAGCAATAATAGTGTTAAATGCACTGCATGCAATCATTTTTGCATTATAGCTCCTAATAAAACAGGAATTTGTGGTGTAAGAAAAAATATAAAAGGAGATTTATATTTATTAGTTTATGAATTAACCTCCGGGACAGAAGTTGATAAGATCGAGAAAAAACCGTTTTTTAACTTTCTCCCAAATTCAGACGCATTTTCAATCGGTACAATAGGATGTAATTTTTCATGTTCATTTTGCCAAAACGCATGGATGTCTCAACCTCTTAAAGATAAATCTATACCCGTTCCTCCTCTTTATAAACTCCCTATAGATGAAATAATTAACTATTGTACAACGAATAATATCCCTGTTATTGCTTATACATTTAATGAACCTGCTACATATTTTGAATATTCTTATGACACAGCAAAACTCGCTCATAAAAAGGGAATTAAAAATGTATGGGTTTCAAATGGATATGCTTCAAAAGAATCTATAGATAAAATATCACCTTACTTGGATGCAATTAATATAGACCTCAAAGCATTTACAGAAAAATTCTATAGGGATATATGCAAAACGAAACTCGCACCAGTTTTAGATAATATTAAATACTACTACAAAAAAGGTGTTTGGGTGGAACTCACTACCTTGATAATTCCTGGTGAAAACGATTCTGAAAAAGAACTAAAACAAATAGCAGAATTCATAGCATCAGTTTCAAAGTCTATCCCATGGCATATATCTCGTTTTAGTCCTGCATATAAAATGAAGAATAAATCTCAAACTCCAGAAGAAACAATTAAAAAGGCTTACGATATAGGTAAAAAAGTTGGACTTAAATATATTTATGGAGGTAACATCTGGGGGGAAGATATACAAAGCACTTACTGCCCAAAATGTAATAATATCTTAATTAAACGCGACTGGACATATTCTATAGTTGAAGGTCTTGATCATGGGAAATGCCGTAAATGTGGAACTAAAATAGATGGTGTTTGGAAATAAGTGCTAAGACGGATAAAATTTCTTAATTCAGAGTATATAAGAATATAGAAATTAATAATCAAATTTTTAAAACCAAATTTTATCAAATATTTAAAAACATCAAAAAAGGCTGTTTAAGAAATTTTCTAAACAGCCTTTTGCTTTTAGTCAATAATTATTTCACCTTAATTGTTCTTGCTATCTGATTTAACAAATCTTCATTTATAGATGTTACTACATCATTAGTAGCAATATAAATTACTGCATAATATTCTTCGTCAAGACTAACACCATAAGCCAAAGCTTCTGTATCGTACGAATCAATACTTCCATCTTCAACAGGGAAAACACAATCAAACTTACCCGAGGCTTTAATAATTCTTTCACCTTCAGTAGATTCAAAATATTTTTCGTCATCAAAACTGAAACATTGATTAGCTGTCCAAGTCATTAACAATCCTTCCCCCTCACTTAAATTCTCAGGAAGTTCTATGCCTCCTTCAAGTTCTTTTTCTTTATTAACAATTATAACTACAGCTGAAGAAGGATAGTCTGGTGAAGGAATATTTTCAATGTCATATACATTAATATAATATGAAGATATCTCTTCTACAACTCCTCCAGATACATCATCTCTTATTGGTGCTTCGTATATTTCCTCCTCGGCATAATAATTGACATCATATTCAAACTCAAATGTTTTGCCAGCTTTTATTATAGAAAAGGTCTTACTAGTAATAGCTTTCTCGTCTATTACTAAAGTTTCAACAATTGAACTAATAATATCTAGTTCTTCCTTTTGAGGCATTTTGTCTTCGTTTGTATTCACCCATGAAACAATATCTGTATCTTTTACATTACCATAAAGCATAGCTAACTTCTTCACTTCATTTTCCATATAAGTATGAGCTGTATAATCGACATATTTTGTCTGTAAATATGACTCTTCGAAACTTTCCCCTCTTGTATCATATGGTCCAGGCATACCGAAATAAATTTTTAATCCTTCAGGTGATTCTATATCAAGTCTTCCTTCAACAAATCCGGCTTCTCCTTCACCAGTACCAGATTCACAATTCCAATCACTTGGAACCTTAACTTCAATGTTAACAGGCTCGCCAATTTCGCATTTCTTCCATGCACTTTGATCAATTACTTCCTCTTCTTCTTTCTTTACTCCGTCCTCTTTTTTAACTAACTGAGTATATGCAAAAACGGTTCCTCCTAATACCACTGCAATTATTAAAAATGCAGCTATAAAGGCTAGCTGCTTTTTACCTGAATCTTTTACTAATTTCTTAAAACTTTCAAGATTTGTTTGAGGTTCAGGTTCTGAATTTAAAGCCTGCTTTAAAGGTTGAGAGCTTTCCATAGTAATAAATTAATAAATTAAATGTTTACATAAGTTTAACACTTTTTATAAAGATTAGTAACAAAAGTTGATTAATTTAAATATATTTAATTATTACTAAATATTTTGACAAATTTAAACATATTGATGATAATTTATACTACGTTTAACAAAATTTATATTTATTTCTTAAAATTCCAATGACAAATATCAGACCTCAAGTAGCAGCAGGCAGTTTCTATCCCGAAGATGAAAAAGAGTTAAAATCTCAAATCGAGAATTACTTGAAAAGTGTAAAAAAGATAGATTTCAAAGGGTCAATAAAAGCAGTAATATCTCCCCATGCTGGTTATATTTATTCAGGACCTGTAGCTGCTTACAGCTATAAAACCATAATCAAAAAGAATTTCAGAGAAGTAATAATAATAGGATTATCTCATCAAATGATGTTTCAGGGTATAGCTTTATCAAATTTTAGTTTCTGGAAAACACCTTTAGGAAATGTTCCCTCCTCTTCTTTATACAAAAAGCTTGAAGATGAAAACAGCTTTAAACTTTTGAACGAAGCTCATGTATTTGAACATAGTATAGAAGTAGAGCTTCCATTTCTTCAGACAGTAATTGGAAGTTTTTTAATTACTCCTATGTTAACAGGTAGAATTAACAATCATAAAGAAATAGCTGAGATTATTAGTAGATATATAAATGAAAAAACATTAATAGTCGTAAGTTCAGACCTTTCGCATTATTTGCCGTATGAGGAAGCAAATAAAATTGACAAAGAAACAATAGAAAAAATATTAAATTTTGATACAGATATTGAACACGAAAGGGCTTGCGGAGCAGATGGGATAATAATACTTTTGGAACTTGCTAGGCTTTTAAATTGGAAAGTAAAACTTTTAGATTATAGAAATTCAGGTGATACTTGTGGAGATAAATCACAAGTTGTAGGTTATGCTTCAATTGTGTTTACAAAATAAATTAAACATACCATTATTAATGGTAAAACAATGAAAAAACAAAATTTATATATCGCTCAAAAAGCAGTAGTTTTTAAAAAAGAAAATAATAAAGTTTACCTTCTTCTTATAAAATATAAAGAAGCTCCTAAGAAAAATACCTTCAAAGTCGAAGGAAAGTATGGATGTCCGGGAGGAAAAATACAGTTTGGAGAAAAATTGGACGAATCACTCAAAAGAGAATGTCTAGAAGAAACAGGAATTTTAATAGAACCCCAAGACCCAATCGGGATTATTTCATGGCAAGTTGAGAAAGAAGAAGAACAAAATCAGATTGTTGCAATCTTTCGTCTTTGTCTCTATAAAGAAGGTACATTAAAAAATGAAGTGAATGAAAACGACACAAAACTCGAAGGATCATACTGGATGGATATAAGTGATTTTAATATAAAAAATAACCTAATTGGTGACGAAGTTGCTATTATAGAAAAGGCTTTAGATAAAATTAAAAACTAATCATGAAATTAACAAAGAAGTCAAAGAATTTTTTACTCAAACTTTCAAGGACCGCCCTTGAGCATCTATTTAAATTTGGCAAAGAATTAGATCCAAATACAATTGATATTCCTGAAAAATTTAAAGAGAAAAAGGCTACATTTGTTACATTAACCAAAAATAGTATCCTTCGAGGATGTATTGGTAAACTTAAGCCAACTTGCGAATTATACAAGGATATAATTGAGAATACTTATTCTGCTTCATTTTCAGATCCAAGGTTTCCACAGCTTCAAAAAGAAGAATTAAAAGATATAAAAATTGAGATATCAATTCTAGATACTCCACAAAAATTTGAATACAAAACACATAAAGAATTAACAGATAAATTAAGTAAAGAAAAATGCGGTGTAATAATTCAATCTGGTTTTCACTCTGCAACTTTTCTTCCGCAGGTTTGGGAAGAGTTAAAAACGCCTGAAGAATTTCTTTCACATCTATGTTTAAAAGCAGGTCTCGAAAATAATGCATGGAAAGATAAAAATATTGAAATCTATCTTTATAATGTTTTAAAATTTAAAGAAAATAAAAATGACAAATAGTAAATGCCAAAAAGAGAAAAATTTAGAAAATTGTACATGTTCTTATCCCAAGTGCCCTCGAAAAGGTATGTGCTGCCAATGTATTGAACATCATAGACAAAATAAAGAAGTACCCGGCTGTTTATTTCCGAAAGATTCTGAAAAGACTTATGATAGATCTATAGATAATTTTATTAAAGTTCATAAAAATACCCACCCAAGGCGGGTATCTGTTCCATTATCCTCAACATAAAGATTAGATGATGGAATTAACTGCGGAGACAGATAAAAAATGAATAAAACCACAAATATTCTTTATATACAATTTTTAATACTATTAGGTGGTACTATCTTTGCTTGGTATCAATGGATTCTTGAATATCTAGATAGATGCAAAGTTTGCGGGACAAATGCCACTTTCTCTAAATGTTTTGTAGGAGCTTTATTTTTCACTCTTGCTTTGATTCTGAATATCATAATGATCTATAAGTCAAAAGTAAAAAAATCAGAATAACACATTTTCTCGAAAAACGTGGTATATGTATCTTACTTCTTTAGATTCTTAATGCTTATTTCTTTTGTACCTTTTTTAGAAAAAGGTACTGAAAAAGCGTGGGAGAATTAACGTCTGACGGATAACAATCAACATTCATATTTTCCACCACATAATTCTCCCACACCCCTCTTTTTACAACCTTGATATATAAATAACTTTTCTATTACTACCTAATTGAAACATTCAAACACGATTTAATATAAAGTCTTGAAAGATATAAAATTATTCATATGATGTATCCCACTTAGCGAGATGAATACAACCCTAAAAGCATTTCAAATCTAACCTATAATTATGATATAATTTGATGTTTAATATTAAAAATGCACTCATCTATATGTCAAACATAAATAACTTTAAAAAACATTTTGTTTTCGATCTGGACGATACACTTGTCGATGGCCGTTTTTTCTGTGGAGAAACATTAGCGCGTTCATTTGCTGTTTTTATACCAGATATTGATAAAAACTTAGTTATCACGCTTCATGATCAGCTCCACGGCACAGCAGTCCCAGAACTTTATACAGAAATAGCAAAAATGATGAATTTGAAACTAGATATGAAGAAAAATCTTCCGAAACTTTTAGAACTTGATAAACAAATACAAGTTTCTGAAATTCATAGGCTTAAAACTTTTGACGGTGTTACAGATATATTAGGTTTTCTAAAGTCCAATGGTAAAAAAATTCATATGTGTACAAATAGACCAATGAGCTCACTTATACCAGCTTTAGAATATAATGATATTAAAAAATTCTTTAAAACTACTGTTTCTTGTTTAGATGAAGGTCATAAAAAGCCAGATCCAAAGTGCCTTCTCGATATCATTAAAAATTCAGGCGATAGAAAGGAAGATTTCATTTACTTCGGAGACTCAGTAGTTGACTGTGAACTATCTAAAAATGCAGGAATTGAATTTATCGTATTTGACCAGTATCTTAATGAAAAGAATTTGTTTAAAAAATTAATCAACATGTTTCTGGAAGACAAAATTAATAATATAAAAAAAACTCTCTAATATCAGTTTACTCTAATAATAAATATGACTTCAGTAAAAATTAGCAAAATAACATGGGGAAAAATAATTGTAAACGGAATAGAATACAATCAAATTCTAATAATAGGCAGTAACATCGAGGAAAGGGAGTATGATAGACTGAAAAGTTTATTTGGGACCTCGCATAAAATCGGTGACTGGGAAATAGAAAAGCTATTTTCAGGAAGTCCAGAAATAATACTAATTGGTACTGGATGGGATGGGGTCTTAGAAGTACATGATAAAATTATTAAACAAGCAGATAAACTAAATATAAAACTTGAAATTCTAAAATCAGATGAGGCTACTGATAAATATAACAAACTAGCAAAAGAGGGAAAAAGAATAAATGCATTGATTCACACGACATGCTGAATTAATTCCTTTTAATAGAAGCAAACCTCCAGACACCAAAATAATCCTTTTTAAAACTTACCTTAAGATTTGGACAATTTTCTTCAATAAAATACTTAACAATATTTAATAAAAAATCATCAATTTCAACTAGTGCTATACCTTCTTTTTCTAACCTATTATTTATTTGCAATATTAATCTTTTAAGTATTTTAAAACCCCCTGTTCCCCCATTTAAAGCTACTTTCGGTTCGAAGTTTTTAATACTTCTATCCAAATAATCTATTTTTCTTTTGGGGATATAAGGAGGATTTGAAGTTATAATATCAAATTTCTTTGTAAAACCTGACAACAAATCCGCTTTTACAAAACTCACTCTCACATTCCTGCTTTTTTTTATCAGTTTCCTGTAATTCTTTTCTGCAATATTTAACGCTTTCCCTGAAATATCTGTTAAATAAAAGTTAAATTTGTGTTTATTACTCAGCTTTGCTTGGATTATTTTATGAATCAAAGTAATACCGATATTCCCGCTTCCTGTCCCAACATCTATTATTCTTAACAGTTTAATATTATTAGTTTTTAATCTTTTTAAAATTTCCCTATACGCATAATCTACAAGAGTTTCTGTTTCAGGTCTTGGTATTAAAACATCTTTATTTACAAAAAATTCTAAATCATAAAATTCTTTCCTCTCGATAATGTAAGATATTGGTTCATATTTAGATCTTCTATGGACAAGATCCAAAAACTTTTTTTTCTTAATGCTGGATACAGGTTTATCTCTATGTGTAATTAAATAGACTTTATCTTTTCTGAGTACATGTGAAAGTAATATTTCACAGTCAAGTTCAGCAGACTGTGAGTTTGTTGAAAGTATACTTTCTCCTTTTTTTAGAAGCTCGCAAATTGTCATCTATATAGTGCGATTTTACTTGATATTTAATAAAATTCCAAACTATCGAACACTAATAAAATTCTTCACGTATGGTAAAATATAAATGAGATATTGAGATCGTCTTATTCTGGTTGAGAAAGCGTGGGGTTTGAGTGTTTTCCCTTTGGGTGGAAATAATAAATTACGATTGTTCTCAATAAATAACTTAATGTTTTATAGAGTTTATTTATAATATTTTAATAACGATCACTTAGTTTGTTAAAGACTGAGGTCTGGAGTATTTAACTCGGATGGGAATATTAATATATGTTTGTTATCCGCCAGCGAATTTAAATACTCCAGCACTTTCCCGCCAGACGTCGGGCTGGTTGGGTACTTTTTTGTTTATCCTGAGTTCTAACCGAAGGGTGTAAAAAAGTACCAATAAAATCTTTTTATAAAAAAAGTTACAAGAAAAATATAAAGAAACATAATATAGATAATTCTTATAAAATAATTAATAAATACATTTTTAAATTTATATTAATCCTTCTTGACCTTTAAAACGTTTTATAATATCCTTTACTCACTATTCCGCTTAAATAATGAATAAACTAATCTCATTAAAAATCGGTGGTGCTGGCGGTCAGGGAGTTAAAACTTCAGGATATATAACCACAAAAGCAGTTAAAGACCTAGGATACTGGACATTTTCATACAGTGAATACCCTTCTCTCATCCGCGGAGGACATTCTACTTATCAAATAAGTATATCAGACGAAAAAATAAATTCAATTAATCAGAAAATAGATATCCTAATAGCTCTCAATGAAGAAACAATTTCCCTTCATTATCAGGAAATCTTAAAAGGCGGAATTTTACTCTTAGACGACAATTTCAAAGTTACATCAAAAGTTAGAAATTACTTAATAAAAAACAAAATAAATATAATAGAACTCACTATTGATGAAATAGTAAAGAAAAATAATGGTCTTCCTGTTATGGCTAATTCTGTAATTACCGGGGCTATATGGGCACTTATTACAAATGAATATAAAGTAATTGAAAATCAAGTTAAGCACATTTTTAAAGAAAAATCAAAAGATACAGAAATTAATCTGAAATGTGCAAAAGACGGATTTGATTTTGTGAAATCTAAAAATGTCTCTTGTTTTAATCTCAGTTATAATAAAACAAAAGACAGGATAATTGGGACAGGAAATGAAACTGCCGGACTTGCGACTTTCGCTTCAGGATGCAGATTATACTGTGCATACCCTATGACTCCATCAACAGGAATACTTAATTATCTTGCTCAAAGAGTAGATAAATTTGGCATGATTGTAAAGCAGGCAGAAGACGAGATAAGTGCGGTTCAATATACTTTAGGAGCAAACTATGCAGGAACTAGATCTGCTTGCGGTACAAGCGGAGGCGGTTTTGCTCTTATGGTTGAAAGTTTAGCCTTATCCGGAATAACTGAAACACCGCTTGTAATATTCGAATCCCAAAGGCCAGGACCAGCAACAGGTATGCCAACCTGGACAGAACAAGGAGATCTTGCATTCCTCTCAAAAGCAGGACATGGAGAATTCCCAAGGATTATATTAACACCGGGAGATTTGGATGAAGTTCTCGAACTTACTTCAACTGCTTTTAATTTTAGTGAAAAATATCAGACACCTGTAATTGTTCTTTTGGACAAATATTTATCTGAAAGCTGGTATCAGATAGAAAAATTTAAAGATTCTCAAATTAAAGTAAAAAGAGGGCAGATTTTATCTAAAGAGGACCTCTTAAAAGAAATAGAATATAAAAGATATAAATATACAGTTTCAGGAATTTCCCCTCGAAGCATCCCAGGGTTTAAAAAAGGAATTTTTCTTGCAAACAGTGATGAGCATAATGAAAAAGGATATTCTACTGAAGATTTACTAATTAGAAAACAGATGATGGAAAAACGCACTAGAAAGTTAATAAGCATTAAAGCAGAATTACCTGAGCCAGCCATTTATGGAAATAAAAATGCAAAGACCACTGTTATTTGCTGGGGCTCAGTAAAAGGACCAGTTTTAGATGCAGTAAATGAATTAAACAAACAAAAAATTTCTATAAATCTGCTGCATTATAAAATTGCATATCCAGTTAAAACAAAGGTGTTAAAAAATTTAGCAAAAAAGAATAATCTAATCATTATAGAAAATAATTACAGTGGGCACTTAGCTAATTTAATAAAGGAGGAAACAGGAATAGATATAAAAAGGAAAATTACAAAATATGCTGGTGCACCGTTTTATAGAGATGAACTAGTTGATATTTTAAAGAATAAAATTTAAACATGTCACAAATAACAGATTTTAATACAATTAACGTTCCTAACTGGTGTCCAGGATGCGCAAATTTCGGTGTTTGGAACAGCTTAAAACAGTCTTTTGTTGAACTAAACCTTGAACCTCACCAAATTGTAATAACTTACGATATAGGATGCAGCGGAAACGGAGCAGATAAAACAAATACTTATGCATTTAAATCACTTCATGGAAGAACTATACCTATTGCAGTTGGAGTTAAGCTTGCTAATCCAAACTTAACCGTAATTGCAACAGGAGGAGATGGAGGAATTATGGAAGAAGGAGTAAATCACCTCATGTGGGCAGCAAGGAGCAATTATGATATAACGGTTCTTATGCATAACAATAGAAGATTCGGTCTTACAACAGGACAACCGACAGTTACAACAAACAAAGGCGAACCAGGCTCAACTTCCCCTCTTGGAATCCCCGAAGATCCAATTGTTCCTGTTCATGTTGCGTTAATCTCAAAAGCAACATTTGTTGCAAGGGGGTATGCAGGAGATCCAAAACAATTAACGAAACTCATAAAATCAGCAATAAAACACAAGGGATTTTCATTTTTAGAAATTCTTCAACCGTGTGTAACATTTAATAAGATAAATACTTTTGATTGGTATAAAGAAAGAGTATATAAATTAGAAGACAAAAAAGGATATGATGCAAGTGATTGGGATAAAGCTTTTGATATATCAAAAAGTACAGATGAAAAAATTGCTACTGGGATAATTTATGAAGACAAGAAATCCGTCCCCTACTCCCAAAGACTTTCTTATAGGAAAGACAAGAAAACAACGCTTGTTGATGAAGTGAAACAGTATTCGATAAAGGAGTTTGTGAAAGAATTTGAGTAGAATTATCTGGTAGGAATTTATTTTTATATCAATTATTAAATATAAACATCTTTATTGATCTTTAACTTGTACTGAACTAACAGCTTTAAGTCCAATTTCAGACTTTTCTAATAATACTGGTAGTACTTGTTGATAAAGACTATATATTCCCAAAAACTCCTCATCGCTTACCCCACTTATCCCTCTGTGATACATAAATACTACCCACTTTCCAGTACAAAGTTCTATTCGTCCCTCAATACATATTTCATTACGATCTAAAACACGCCCAAAAAAAACAATATCCACCACCCCTTTAAATCCTATAACCCAATATGTATTATTATCTATTTCTACTTCGCGTTTACAAACATAAAGAAAGCCACCTTTAGCTCTTCCCAAAAATGTATCCATTTCAGATAATTTTTGTAGATAATCTGTTATAACAGAACCATCTATACATATACCATCTAAAACTACCAATCTATCTTGATAAGTTTCACTTCTTAATATAAAAGCATCCCCTGTTGGCTCCATAGAGACATATTAATAATTTAATCAATCTATATAAGCATTTATATTCCATATCCAATTCCATATCTTGACATTTCCTATAGCCTCTATAGTATGAAAATCTTGAACATGATTACTTTTTTTGAGCAATTTCCACGTTAAGGTGTATTGTCCTATTCAAGAGGTTTCTAAATACATCTAATTAGTCGAGGAAGTAAAAAAGAATTCGATAATGGAGTTAGTGAGGGAGTTTGAGTAAAAAAATAAATGAATATTTATTTAATAACTTTTACTTTAATTTACCTTTAATTAACTTGTAACGATTAACCAAACCTCTTAAATATAAAACTTTACTTAGGTCTAAAGAATCTATAACTATTAAATTAAATGCTAAATCAAAAACTATTTCGGGAACACCCTCTGTCATCAATTTATCCAACGATAAACGAATATCAGCTAAATATGCTTCCAAATCTTTTGTTAAATCTGGCAATTCTTTAATATTAAATTCTACTTGAGCTAGTATATCTTCGGTCGGGTATTTTAGTACTTCTCTTGGTATAACTCTACAAACTCCCCCTTCTGAACATATTTCGCCTAGTCCATAATTTATACGAAGCATAAATGTATCAAAACGGACAATTCTTAAAGTTAAGGTTTGCGAATCTTCACAAGTAACAATTCCTAAATATATATGAGAATAGCTTACACCACCTTTTCCTTCGGCTTCAGATAATTTTATTATACAAGCTACTCCTGCATTCAGTTGATCTAATTCTAAATGTATGTTTAGATTAGAACGCTTTTGATCAATACTTTCAACCACATAAAGTTAATAAAAACTAAAAAAAGCTACCACTTGGCAGCTTGAAATCATTTTATCAAAATGAGTATTAAATATCAATTATATATATATTAAATTTGATGTAATACTTATTCATTTCATATTGGAATAAAATCTTCAATATCTTCTCTATTTACCATATAGAAAGTTCCAGATCTGTCAGGTATTTCAAATACAGGTAAATACTCATCTTCTCCAGGTACAACTCCAGCAAAAGTAAATAATCCCGGAGGTATATTTTCATATTTTTCAATCCTAAAACGTTCTCCATCCTGATAAACTATCTCACCATTAACATCTTTTACTAACAACCTTCCAGTTACGTCACTTCTTTCTAACTTATAAATTCTCCCTATGTCAAACCCTATTTCAGCCACAGCTCCGTCTATAGCTTCTTGTGGAAGACTTGTAGGCAAAGTTCTTCGATCCCCTTTCTCTAGAGTCATACTAATCTTACTAAATTTAAAACTACAGGTAATATTTTATCAAAACCGTATAAAATAAGCCATATTTTATAGTTTATATTATTTTTAAATCCTAAGTATCAATTGAAAAATACACCAAAGTGTTATATAATTAGTATATATTCCCTATTATTCAAAAATAAATTGTACAAAACCATATTTTACGTTTTTTGATAAGCTGTATTTAAATAATAAATTTAATCTTTTTCTTATGCCAGAAGTACAAATAACAATAGAATCTTTAATGAAAAATAGACCAATAGTTATAGCAGTTGACCCTACCTCGCTCCTAGCTGCCGATACAGTAGGAAATAATGGTGTACATCCATGCCTATATCCTCTACATCATAGAAAAGAAGCTATAGAATTAATAACGGCATTAATGAACAAAGGAATTTTAGTTCTTACCCCAACTTTATATTCAAATCCTTTAAATGTAGAATTTGCTCTTGGCTTAGAAGGAATGGCATTTCATCTAAATCTTGAATCCGCCCGTTTAACCAGAAAAGCAGTTGGAAAAGGATTCCCTATTGGGGGATTAATGTCTATCGAACTTGGTCTTGAATTAATAGGTCCACGAAGGGATATCTCAGAAAGACAAATTATCCGTGCATTTGCTGAACAAGCAGAAGCTCTAGTAATTGGTGGTGTCAACTACCTTGTTTTAACTGGTATAAAAAATAGCGACATACTTAGAAGAATTATTAATGGTATACGTTTTTCTGCTAGCTGTCCTAATTCTAATAACTCTAAAATAATATTTACTCTTCCAATTGAAGAAGCTTGCAGAATTCAAGATGGTTCAGAAATACCCACATTAGTTAAAATTGTACAAGAAACTGGCAATGTATTAGCAGCTGGGGTTACATTGGATTTTGCTGAACTTAGTGATAGTCTTGAAAGAATTAGAAAACTATCAGTGCAATTAGGTAATATTCCAGTAATCGTAATGCTTGAAGGTAATTATCGATATGCGGATAACGGTAGAGAAATAGTGCCCACACTTGATGTAGTCCAGATTCAAACAGCAATAGAAAAATTGAAAGGGTGTGAAGTTTCTATTGTTGGATTTACTCATGGAGTTACACTTAAATTAGTTCAAGAATTATCTCGACATCAAGTTCCTTTACCAGAAGCTACGTAAATATAGTCTATTACTTCTCTAATTTCATTTAAGTTTACGTCTTTGGAGAACCATTGACACCTCTTTCTTTAGCTACTTCAGCATAAAATGCACCAAGTGCAATCCATAACTTTAAGTGAAATGGTTCAATATTATGTATAGGTGTACCTTTCGTTAGATCAAATCCTTTACCTTTACTACTTTGTATTATACTGCTTGTATCCAAAAAAACTCTTAATCCTTGTTCATCATCTAAGCTTTCTGCAATTCCCTTTAATAAATCCTCTACCTGTTGAGGTATTCTTCTTTCTTCTATCGCTCTTAAGGCCATTATTACTCTACATAAAATCCGAGGATAAAAACGTTTCAAGAATCCAGTTTCGCTATCTGAAATATGCATAAGTTCTTCGTCACTCTCTACACCTACTTGACTTAAACTATTTATAAGCTGAACGATTTGAGCTTTATCTAAACGCATTCCTCCAATTACTATAAAATGACTTTCAGTAATATTTCTTTCAACAAAGATTCCTGTTTCTTCAGGAAGTAAACTAGCTAGAACATCCCTTCTTTCATATCTTGTTAATTCACAAGCTAAATAGTCATAAGTTGTCCAAGGTTTCTCTCTGTTAAAATATGGACCCTGTACATAGGCTTGCATATCTAAGTTAAGTACCGCCCTTCTTAAACGATTTCTTATATCAGCTTCTTTTCTTACAGATAAAACAGCTCTATTAAATGTCCCTTCTACAAAAATATTCATTAAAACTGATTTCGTTGCAGCTTTATCTAATATTAAGGAACTTGTATCTATATAAGAACCAAATTCTCCTGTATCAACAAATCTTTGGTAATTATTTCTTAGCTCAGGTGATAATGTCATTGCTGTTGCTACATCATAATAAGAAAACGATTCCCCCGGATGTAATTTATCATATACTCTTCTCATATCTCCTACTATATTACTATCGCTTACATTAGCACGCCTATAGATACTAATAACCTTGTCTACTTGAGGTAAAGTTAAAAAGTGGAAATCTTTAAATCTTTCTTCATGTGATACTGCTCCATAACTTGTTACCTGATCCTGTCTATAACCCGAAGATGTTTTTACATATTCTACTTGCATCATAAAAACTAAAACAAGAGGATCTTCATCTCTTATTAAAACTGCTTCGTCTGCTGATTTGGTCCCTATCCAAGCTAGAACCTGCCTGCACTGTCTTAATGATATTTGTTTATTTACTAATCGATAAACCATCTTCTCTTCAAGATCTAAACTATCGTAAGAAACATCTATTGATCCTACCTTTTCTATTTCGGACAGACGTTTTGCTAGACTTGATAAAACTGGTAGGTTTACACTTTCAGAAGTTGCACCATCATCTAATACCACCATAGGAGTTAATCTACAAGTGTCTGCATCACCAGTAAAATAAATAATAACTTTTGCAGTAATCTTTTCAGAATAAGGTCTTTCTCCTGGTGTCATGTCTGTTCTTGTTCTCACCAATTTATCATAACATTCCCGAGCTTCCGCAATTTCCCTTTCCAACTCTTTTGGATACTCAGCCGAGATATTTATTTCTAATAATATTCTAAATATTTGTCCCCTTATGCTAGCCTTACCCCACTCTTCATACTGCACTCTTTCTGTATCCCTTCCCGCATAAATAATAAAACTAGTTAGTGCACTAGCAACCATACTTCTTGATATCTGAACAGTCACATCGTCACCTATATTAAACCGATAATATTCTAACTTGAGAACCACTTCAGCTATATTAAGAATTCTATCCTTTATTTCAGATGGGAGTTTACAATCTTCGCTCTTTTCTACATATTCTATAATACTACTCAATACTTCTTCGGTACCTGCTACACCCCCTAATACTTCTGGTAACATATATATAAATTTAAAATAATAATATTTTTATTTTATCATAAATGTACTAGATTTTACTATTAAAATATAAGCCAGATATTTCCATTCTTTAACAATAATGCTACCAATTGCATCTGCCTCCTATTTCTGTTAAATTTAAATATAGCTAAATTATTTTCATTTCACAATGTCAGATATAAATGTTTCAAATATGAAAGAAATCTTAGATAAACATGGCATATTAATTATTGATGACAAACATGCAAGATTTATCAGTATTTTTGAAAATAATATTCATGAACATGATTTAACAAGCAGACTTCCCAAATTCCACGATAGAGCCGGTTATTTCCAAGGACCAAGTGGTGGAGGCATCTCAGATGAATTAAACATTAAGCAGGAATACAAAAAAAGATTTTATAAATCTGTAATCGAAGAAGTCAAAATTCACTTTCAACCAAAACACTTAGAGAATCTAATAATCATGTGCCCTTCAGAAGATATCTCTCTTATACGAAAACTTCTTGATAAAAATTTAGCTAAATCATTAAAGGGAATAGTAGAAGGTAATTATATAAAAGAAAATTTGAATGAGATTTTGGGAAAGATTAAAGAAGAAATAAAATAAAAAAACATTAATCCCTACTTTCAAATTCTTAAAATACTCTTTTTCTATATTACATTTGATCAAAT
>Ga0315294_10000226_pt1 | contig 61150 bp, 71 predicted proteins | sample YL17G13_40_MG_FD_203626 | JGI IMG/M metagenome (GOLD analysis project Ga0315294, IMG submission 203626) | Sediment microbial communities from Yellowstone Lake, YNP, Wyoming, USA - YL17G13_40 | ecosystem: Environmental > Aquatic > Freshwater > Lake > Sediment | place: USA: Wyoming | collected... | reverse complement strand
AGACATTATCAAGATTGTCGGCTTGGGAATATTTTCCCTCGTCTCTTTGGCTTTACCGACACTTCCGGTGGCAATTCAGCCGATTCTTAAAATGCGCGGAAATAAAGGTTTGCAAAAATTACTTAAAAATCTTGAGAAAAAAAGATACATCAACTTGGGAGGCGAAAAAATCAAGCTCACCAAGAGAGGTAAAAAGCTTCTAAACGAAATTTACATTTCGGAAATAACCATCCCTAAACCAAAAGTATGGGATGGCAATTGGCATTTGGTCGCCTACGATATTCCCGAAATTTACAAAAAATCACGAGAATCATTGAGAGAAATTTTACTCCGAAATGATTTTTATCAGATCCAAAAAAGTTTATGGGTTCACCCGTATGAGTGTGCGGAAGAAATGGCCGTTTTTTGTAAAAATTTAAACGTCTTACCATATGTCGTGATGATGACCACGGGAAAATTACCCAATGAGGAAGAGATGGTCGCCCATTTCAATCTTGAGCCAGATCCATTAATCAAATTTACAAAAGTTTAGAACAAAGATTGGGGTTAATCGTAGTTATTCTGTCTGTAAAAAAGTCTTGCGATCGCTGGAACTATTTAGGAATTTGGACAATATGAAAATTTCCTAATAACCGTCGGCTCGAACCGCCGAATTTTGAGTAAATCGTTACTAATAGATTTTCAAAAAGAATGCGCAGGATCATACGATTTACTCTACAAATTGCCCGCCGAAGCCCGAGCTACAGGCGAGGGCGAGGCGCATCAAAATAAAATAAATTCAATTTGGTGGACCGTGGGAGATTCGAACTCCCGACCTCAGCAATGCGAATGCTGCGCTCTACCAGCTGAGCTAACGGCCCAAAGGTATCGAAAGGCATTCATGAAGCGTTCTACCGTTTAACTATAGGCCCACATCTTTACTAAAGTTACGATGTGTAAACTTTTTATTGCTACCACCCCGTTATATGCCGCGGGAGAGAGTCGAACTCTCATGGAATTGCTCCCACACGATTTTGAGTCGTGCGCGTCTGCCATTTCGCCACCGCGGCATATTTTACGGGGCTGTGTCTGCCATGAAATTTACCCCGCGAAGCTTTAGCGAAGCGGGGCCACTCAGACTATCCTATTTATACCATAAATTTCCATCATAATCAACCCGGGTTGACACGATTTTTTATCGTTCTAATATGAATTTAGGGGTGGGAACGCTGACACTCAAGGAGTAGGCAGATGAAGTGTCTCGAGGACCTGGTAGGTAAAGTGCGACGGCTTGCCTGCTATCACACTGATGGCGGGCTAAAGGTTGTGATTGACGCCTATGAGCACACTTTTGATGGTCGTAGCCGCACGCCTCTTTGCCAGGCGATTGCCATCGCGACAAAAGCCTGGTTAGAGGAGGAGCGCGGGGTGGAAATCCGCATCGCTGGGGAGTTGACAGAGCTCGATACGTGGCTTAAGCTGCCGAAGGCAAGGCTTAACGTCGAGTTCAAAGACAGTCTTTTTGTCGCCAAACTATGGCAGGCTGACAAGCTTATGGCGGCCGTGTCAATCAACAATCTCGAGGCAGCAATCGCCACGATTGAAGACCTGGCGCACAAACTTCTCGTCTGGTAGAGGTTTCGTAGTCACAGCGCGGCAATCGTCGCGCTGTTCGCTTTTGCACTTCATTAAAACTATAGTATACTTAAATTACAAAAATATATATAATCGCTGAGGGAGTTAGCTATGGCGAATCTTGATAGTATCGAAGCAATGAAGAAACTTGATCCTGAGGGTTTTTTACCCTGTATTCAAGAATTTCCCGATCAGTGCCAAAGAGCCTGGAATGATTGGAAACATATTGCTTTACCGGCACGGTTTGTCCAGACGAAAAATATCTTAATTTGTGGTATGGGCGGCAGCGCCATCCCAGGCTCATTAACGATGAATTTTGTCCAAAACGAGGTCGCTATCCCTATTACTATGTGGCGCGATTATGGCATACCTGGCTTTGTCAGTAAAGATACGCTCGTAATCGCGGTTAGCGTCTCTGGTAACACTGAAGAGACGCTTGATTGTTTAAGAAAATCCGCCGAAAAAACTGATAAACTTGTCACCCTTTCTATCGGCGGCGATTTAGAAATACTATCGAGGAAATACAAAACAATCCATTACAAAATAAATTATACCGGGCAGCCAAGAGCGGCGGTTGGATTTACTCTAATATCGGTCCTGGCGATTTTTTCAAAACTTAAGTTAATCGAACTTTCCGATGATGATTTTCAAGAAGCATTAGTTTTGCTCAGAGCATTGCAGAAGAAAATCGATATCAATATATTTACTTCGAGCAATAATGCTAAAATTTTAGCCCGCAAGCTTGAAGGAAAAATCCCAATTCTGATGGGTGCGGGTGTAATGTCGCAAGTCGCTAGACACTGGGCGCTTTCATTCAACGAAAATGCCAAAACAGCCGCTTATTTCCAAGAAATACCAGAAATGAATCATAATGCTTTAGTCGGTTTGGAAATGCCAAAACTTCTCGGTCAAAAAATTATGGCGATAATTTTACAATCAAGATTTGATTACCCAAGAACAAAAATTAGAGAAAGTGTGATGATCCAGATATTTCAGAAACGTCGCATACCGGTTGAAACAATCTTGATTGATCCGGCGCCATCTCCCCTTTCGGAACTTTTACAAATATTGTTCTTAGGTGCCTATACCTCATTTTATTTGGGTATGATAAATGATTTAAATCCATATACGATTGAAGTGGTCGATTTCTTGAAAGAAAAACTGGCGGAAAAACCCTTCGAGGATACTCCCTCGACTTCCTTCGGGACAAGTCAGGGCAGGCCGATGGAGGGATAAAGGAAGACAATGAATCCTTTGGCGCTCGTGATTTTAGATGGTTGGGGGCTCTCGCCTGAGGTAGACGGCAATGCAATTTTATCCACCTCAACACCTAATTTTGATCAATTGATGTCCTATTTCCCGCATGTCAGTTTAGGCGCTTCTGGCGAAGAAGTCGGGCTTTCATGGGGAGAAATGGGTAATTCTGAAGTTGGCCATCTCAATTTAGGCACAGGCAGAATTATCATGCAAGACCTTGGCCGGATTGATAAAAGTATCCAAGAAGGCTCATTTTTTAATAGCGCTGCTTTAAAAGAAGCATTTATTCGTGCTAAACAAAAAAATAGTAACATTCATTTAATCGGGCTGGCTTCTAGCGGCGGGGTTCACTCTCACATGAACCATTTGTTTGCCCTTTTAGATTTAGCCAAAACCTTGAATATGGCTAATACTTATATCCACTTTATTACTGACGGACGAGATACGCCGCCAAAAGTAGCCCTTAATGATTTAAAATCTTTGAACGAAAAAATGCGATCGATAAACATTGGTAAAATTGCTTCGATCGGCGGCCGATATTTTGCCATGGATCGAGATAAATATTGGGATCGACTCCAGAAAGCCTATGATGCTTTTTTTTCCGACAATGCCCCGGCCGCGCCAACTCCTGAGCAGGCAATAAATGATGCTTATAACAATGGTAAAACTGATGAGTTTATCGAGCCAAAAAGGATTTTGGATACGCCGAGGATCAAAGAGCAAGACTCAATCGTCTTTTTTAACTTCCGCGCTGATCGTGCTAAACAGATTACCGAGAGTATCATTAATGCTAATTTTAATAATTTTCCTCGAACTAAAGTTTTAAATGATTATTATTTTGTTTCATTCACAAGCTATGGGAATGAGCCTTCGCCCAATGTTAAGGTCGCCTTTTTTGCCGATAATGTCAAAAATCAGCTCGGAAAAGTCATCGCCGATAAGAATCTACCTCAATTGCATCTCGCCGAGACCGAAAAATATGCCCATGTGACCTATTTTTTTAATGGCGGCCAAGAGAAGCCATTTGATCTTGAACAAAGAATTTTAGTTAAATCGCCTCGGGTTGCGACTTATGATTTAAAGCCGGAAATGTCAGCCATGGAAGTGGCTAATAATTTCATTTCTGCCCTTAAAGTATCGCCTCCGGCCTTTAGCGTTATCAATCTCGCCAATCCGGACATGGTTGGCCATACGGGGGTTTTTGAGGCAGTCAAAATCGGAGTGACGGCGGCTGATGCTGCTTTGGGGTTAATTTCAAATGCGACACTTTCAATGGGCGGCAACTTAATTGTGACGGCCGATCATGGTAATGCTGAGCAAATGATCAATCCAACGACAAGAGAAATTGATAAAGAACATACGACCAATCCGGTGCCTTTAATTTTAGCCCTAAATGAAAAGCGATTTTCAGAGCCTCTATCAGTAGATATAAATTATAAGATATCAATTGCCTCAAACGCACCCGCTGGGGTGTTAGCTGATGTAACGGCCACCTGTCTTGATGTGCTTGGCCTCGAAAAGCCGGCAGAAATTACCGGCCAAAGTCTTAGGGGTGTTTTGTAATATGAATAACAAAAAAGTAATTCTTGTAATTTTGGATGGTTGTGGGTACGCGCCGGCATGGGGCGGGAATGCAGTAGAAGCCGCAGAAACTCCGGTGATGGACAATCTGTGGCGCAAATTCCCCCATACTATTATTAAAGCGGCTGAAGGGGCGGTTGGTTTACCCATCCACGAACCCGGGAACTCTGAGGTTGGCCATTTGAATTTAGGATCAGGACAAATAGTTCGTCAAAACCTTCCCGGCATTACGGCGACGATTGATGATAAATCTTTTTTTAGCAATGAAATATTGCTTGGGGCGATTGGCCATGCCAATGAGAACTCAAGCAACATTCATTTAATCGGTCTAGTATCGGACGGCGGCGTTCATTCACATATTTTTCACATTTTTGCTTTATTGGACTTACTTAAAGAAAAAAATTTCCAAAAAGTCTATATTCACATGATTACCGATGGCCGTGATACCGATCCGATGAAAGGACTATCATTTTTAGAAGAATTAGACGATCGATTAAAAGAAATTGGCTTTGGCAAAATTGAAACTGTGATGGGTCGATACTACGGCCTGGATCGGGATAATCGTTGGGATAGAATTCAAAAAGCCTACGAAGCAATAACTTCAGGAATTGGCATGCAATTTGAAACCCCAGAACGAGCAATAAGCAGTTCATACCGCGACGCTAAAACAGATGAATTCATAATCCCCACGATCACCACCCAAAAGGAAACTTATGTGCCAGTAAATGATAATGATTCAATTATATTTTTTAATTTTCGTGCCGATAGAACGAAAGAATTGACAAAAGCCTTTTTGCAAGAAAAATTTGGTGATTTCCCAAGACGTCGATATCTAAAAAACTTATATTTTGCTTCTTTTGCTTTTTATGAAGATTATGAACAGAATTTACCGGTAAAAATGGTTTTTAAAAGGAATACAATTACAAATACCCTAGCTAAAATATTTTCTGAAAATAATTTATCGCAATTCCATATCGCTGAAACGGAAAAATATGCCCATGTGACCTATTTCTTTAATGGCGGAATCGAAAAACCATTTAACAAAGAAGATCGTGCCTTAATCCCCTCGCCCAAAGTCCCGAGCTACGATTTAAAGCCAGAAATGAGCGCCGCAAAAGTTAAAGATACGTTTGTCAACAAATTTAACAATTATGACTTTTCCGTTATTAATTTTGCCAACCCAGATATGGTTGGCCATACCGGCAATCTAAAAGCAACCATCAAGGCCTGTGAGTTTGTCGACCAGTGTCTCGGCGAAGTTATCAAGGCAGCAATTGAACGGGGTTATACGGCAATCGTGACGGCCGATCACGGCAACGCCGAGCAAATGATCAACCCCAATACTGGCGAACCGCACACAGAGCACACCATTAATCCCGTCCCTCTTATTCTGGTATCCAACGATCCGACATTGCAGAATCCCCTTAGAGATAGCAATGGCAATGATTTAAAACTATCCGACGTTGCGCCGACAATTTTAAAAATTATGAATATTCCAATACCACCGGAGATGACTGGCAAAAGCTTAATCGTATAGGATATGAGAAATTGGCTAGAGGAGATTAGACAACGGTATGGAAATTTGAAATTAGATAATAGTAAACACCATTTGCATACCTAAAGGCGAATTTCCGTTTTCTATACAAATTTCCGTATACAAGGAGGGGTAGATCAAAAAGTTTAAACCGCTACTATTAATTATTTTGGATGGTTGGGGGCTCTCTCCGGCTTGGGGGGGCAATGCGACCCTGCTTCGAAAACCAGAAAATATTAATCGTCTTTGGCGAGAATACCCCCACAAAATTTTGCAAGCCTTTACTTTAATTGCCGGCGAGTACGGCGTTGTTGGCGATTCACGTTTAGGCCACTCAACAATTGCGGCCGGCAGGCGTGTTTTGCAAAATTTAGAAATTATCTCCGAGAAAATTGAAGATAGAAGTTTCTATAAAAATAAAGTTTTAAAAAACGCTTTTGATCACTGTAAAAAGAATAACTCCAACCTTCATCTCGTCGGCCTCCTCTCTAACGGTGGGATTCATTCACATCTTAATCATATCCTGGCATTATTAGAAATGGGTTCGCGTGAAAACTTTAAATCTCTTTATCTACATCTCTTTGCGGACGGGATTGATAGCGGGGAGTACGACGCCTTAATTTTTGCCGATATTATTAAAAAGAAAATCTCCCAATTGAATTTAGGCTATTTTGCTTCAATCGTCGGGCGGCTTTATGCGATGGATCGAAACCGCGACTATTTAAAAACAAAGATCGTCTATCAAGCGCTAGTCGAGGGTAAAGGGCACTCAGCCTTAAATATTCAATCTGCTCTTTCTTCAGCCTATCGACGCGGAGAAAATGATTTTAATTTAGAATCAACACTAATTGAAAATGAAAATGAAAAAACCTTAATTTCAGATAACGATGCCATAATATTTTTCAATTTCCGGGCTGATAGGATCACAGAGCTGGCAGAATTTTTTGCCAAACCCGATTTTAAAATCAGATTTTGGCGGCCCAAGGTCTTCAAAAATTTATATCTTTGTTCCCTGACAAATTATCGTCAAGATTTAAATCTAAACATTGCCTTCCCTCAGGAGAAAATTAGAAAAACAATTGGTGAGGTGATTTCTTATTATCAGGCAAAACAAATCCGAATTGCTGAGCAGGAAAAGGCCGCGCATGTAACTAATTTTTTCAATTGTGGTGAAAATATATTTCCATATGAAGAAAGAAAAATTGTTCCTTCTTTGAGAACTAATGATATCACTAAAATACCAGAAATGTCCTCGGGGAAAATTACCCAGGAGACGATAAAAGCGATAAAAAGTAAGAAATATGATTTCATTTTAGTTAATTTTGCTAATGTCGATGCGGTTGCTCATAGCGGAAATATCAGCGCAACCTCAAAAGCAGTCAAAATCGTTGATAATCTTGTAGACAAATTAGTCAAAGAAAATTTAAAAATTTCCGGCTCAACGATTATCACCGCTGACCATGGCAATGCGGAACAGATTGTTAAATTAAATCAGAATCAAGACCCAGAAACGAAACATACCTTAAATCCAGTACCATTTATCTTGGTTTGCCCTGATAATCGGAAAAATTTAATTCAAGGAGCCTTTAGCGCTCCTTTATCAACCTTAGACAAAATTATAACGGCGCAAGAAACATTAGCTGATATTGCCCCGACAATTTTAGAATTAATGGGGATTCCCAAACCCGAACCAATGACTGGCCATTCTTTATTACCCAAGTTAGAGTAAATTTGAGATTTGATATTTTGCTTCGTCTGCAATTTGTAATTTAATTTTATCCTTGCTATATTAAAGATAGCTATTCAAAAAAGGCCAAAGGAGGAATATGGATCAAAAAATTGAAATAATTTCCAAAAAAAACCTCGCTTTCAAAGTCGAACCTAATTTAAAAAATTATCAAGAAACCTACGATCAATTTAGCTGGCGAGCAGCCTGGCAGGAATTAGAATTCTTCTCAGATGGCAAATTTAACGCCAGCTACAATGCCATTGATCGCCACCTTAAAACCTCAATTAAAAACAAAGTTGCCTTAATTTGGGAAAACGATCAAGAGCAAATTACGACTTATAGTTTTCTTGAAATCGCCCAAATTTCCAACAAAGTGGCCAATATTTTAAAAAAAATAGGCAGCCAAAAAGGCGACCGGGTCTTCTTATTTTTACCGAGAATTCCCGAACTTTATTTTTGTTTTTTGGGCATTTTGAAAACCGGGGCGATTGCCGGCACGCTTTTCCAGGCCTTTGGTCCAGCCGGGATTAAAGATCGGCTAGAAAATTCTAAAGCAAAAATCCTCATTACTCATTCCTCGCTCGTTCCGAGAGTCTTAGAAATCCGCCAAGATCTGCCTTATTTAAAAAAAATTATTGTTGTCGACAAAGAGTTTGAAGGCTTAAATTTTCCGAATGAAATTAAAGTCGCCTCTCACGATTACGCCTGCGCCCATCTCGAACCCAAAGACCCGGCTTTTATGCTTTATACTTCAGGTACCACCGGTAAACCCAAAGGCGTGGTTCACTCTCATCAAGCCATCATTCAAGAACATTTTACCGCTAAATGGGTTTTGGATATTCACGGAGAAGACATTTATTGGTGCACCGCTGATCCTGGTTGGGTGACCGGGATTGTCTATGAAATTTTGGGCTCTTGGACCAATGCCGTCACCTCTTTTATCTATGATGGCCGTTTTGACCCAGAAAAATGGTATTCTTTAATTGACAAACATGAGATTACGGTTTGGTATACGGCGCCGACCGCGATTCGAATGCTGATGAAAGCGGGCGAAGATTTAGTCCGTAAATATTCTTTAAAATCCCTTCGTCACCTAGCCTCGGTCGGCGAACCTTTAAATCCTGAAGCCATTCGCTGGGGCTATAAAGCTTATGGTAAACCCTTTCATGATAATTGGTGGCAAACCGAAACTGGGGCAATTTGCATTGCCAATTATCCTACCATGGATATTAAAGTTGGTTCTATGGGCCGGCCTGTTCCGGGAGTGGTCGCGGCGATTGTTGATGATGAAGGTAAAGAACTTCCCAGTGGTCAGGAAGGTAATTTGGCTTTAAAACCCGGTTGGCCCTCAATGATGCAACAGATTTGGGAAAATCCGGAAAAATATCAATCCTATTTTATTGGCGGCTGGTATATTTCTGGTGACCGCGCCTGGCGCGATAACGATGGCTATTTCTGGTTTATGGGCCGGGCGGATGATGTTATTAAAACCGCGGGTGAACGTGTCGGTCCTTTTGAGGTGGAATCGAGCTTAATTGAGCATCCGGCGGTGGCTGAAGCCGGGGTCATTGGCAAACCCGATCCGGAACGTGGAGAAATTATCAAAGCTTTTTGCGTCCTTCGACCCGGATTTCAGGAATCTGAAGAGTTAAAGAAGGAAGTTTCCGAGTATGTTAAAAAAAATTTAGCCGGCCATGCCTACCCGCGCGAAATTGCCTTTGTCCAAACCTTACCCAAGACTCGTTCCGGCAAAATTATGCGTCGGGTTTTACGCGCCAAAGAGCTGGGCTTACCGATCGGCGACACTTCAACTTTGGAAGAATACTAGCCCGCCAGAGGCGGGAAATCCGTCGGCGAAGCCAGGCATGCAATCCCAAATTCTAAATCCTAAAAAAGGAAAATATATCATATAGATTATTCAAATTATAAAATTCGTATATTAGTAACTGATTCGTAATTTGTATTGGAGCGTAGCGATTTATGGCCAAAGAATTATTAACTGGAAATGAAATTTTAACCCGCGGCGCCCTGGCCGCCGGGGCCAAGATGATGACCGGCTATCCAATTACGCCCACCTCCGAAATTATTGAACACTGGGCCGAGGCGGTCGCCAAAGATTCCTCCTTAAAATTTCTCCAAACCGAAGATGAGATGTCCGCCGGTTTTGCGATGATCGGAGGGGTACTGGCTGGGGTTAAGGCCTTTACTGCCACTTCCGGGCCGGGCAACGTCCTCATGCAGGACGCTTTTTCAATGGCCGAGAATATGCGTCTGCCCACCGTCGCCTTTATTATGCAACGTGGCGGGCCTTCGACCGGCACGGTCATCTACTCACAACAAGAATTAAATTTAACTTGTTTTGGCGGCAATGGCGAGGGCTTACGAATCGTTTATTCATCCGCCAGCATCCAAGACCTCTACGACTATGCCATCAAATCTTTTAATACCGCCTGGCGCTATCGTTTTCCGACTTTTGTTTTAGGAGATGGCTATCAAAGCAAAGAGCTAGCCGAGGCCGAACTCCACGAGCCTCAAGATTTGGTCGAGGCAATACCCTATCTTTTAGGCCCCAATAAAGAGGCCGGCACCTTTAGCAATCTACGCAATACCTATAATCTAGAAGAGGAATTAGGAGAATTAATTGCCAGCCATAAAAAGTTTTTCGACGAAGCCATACCCGAATTGGTCGAATTTGAGGACGTTCACACTCTGGATGCTGATCTAGTTATTTTTGCTCACGGCATCGTTTCGACCGTCGCCAGAGAAGTCCAAGACGAGCTAAGACAAAAAGGCTTAAAGGTAGGTATGTTTCGACCGATTACCCTTTCACCTTTCCCAACCGAATCGGCCAAGCAAGCAGTGACGAATAAAAAAGCCGTTCTGATTGTCGAGTCATCTTTGGGTCAATTTGCCAGTCTAGTTAAATCGCAAATCCCTCTTGGTCAAACGGAAGTTTATAGCTTATATAAACCGGCAATGGGCGTTACCAAACAAGAAATCAGCCAAAAAGTTGAAGAAATATTAAAGAAATAGTGAGTTTTTGATAAAAAAAGTTTACATTGAGGAGCAAAGCGAAATGGAAAACCTTCCCAAATGTTGGAATAAAAAGGCCTTGCCTCATAAGTTCTGTCCGGGTTGCGGTCAATCGTTGGCCTTGAAGATTTTAGGTTATGCCATTGATGAGCTGGGGATTCAAAATCGGGCCGTTTATGCGACCGATATCGGCTGTTCGCTCCTTTCGTGGAATATGTTTGATGTTGATACTATTCAAACTCATCACGGCCGAGCCACCCCGACGATGGTTGGTCTAAAACTGGCTAAGAGCGAGGCCATCGCCATTGCTTTTATGGGCGACGGCGGCGGCTACGCCATCGGCGCCCAACATCTCATTAATGCCTGCCTACGGGACGATAAAATCACCATTATCTTGATTAATAATACCAATTATGCCATGACCGGCGGCCAGATGGCGCCAACCACCTTGTTGGCGGAGAAAACGACCACTAGCCCGACTGGCAAAAAGATCGAATTTGGCCGGCCCCTTCTTGGGCCAGAAATGTTAAAGACCATTGCCGCCGATGGCGCCTATCTTGCCAGATGTGCTTCAAATGACTTTGATACGACTCTGAAATATATTAAAAAAGCTCTGCAAAACCAGCTTGACGGCCGTGGTTTCAGTTTCGTTGAAGTTTTATCAATGTGTCCGGTTAATTGGAAAAAGGACGCCCAGGAATCTTTAGATTTTATCAAAGAAATGGAAAAAGTTTTTCCTCTTGGTGAAATTAAAATACCCGAAGGACTAAAATGAAGATTTTATTAGCTGGCGAGGGCGGACAAGGCGCCCAATCAATTGCCGAAATTCTCGCCCGGACTGCCAATACCCCAGACAGGTTTACGACCTATATCCCCAATTTTGGGGTGGAACAGCGTGGCGGAGTATCTTTGGCATTTTTGCAGATTAGTGATCAGCCGATCGGCTATCCTAAATTTGAGAAAGCCGATATCATTATCGCCATGGGTAACCGCGCCATCGAACCAGTCAAAAAATTTATGTCTGATCAGACCTTTTTTATTTATGATAGCAGCTTTATTGCTGACGATCTTGTTAAAACCTTGCAAGGACAAGTTAAAAAATATCTCGCTTTGCCGGCCAAAGAGCAAGCTCGCCAAATAGGTTCAACTAAAGTCGCCAATATCATTTTTTTGGGAGCCTTAAGTTATGAACTTCAAGAATTGCCGGTTGAGCAAATTAAAAAGGCGATGGAGGGTCAGTTTGCCGCGCACCCGGAATTCAAAGACACCAATAATCAAGCCTTTGATCTCGGTTTAAAATATGCTAAAGAACGCCCGAACCAGGAATTCACTGGTTCAAAACCAAAAGAGATACAAAAATTATTTGAAGACGAAAACAAAGCTTGGGAGCGTTTTCCAGAGTATTGCAAAGGCTGCTCGCTCTGTATTATCTCCTGTCTGCAAAAAGCTCTCACGTTTGGCCAAGATTTAAACTTTTTGGGGACTAACTTACCCCAAGTCGACCTCAATAAATGCCTTGCCTGCGGCAACTGCCAAAAAATCTGCCCCGATGGGGCGATTAAAGTGACAAAGAAGAACTAATATTAAAAAAAACCGCAATGTACACCTACGAGGTGTACTTTAACCGGTGTAATCATCAAAGATGATATTTTTTATTTTAGAAATTTCTTTTTGATATGATATTCTGTCTGAAACGAACTTGGTGTACTCTCGAGGATTAATATCTAAAATATCCCCGAGTGAGCAAATCTGTTCCTTGTCGCCATCTAATCGAATATATTCACGATATGAAGAATATTTCCAGTCTTCCGGCCTCTTAACTAAATTCGCCGATGTTGGATTTAAATGATGATATCTTGTCAAATGTAGCATTTGCTCATCGTCTGATACCAGAACACTTTTGAACCTTCCGGCCCAAAGCGGCCCGACTCTTCGATGTTTAACATTAAAAAAGCGTGCATAACTATTTAATACTCTGGAAATATATTTTGAAATTCCTTTATCCATGACTTGTTTTAAAATGAAATGAATATGCGTCGGCATCAAACAATAAGAAATAATATTTATCAGCGCAGAACCTTCTTTTTTTAAACCATTAATAATTGCTTGTTGGTATTCTGGTTCTAAACCGATAAATCTAGAATATTTATAGTTAAAATCAGAAAAACGATATAGCTTTAAGATTTCTATCATTCTAGAATATTCTTCAGCATTATTAAAAACAACAAATTTAGCAATACTTCGACTGTAAACATGATAATAATGATCGTTAGTAAGTACATCTTTTCTTAATTGCATATTTTCATTATACACAATTTTAACCATCAATGTACACCTACGAGGTGTACATTAGGTAAAGGTGACGAAAGTCCGTTGAAATATGCTTTGACTTATGGTATATTTTAAGCAAGGGCCTGTAGCTTAGTGGTAAAGCGCTAGTATGGCATACTAGAGACCGTGGGTCCGAATCCCGCCAGGTCCAAAATTAATTATAGTAGCTGGTAGAACGCCCCGATGAATATGGAGGAGGTCAGCGGTTCAAATCCCGTCGGGTCCACAAAATAATATTGATACTTTATGAACTCATACGACGTTAAGAAAATTGAGTCCAAGAATTACGATTTTCGTGCGATAGAAAAGAAATGGCAAGATATTTGGGCAAAAAATAATTACGGCCAGTCCGAGGATTTTTCTAAAAAGCCGAAACATTATAATTTAGTTGAATTTCCCTACCCATCAGGAAGTGGGCTGCATGTCGGCCACTGTATGGGCTATGGGGCATCGGATGCTTACTGCCGGATGAAGCGGATGCAGGGCTTCAATGTCATGTATCCGATGGGCTGGGACGCTTTCGGCCTACCAACGGAAAATTATGCCATTGCCAATAAAGTTAAACCTCAAGAGGCGACGAAAACCAATATCGCCACCTTCAAAAAACAGATGAAAGCTTTGGGCTATTCATTTGACTGGTCACGGGAAATTAATACGACCGATCCAAATTACTATAAATGGACGCAATGGATTTTTTTGCAGTTTTATAGACACGGCTACAAAGGCGGCAAGCTTATCAAAATCGCTGATGACGATTTTGAAACGCCGCGTCTTGCCTATCGGGCCGAAATGCCGGTCAACTGGTGTCCATCCTGCAAAATTAATTTGGCCAATGAAGAAGTAATTAGCGGGGCTTGTGAGCGCTGCGAGACTCTAACCGAAAGACGAATGCAAACCCAGTGGCTTTTGCGGATCAGCGCTTATGCCGATCGTCTAATTAATGATTTAGAAAAAGTTGATTATGAGGAACGCATTAAAACTCAACAGATCAATTGGATCGGCAAGTCCGAAGGCACGAATATAAAATTTAAGATCGATAAATCAGACGAAATAATCGAAGTTTTTACCACCCGCGCCGACACACTTTTTGGCTGTACTTACATGGTTTTATCACCCGAGCATTCACTAATTCAAAAAATCAAAAATATAATATCAAATCTAGCAGATGTTGAAGAATATATTGAAAATACCAAGAAAAAATCTGATCTCGAGCGAACAGAGCTTGAAAAAGAAAAGACGGGCGTTGAATTAAAAGGAATTTCGGCGATAAATCCGATAAATAACGAAAAAATCTCTATCTGGATTGCTGACTATGTTTTGGCAACATACGGTACGGGAGCGGTGATGGCCGTACCTGGCCACGACCAGCGTGATTTTGAATTTGCAAAAAAATACGATTTAGAAATCAAGCAGGTAATTCAAAGTTCAAACCCGCCTGACGGCGAGGCAGGTCTCAAATCTCCCCTTAGGCATGCAAATGACAATTCAAAATTAGAAAATGCCTTTGTGGAATACGGGATACTCATCAACTCTGGCGAGTTTGACGAACTAGCCTCCGTTGATGCCCAAAAGAAAATTACCGAAAAATTAAAATCAATCGGTACTGGGGATTTTGCCACAAACTACAAACTCCGTGATTGGATTTTTTCAAGACAGCATTATTGGGGCGAACCCATTCCGATAGTTTATTGCGAAAAATGCGGCGCTGTGTCGCTCAACGAAAAAGATTTACCGCTAATATTGCCTGATCTGGATAATTATGAACCAACGCAAACTGGTAAATCTCCCTTAGAAAATGTTCCTGATTGGGTAAATACTACCTGCCCCAAATGCGACGGTAAAGCCCGCCGAGAAACCGATACGATGCCTAACTGGGCTGGTTCGTCTTGGTACTTTATCGCTTACGCTCTAAATCAAAAATCAAAAATCAAAAAGCATGCTGACCAAAAAGATGGAAACATTTTTACCGATAACCAGAAAGAGCTCGAATACTGGTTACCCGTTGATCTTTATAACGGCGGCATGGAACATACGACCTTGCATCTACTCTATTCCCGATTCTGGCATAAGTTTTTATATGATTTAAAAGTTGCGCCCGGTCCAGAACCATACGCCGAACGAATCGCCCACGGCATTATTTTGGGTCCTGACCGCCAAAAAATGTCTAAATCCCACGGTAATGTTATTAATCCGGATGAAATGATCGAGCAATTTGGCGCCGACACATTACGGGCCTACATTATGTTTATTGGACCATATAGTCAGGAATCGGCTTGGAGCATGGACGGCATTCGCGGGGTTTTTCGCTTCTTAAACCGCGTTTGGAATAACGCCCAGTTTGTGAACTCGAGAAAAGATGATAATGAACTGCTTATTAAAGTAAACCAAACTATTAAAGGTATTAGTGAAGATTTCGAGAGTTATCATCTAAATACCATCATTTCAAAATTAATGGAATTTAATAATTTAATTGAAAAAAAGAAATCCATTTCCAAAGAATCGTTTAAAGTTTTTTTAAAATTGCTTTACCCAGTTTGTCCGCACATTGCTGAAGAACTATGGGAAAAGTCTAAATTTGATAGAGCAATTGAAAACCAAGATTGGCCAATTGTTGATAAAAATTATTTAATCGGCGAAAAAATAACGATAGTTATCCAAATTAATGGTAAACTTAAAGACACGGTGGATGTCAATTATGATGAATCCAAGGAAACCATTAAAGATTTGGCGATGAGCGAAAAAGTTAAATCAGTAATCGGCAAAGCTAAAATTAAAAATGTCATCTATGTCCCTGGTAAAATTGTCAATTTTGTGATAGAATAACATAAGAAAGAAATCCTAAATTCGAATTTCGAAATCCTAAACAAATTCTAAATTCTAATATCTAAATTCTAAATAATACTTATAGTTTCGTATTTAGTGCTTAGAGTTTCGAATTTACCGAAAGAAGTGAGGTTTAATGGCAGAACCCAAAAAAAGGTTAACTAGCGCTCGTTCGGGCAAGAGGCGTTCGCATATAAGCCCTAAAAAAATTATTTTAAATCAATGTCCAAAATGCAAGAGTCCAATAATCGCTCATCGAGTCTGTAAGACTTGCGGGTTTTATAAAAATGAAGATGTTCTAAAATTGGCAGAAAAAGAACGCGCCAAAGAAGAAAGACGAAAGGCAAAAGAAGCCGAAGAAAAAGGAGAGGCTAAGTGAATCGACATTTATCGCGGGTAATCGTCATGCAGACCTTATATGAGTTGGATTTCCGGCCGAAATCTGATTTAGATGCAATTAAGCAGCGGAATATTGATAACTATGAAGAAGAAGCTGATTTGGAATTTATTGATAATACCATTTCTGGTGTGATTAAAAAACAAAAAGAAATTGATAGTAAAATCGCTGAAGCTGCTCCTGAATGGCCCCTAGAACAAATTTCTCTAATAGATAAGACAATACTTCGAATTGCAATTTTTGAATTACTATATACAGAAAACATTCCGCCTAAAGTAGCAATTAATGAAGCGGTCGAATTGGGAAAAACATTTGGCGGTCAGAACTCATCAAAATTTATCAATGGAGTGCTGGGTACTGTCTATCGTAAATCAGCAAGATACAACCCCGAAGATGATCAGCATGCTAAAAAGGAGAACGAGGAAAAAAATGGATAAATCAGATTTAGATTCATTTGAGAAAAAAATCGGAGTTGATTTTGATGATAAAACTCTTTTAAAACAAGTTTTTGTTCATCGTTCTTATTTAAACGAAAATCTAGATTTTGGGCTTGATCATAATGAAAGGTTAGAATTTTTGGGAGACGCGGTTTTAGAGCTAATCGTAACTGAATATCTTTACCAAAATTTTGATAATCCGGAAGGCGAATTAACAAATCTTCGCTCGGCCCTGGTAAAAGGGGCGATGCTTTCAAAAATCGCCAAAGAAATTGGCATCGAGAATCATTTATATTTATCCAAGGGTGAGACTAAATCTGAAGGCAAATCACGTCAGTTAATTGTCGCTAATGCCTTCGAAGCATTAGTCGGGGCACTTTATGTTGATAAGGGTTACGAAGAAGCAAAGAAATTCATTACGAAACATTTGATTAAATATTTAGCAAATATTATTGAAAATAAGCTCTATCTTGATCCTAAAAGCCATTTGCAAGAATTATCTCAAGAAAAAATTGGTTACACACCAATATATAAAGTTTTAAGTGCAACAGGCCCAGACCACGCTAAAGTGTTTAGTGTCGGCTGTTTTGTTTCTGACGAAATGATCGGTCAAGGGACCGGTAGTTCCAAGCAAAATGCTGAGAGCGAGGCCGCCTCAGACGCCTTATCAAAATGGGGAAAGCTAGATTTAGATAATTTAAATAATAAAAGTTCTAAGTCGTAAATATAACTCGTGGGCGGTTTTACGCAGTTCGTCCTTTTGCCGATATTCCCAGGGTAATATTGGGTCTTTTTGCAAAATTAATGCATATTCAAAAATCAATTTTTTAGCGGTAAATCTTTGGTTTGGATCTGAGTCAATTGAGCTTAAAATCCGGCTAGATTGAAAATTAAACTTTTTATAATCGTCATATAAATCAGGCAGGTTCCATGATTTTTCAATAATTGTTTTATCTAGATTTGAATTTTGTGACACCTCAAAGAATTTTATCTCCCCCTGCAAATTAAATTTTTCTGACAACTTTTCGATATCTTTTTCAATATCGTTAGGTGATATCCAGACACTGGCCTGAAGCCTACCAAGCCCGAGCTTGGTTAATTCTCTTCGTAGCCGATCGCGCAGACCCCTCTTTGATTCTGGTACATCAAATATTACTAATCGCCATCGGCCATCCCATTTACCCATGGATTTGAGTGGTTTTAGGTACTCATCAATGGCTTTTTCGCCCCGAGGAGTAATTGAATAATAAATTTCATTATCTTGAACTAGCTTTTTTACCCAGCCTAGTTTTTTAAGTCTGGCTAAAACCCCTCTTGCCTGCCTGCCCCAACGATTGATTCGATACAGCGGCACCTGTTTTTCATCCTCTAATAGGATGAAGATTTCGTACATCGGCGTGATAGACATTTTCGCCTCGAAAATTAAAAAACGACCTTTTAACTCTTTAACTTAGCATCTAAACTGACGGCCGTCAATACATACGACGAATTTTTTACACAAATAAACACTAATAACGGCGAGCGATATCCAATTCTAATTCCATTTCCAATTATTAAAGCCCCAATCCAAAAGCTTTCGACTTTCTTTCGCCGAGGCATATATTGTATCTTCGTTTGTTCCCAAAACCACGCCGATTATCGTATGATCATCTTTTGTTGCAGACGAAACTAAACAATGACCGGCATCATAGGTAAACCCTGTTTTGACACCAATTGCGTAGGGATAATAAAAATTATCATCTGTTTTTATTAGTCGGTTAGAAGTTTTTAAATCATGAACAATTTGACCATCAACCGAGCTGATTGAGGTCTCTGTTGTTTTGACAATCTCGCTAAATTGTTCATTCCGCATGGCATAGGCACCCAAAATCGCTAAGTCATGGGCAGTTGAGAAACCATCGTCATCTAGGCCGGCCGGGTCTTTAAAAGAAGTATTCTTTAAGCCAATTAATTTAACTTTTTCGTTTATTTCCCTAACAAAAGAATTCTTTTCACCGAAGTGGGCTGCTAATGAGTAAGCTGTATCATTGCCCGACATAATTAATAATCCTTTCAAAAGGTTTTCGACAGTAATTTTTTCACCGGTCTTTAATTGAATATCCGAGCCGGCGATGTTAATCATTGGATAAGTTATTGTTACGACCTCATTTAATTCGTCTCGATGATTTTCTAATACTACCATGGCAGTGGCTATTTTAGTTGTTGAAGCGATCGGTAACTTCGAATCAGCATTTTGCTCAAAAAGAACATACGAACTTGGCACATCAATTAAAATAGCCGATTTTGCCAGTATCTCAGGCGTCGAAAAAGAAGAACTCTTCTGTGGCGGGCTTGTGGGGGTAAATTTATCAGGTTCGGGCAAATTATTTGTCACCCCAAAGATTTTCTTAATATTGGTGTCTTCAAAGTCCTTTTTTACGCCAATTCCTAAAATAACCACGACGGCGACTACTATGCATACCACTATTAGTAAATTATTTGAACTCTTCACTTCGAAGTCTCCCTCCAAATTTATTGGCTACTTCCTCAATGATATTTTTTAATATTTCATTGGTTTCTTTGTCTGCCATTGGTTGATCATTTTCTTGTAACCAAATATGAAAGGCAACATTTTTTTTATTCTGGCCGAATTTTTCTGATGTAAATTCATCAAATAGCTCAACGAATAATATTCTTCTATCAATTTTAGTTATCTCTTTTATAATTTCATTACCAACTGTATTGGCTTCAATAATAAATGCCAGGTCTCGGACCGTTGGCGTATATTTTGAGATAGGACGATACTTGTTTTGACTAATATCTTTCGAATATTCATGCGCTTCGATCTTAAGTAGATCAAGATCAATGATTACATAATTTACTCCCCGTCGTATTTTATAGCTATCAAGTATTTTTTGCTCAACTATTTTTATCTGGGCATTCTGGTCCAATTCTTTTAAGGTTTTTTTAATTAAACCGCTATTTTTGCCTGTACTCGCAAGGCCTAATTGGATTTTTTCATCTTTATTAAAGACCGCTCCAATTTCAAATATATTTACCTCCGGCGCCCACGGATTCTTGGCGATTGCCGAAAGTAACGACGAAAGTAACGAAAGCCTTAAATATTGCGTTTCTTCTGATAAGGGTTTTTCGATTTCTATTAGGTTTTTGGTATCGATACCTAAAATATCGGCCTGTTTTTTATCAATAAAAGAGTAAGAATATATTTCCGTAAAACCAAGATCTTTGAGCACATCTTTTATGTATTCTTTCTTATTAAACTCTAAATTCTCTTTTTGATATTTGATTTTTGATATTTGATTTTTATTAATGTTGTTGTATCCATAGATTCTAGCAATTTCTTCGGCCAAATCTTGCCAGATTTTAACGTCGTATTCGCGAAATGATGGAACGATTACAATGTTATCGTTAATTTTAAAACCCAAGCGGATTAAAAAATCTAGGGCATCGTTATCGGGTATATTTGTGCCGAGAAGTTTGTTTACTTTAGCCATGTCAAGCTCAATTTTACAAGCTCGAGGTTTCTTTAATTTGATATCAATTAATTCACCGATTTTCGCCGCAGAGCAAGATTCTTTGATGAGAGATGCGGCCATATCTACGCCGGCTATTGTTTTTTCGAAATCCACACCGCGTTCATAACGATACGAAGCATCTGTTGTATGATTTAGATATTTTGAAACTCTCCTTATCAATATCGGATCAAATATCGCCCCTTGCAGAACAATGGTTTTTGTTTTTTCATCAACTTCGGATTTGATTCCGCCCATAATACCGGCCAAATCGTAAATCTTTTCAGAGTCTTCTATTATAAGCGCTCCAGCTCGTAGAATATGACGTTTACCATCCAGAGTGATAACTTCCTCGCCATCTTGCGCTTGGCGAATATTCATTAAACCATCTTTAATCTTGTCATAATCAAAGGCGTGCAAGGGTTGCCCGGTGGCTACCATGACATAATTTGTAATATCGACAATATTGTTTATCGGCCGGAAACCGTAAGTAGCCAATTTACCTTGCATCCACTTCGGCGACTCCCCTATTTTAATATTATCGATAATGCGAGCTGTATATCTTGGACATATCTCCGGATCTGATATTTCAGTTTTGATTTTTTTATCTAGGTTTTCAGTTTTGAGTTGTAGTTTTAAGTTTTGCGTTTTTAGCTTTAAGTTATACAGCGCGGCAATTTCTCTAGCCATACCCAAAATTGAAAGGCAGTCTCCCCTATTCGGCGTAATTTCAAAATCAAGTACAGTATCACTATCGATTTTCTCGATGGATTCCGCCTCATGCCCGAACAAACTTAAATCATTCGCCAGTTGTTCTGGAGTTTTATCAATTTCGATGTAATCTTTTAGCCATCCGTATGAAATTTTCATTTTTTAATTTTTTTAATTAGCACTAAAATTGTTTCAAAAATCTTAAATCGCCGCTATAAGAAAGGCGAATATCGTCAACGCCAAAATATTGCATCATATAGCGGTCAATGCCCATGCCCCACATAATTCCTTGCCATTTTTCAGGATCTATCCCCATATTTTTTAAAACTGAAGGATGCGCCATACCCGCTCCCAGCATTTCTTGCCACTTTCCGCTTTGAAGTTGGATATCTAAATCCATGCCTGGCTCGACAAATGGGTAAAGATGTGGTCGGACACGAGTTTTAATGTTTTTACCAAAAAGTTCTTTTATATATCCATCAAGAACACCAATCAAATGTCCCATATTAAAATCTTTATCCACCGCAATACCGTCAATTTGGTAAAATGTATGTTCGTGGGTCTGATCAGTTGCTTCATTACGAAAACATCGTCCCGGAATTATCAATCTCAAAGGCGGCTGTAAGTGCTTTTCTTTGATTTCTCGAACATCAATCGCCGTAGTATGAGTGCGCAAAACCCGGCGGTTGCCACTCCCCTTCGCTAAAGCTTCGGAGGGGCTGGGTTTCACCCAGAAAGTATCCTGGACATCGCGTGACGGGTGCGTTGCCGGCACATTTAAAGCGTCAAAGTTATACCATTCTGTCTCAATTTCTGGGCCCAAAGCTATTTCAAAACCTCTATCAGTAAAATATCTGAGCGACAATCTCATAAATTGCGTTAAGGGATGAATATGACCTTTCATTTTCTACCTCTAAAAAACAATTCAACAAAAAATATCGCTAAAACAAATAAAATTCCCACCCACCAATTTAGGACTCTTAGCTGCTGTAAAAAAAGTAAACCGGCAATTGCTAAAGCAATAAAAGCGGCTTGCCTTAGTGTTGGTATAATATGGGCAAATATAACTTCTCTGTTCGACGCCCAGACTTTGAGATAAAAACCAATTAAACCAAAGAAGGCTAAAAGGAGTAAAAATACTCCGGCATAAAATATTAAAATCATCCAAAAAGGGCTTTGAAGGGGATTCACGTTAAAAATAATCGAAGCAACTAAAGCAGCCGCAATAATAGCCGTGCAATATAAACTAAAAAGATATAGTCTTAGAATCATCTATTCTTCTATCTCCTGAAGGATTTTTTCAATTTTGTCAACTTGATCCTGATTTTTATCAATAAAGTATGTTAATCGCGGCGTAAATTTCATCGTTAAATTCTTGCCTAAATATTTTTGAAATTGGGATTTCTTTTCTTCAAGTTGTTTAATTACTTCACTTTGGCATGATTTATCCAGACAGCAAATATAGACCTTTGCTTCTTTAAAATCGCCGGTTGGGACAATATCATTAACAGTAATTATCCCATATTCCTCGGGCAACTCTTCCTTTATCAGTTTTGAGAGCTCTTGCTTTAAAAGTTCAGCGACTCTTTCAATTCTTTTACTCATATAAAAAGTGTATCATACCTGATCGCAGTTTGCAAAACAATATATTTTGTGTTGAAATATATTAAGAAAGTAATCATATGCCCAAACCAACCGAATTTCATATTGTTGCCATTACCGCCATAATTTTTAAAGAGGGCAAAGTTCTCATCGCCAAAAGAAGTCCCGAAGAGATTGCTTATCCTGGTAAATGGACGGTTCCGGGCGGTAAATTGGATGTTAACGATTATCGCCGCCTGCCCAAAGATAACCTAGACGGCTGGCATGATGTGATTGAGAATACCTTAAAACGTGAAGTCGCCGAAGAAGTCGCAATCAAAGTAAAAAACATTAGATACCTAACAAATTCTACCTTTATCCGGCCAGACAAGCGTCCGGTTCTTGTATTGCCACATACTTGCCAATGGGCTTCGGGCAAAGTTAAATTAAACAAAGATCTAACTGATTTCGCCTGGGTAAAACGCCAAGATATCCGAAAATATGATTTTATCGATGGCGCTAAGAACGAAATATTAAGAGCATTTAAATCAAAACTTGATAGATGATATTATATGAATACCCTAGGAAATTATCGTTTGGCCCACTGCGGTGCTCGTCTGGCTCCTTTTAAACCTGGTTTCTTTCGTTCTTTCATCCGAGGATCTCTGGTTAAAAAACCTTCAACCTTCAATGTTTTATGTAAATCTGGATTTAGCTTATCGAGAGTGCGAGCAACGCCTAATCTGATCGCGCCTTCTTGGGCAACGATTCCACCACCAGACACTTTGACAAAAACGTCGAATTTCTTCTCATTGCCTGTGATTTTCAACGGATCCATATAAATTCGGCTGGGATTGGCAATTTCTTTTTCATTTATTGTTACCTTGCCCGTGCCAGAAGTTATTTTAACCTTAGCAATCGCGGTTTTGCGTCGCCCGACGGCCGTAATAAATTTATGCGACGGGGCTTTCTTCTTTTCTTTGGTTTCTGGCATTTTTCTCTCCATTGTAGATCGTTAAATTCTTCATCCAGATATTCCTTAATTTGTTCTTGGGCAGCATGCCATAGATAGCCCTTTTTAGGACTTCAGCCGGATTTTTACTCATCTTCTCGGCCAAATTTTGGCTTTTGAGGTGTCCCGGATAGCCAGAATGCTTATAATAAATTTTACCAGTTAGCTTCGCGCCCGTAATCTTTACCTTTGAAGCATTAGCAATAATGACTTTATCACCCATGGCTTTATAGGGAACAAATGTTGGTTTATTTTTGCCACGCAAAATTGTTGCCACTTCTGTGCTTAAGCGGCCTAATATCTTATCGCTGGCATCGAATTCGTAAGTCTTAATTTCAGCCTTACTTTTTGGCAAAACTTGTTTTTTCTTCAGACTTTCCTTTTTTGTTGGCGTCTGTTTTTTGGGCATTTGGTTCCTTATTTTCTTTATCTAAAACTGTTACTTTCTCAATTTCTTTACCTTTACCCATTTTAAGTATTACCATCTCCGACGAATCTCCGACTCGTGGTCCTATCCGATATAATTTTATAAAGCCAGATTTTACATCCTTGTAACGTGGCAAATAAACTTCAAAAACCTTACTTGCCGCTTTTTCATCAAAAAAGTATGCTAGAAGCCGTCTCCTAGCCACAAGATTATCCTTTTTTGCTATCTGGAGTAAATGTTCGACAATCGGTTTTACTGCCTTAGCTTTCGCTTGAGTCGTTTTAATCTCCTCATATAAAATTAGCGAGGTGGCTAAATTCCTCATCAGGCTATTACGATAATCTCTTTTTCTTGATAACGAATTGGGCATTGTCTTATTTTCTTACTTTAGTCGTTTTCTTAGCGATTAGTTTTTTAGCGGTCGGTGCGGCTTTTACTTTTTTAACCTTTTCTTTCTTAGATGTTTCTTTTACCAGCGTTGGTGTTTCGCAAGCAGCTTCAACGAGGCCAAAATGTTCAACTAATATCTTCGAGGAAATCTTTAAAGCTTCTTCAGGATCAATTGAGCCATCGGTCGTTATTTCCATTGTTAGCTTGTCGAAGTTTACCGTTACGCCAACGCGGGTGTTTTCAATTTCATAGTGGACTTTTTTTACGGGTGTAAATATAGAGTCTATGGCAATCGTACCAATCGGCAGTTTTTCATCTTTTCTCCGTTCAACCGGAATATATCCCCTTCCTTTATCAACGGTTATTTCCATTTCCAGCTTGGCGCTTTTTGAAAGCGAAGCAATAAAAGTTTCCTTATTAACAATTTCACAGGCAGGATTGGTATTAAAATCGGCGGCAGTAATGTTCTTCGCCCCCTTGGCAGATAACTTCAAAACCACCGGCTCTTCAGAGTTAAATTTAAATCTTAAAGTTTTTAAATTGAGAATTATCGCTACCACATCTCCTTGCACCCCGGGAATAGTGGAAAACTGATGCGTTACGCCATCAATTTTAACTGAAGTAACAGCTGAACCGGATAAAGAGGATAACAAAATTCTTCTGAGCGAATTGCCAATCGTTACGCCATATCCTGGCGATAACGGTTCGATCACGAATACGCCTTTGTTATCGACTTTCTCGATTGTTTTAATTTGAATTAAACTTGTTTCCGGTAAAGTATATTCCATCTTGCTCCTTTGGGCCTTTAGCCCGTTACTTAATATATTGGTTCTAATATTATCTTGAGTAAAACTCAATGATCAACTGGCTATCAACATCTGTTTCAATTTCTTCTAATTTTGGATAATCTAATATCTCGGCGATCAATAATTTTGGCTCGACTTTTATCCATCTGGGAATATTGACTTTCGTTTGTGTAATAAAATCTTTATTCGCCGGGGTTATAATATCCTTAGGTTTCAAAACAGTTGAAGGAATATTGATACTCTTATCGTTTAACTTAAATTTTTTGTGGCTGACAAATTGCCTTGCTTGAGCGCGTGATACCGCCCAGCCCAAGCGATAGATGACATTATCAAGTCTCATTTCCAATATTTTGAATAATTCCTCGCCGGTATTGGCCCGAGATTTTAAGGCTTTTTTGAAGATGTTGACGAACTGTTTTTCTCTTAGGCCGTATTCGGCTTTCATTTTTTGCTTCTCGAGCAATTGCAGGCCGTATTCTGATTTACGTAAATTTGTCTGCTTTGGGCCGTGCGCTCCCGGTCGGTAATTCCTTTTAGTGATGGCGCATTTAGGCGAATTACATCGATCGCCTTTAAGGAACAGTTTAACCCCAAATTTTCTGCATCTTGTACATTTATCCATTTTATACTCTCCTGATCTTTTTTGGCCTTGTGCCATTATGGGGAATCGGCGTAACATCTTTGATACTTGAAATTCTTATGCCATGCCCTCCGACCGCGCGCACTGCCTGTTCGCGACCGGAACCAACACCGGAGACTTTGATAATTGCTTCGGTAATGCCATATTGCTTTGCTTTTTCCAAGGCGTTTTTAACTGCCGTGGAGGAGGCAAAGGGGGTTGATTTTTTGGTGCCTGCAAACCCGCTTGAGCCAGACGTTGCCCACGATAAAGTATTACCTTTTTCATCAGTGATCGTCACGATCGTATTGTTGAAGGATGATTGAATATAAATTAAAGCTTTGGGCACTTGACTGATTGTTTTTTTCTTTTTTTTAATTTGTTTAGCCATAATGATTTCTTTACTAATTACTAATTTTTACTAATGTACAAATGATTAATTTATTGGTACATTAGTATAATTCGTAATTCGTAGACACTAGGTTTTTTCGGCGGATTTTTTGCGGCCAGAGCCAACGGTTACTCTTTTTCCTCTCTTTGTTCTGGCATTTGTTTTCGTTCTTTGTCCTCTGACTGGCAAATTTTTGGCGTGTCTACTGCCTCTATAGGTTCCGATTTCCTGGAGACGCTTAATATTTTGCGTGATTTCCATTTTTAAGTCGCCCTCGACCTTATAATTTTTATCAATGACTTCGCGAATTCTTTCGATCTCCGCTTCTGTTAAGTCGCAAACTTTTGTGCCTAATTTAACACCTGCTTGTTGGCATATTTTTCTTGCATTAGGAAGACCGATACCTTTGATATAAGGTAATGAATATTCAACATGTTTGTTGTCAGGAATATTTACCCCAGCGATTCTCGCCATAATCGTTCCTTAACCTTGTCTTTGTTTATGTTTTGGATTAACACAAACTACCCGCAAAACTCGCTTGCGTCTAATTATCTTACATTTTTGGCAAATTTTTTTAACTGATGGACGCACTTTCATAATAGAAATTAGTTAAAAGTAAATAGAAATTGGTTTAGAAATCGGAGAGTAGAAAACTGTTTTCCTTTTTACAATCTCCTCGTTATTCTTCCCTTAGTTAAATCGTAGGGAGAAAGTTCGACCGTGACTTTGTCGCCGGGAAGAATTTTGATATAATGCATTCTGATTTTCCCGGAAACATGAGCCAAAATTTCCTGGCCGTTTTCGAGCGCTACACGAAAAGTCGCGTTCGGCAGAGCTTCCGTAACTTCCCCTTGTAAGATAATTTTTTCTTTATCCATATCTTGCACAACTCACTGGTTACTACAGTTTTAAATGCGTTTTTTGCGCATTTTTTATTCTTTAGTAGTAAATCTATAATTATATTACCACGCGTTGGTTTATTAGTCAATATTTTAGGTTAGAATCTCAAAACCCTTTTTAGTCACCGCCACCGTATGCTCGAAATGGGCTGAATCCGATCCATCTGCCGTTACCACTGTCCAGCCATCCTCTAATATTTTAACGCGCCAATTGCCGGTTGAGACCATCGGTTCTATCGCGATAACCATTCCCTCTTTCAAGATTGGGCCTGTTTTTGGTTTGCCAAAGTTGGGAATTGAAGGCGACTCCTGTAAATTTTTGCCGATACCATGACCGGCCAAATCCCGTATAACGGAATAACCGGCATCTTCAATTATCTTTTGAATTCTACTTTGAATATCGCCTAAATATACGCCATCTTCGACCAAGGATAACCCCTCATGCAAAGATTTTTCGGTTGTGCCTAGCAGTCTCTTTTTTTGGCTGTCAATCTCGCCGACGGGGATTGTAACGGCAGTATCGGTATGATATCCGCGATACAAAACTCCCAAATCAATTCCGACAATGTCTCCCTCTTGGATTATCTGATCTCCTGGGATTCCATGGACAACCCCATCATTAATCGAAACACAGATTGTCGCTGGATAATCGGTGTGTCCCAAAAAAGAAGCTTCAACTCCAGCTTTTTTAATTTCTTTGCGGGCGATTTTATCGAGATCGCCGGTTTTGAGGCCCGCCTTAGTTTTTTTTGCCAATAATTTTAAAATGCGGGCGGCAATTTTACCTCCCTCTCTCATAACCTCAATTTCTTTTTCTGATTTGATGCTAATCATAAGATGCTAATTTTTGCTTTATTTCCTGCCAAACCTCTTCAATCGATGGATTGCCGTTTATTTCTATTATTCTACCCTCTTTTCGGTAAAAGTCAATTAAAGGCGTTGTCTCTTTTTCGTAAATATCTATCCTATTTTTAATAACTTCGGCACTATCATCTTCCCTTTGGACTAAATTACCCCCACAGGCGTCACATTTCACAATACCTAACTTTTCAGGATCCTCAAAGACCTTTTCACAATTTTCACAGATTCTTCTTGTCAATATCCGTTTAACCATCAATGAGGTATCAACTTTTAAAATTAAAACTAGTGGTTTTATCACTTTAAGAAGATCTTTTAAAGAATTGGCCTGATTGACAGTCCTCGGGTAACCATCGAAAATTACCCCTTTGGAAAAATCCAGATTTCTCAGCTTATCAGAAATAAATTGTTCAATCAAATCATCGGCAACCAGCTTGCCTTGCCCATTGCTTAAAATTTCTTTAAATTTTTTTCCAAATTCTGTCTCTTTTTCGGCTTCTTCGCGAATTAAAACTCCTGTACCGAAATAGTTTAAACCGTACTTTTGAACGACCCTTGCCGCCTGCGTTCCCTTTCCCGAGCCAGGGGGACCAAAAATGATAATTACTTTATCCATACTATTTAGCCGGTGATGGCGATAGATTATTAATACTACTTGTTGATGGAGAAGGTGTTGGCGAGGGAGCAGTCGGTGTGCCTTTATCAACGATTGAATCTATCAACCATATTCCGCCTTCGGATATATTATTAAAAACCAGATCGCGCGCTTGATTCTGGGTATTATTAAAAGAAATATTTACCCTGACTTCAACATTTTTTTCATCAATTTTAGTCGTTGAAAAAATATCGAACGATTTCGGCATTTCTTTCAAACCAATAAATTTGTTCAATTGCTCCGATACTTTTGTAATTGGTTTATCTTTTTCATCTTTATATGTCTCAAGCTTTGCTTGGGCGACGTTTGTTAATAAATCTTTCGCTTTAAACGCGTATTGTTCAGAGCCAGCTGGGCTAAGAGACTTAGACCATAAATCAATAAATTCCATCACATTTTTTTCTGATTTTACCTTCCAGACCTGCTCGGTCGAGCTGGGAGTAGGCGTCGGCTGGATTTTCTTTGAGGGTAGGACTTTAAAGATATAATACATTCCTAATATTAAAATTAATACTAACAATAATCCGATAAAAATATAAATATAAATTTTTTTGTTTGTTGCGACTGGTTTATCTTCTTCCTCTAATATATTTTTATCCAAAACCCCTCCCGCGTTATCTTGCCGGCGCAATCGAGATGATGGCCCAGATGCCCTTATCCCCTTTGGTTATCGGCTGAGTTAATTTGATTTGGTATGTCTCACCTTCCTTCTTAATTATTACAATTGCTTCGCCGTTCGCTTTTGATTTTAAAGCTACCTGATCTGTATTATTTATGCCATAAACTGGCGCCGCATCTGACTTTACGGTCTCTTCGGGGCTAAACCTAAATAAATTTTTACCAGCATCGGCGGCTTTTTGCAATTTATCGGCTTTATCCTGATTAACTTCAAAATTGACAACTTCATTTTGCGGGATTATTAGAGTTTGACCGGCCATTATTTTATTAGCGTCTGTTAGCCCGTTGGCAGAAACAATTTCTGCCCATGTCTGGTTGAATTTCTGGGCAATCGCGAATAAAGTTTCATTCTTTTGCACCTCGTATGTGTCCGTCGGCGCTGAAGGTCTTTCGCTACTTGGCGCCGTTTTGACAGTCTCGCTTGTACTCTTGGGGGTCTCTTCCATACTCAAGCCCGCTTCAATATTAGAGCCCGAAATCTCCGAAATGTTTGTTTTCTCTTTCTCCAAAGAGCGACTTTTGAAGAAAAAGAAACTCGTAGATGAAGATAAAATTGCCACTAATCCCACTAAAATGATAAATAAAATCCATGTCTTATTGTTCATTTTTTCTTTCTAGGATTTCCATCCTAAAATTTGCACACCCTTCTTAATCGCGGATTTCTCCGAATTTTTAATATTCAAAATGTATATTTGACCTGAAGTTTTCTCGTCAATCTTATCCTTATACTGGGCGACAAGATAGGCCAGCCTTTGACCCTTTGATAAATATCCGTAGGCGGCTTTGCCGCCGGAAAATTTTACAATTGCGGCTTTTCCTTGCCCGTCTTGACCGACAAAACTAATTTCACCGTTGCTTTCTTCGCCAATTTTTCTAAGAGATAAGACTATCTTATCAGAAAGGCCGATTGAAATCCAATCAATGATTTCATCGGTTGAGAAAATTGTTTTTGATTTTTTAGCCTCGATATCATAGCTGATAATTTCTGTATTTGCCCCCGAAAATCTACCATAATAAATAGTTTTTGATGAACTATCCCAACATGGGAAAATAATCTCTGATGATGAATTGACAATTTCTTCGATTTTAGAGCCAGTCCTCTGTTCTAGAAACATGGTGTAACCGTAACTTTCTTCTACATTAGAAAATCTTGTATATGTAAACCAGTCTCCATCCGGAGAGATTGATAAATTTACTGGCGTAGGAAAAAGTTCTTTTAAGACTTTCTTTTTAGCGTCTTTCAAATTTATTACCACGAGTCTACCAGCGGAATTATCCGGCGAAACTATCGCCAAGACTTCTGAAGTCTCAAAGGCCAAATTTGATATCTTTTTTATTTTATAAGCCTCATCAGAATCGGTATAAAGTTTTTTTACTTTCCCGTTTAAATCGGCTTGCCATATTTCAGTCGCCGCCCCAGAAGTGACAAAAACCAGTTCTGAATTAAGATCATCTGACCCAACGTTTGTATCTAATTCGGGCGTTTTAGTATTGGAAGGATTGCTTGATGGTTCAACATAATTTTTATTGATATACCAACCTATCCCTCCGACTATAATTAGTCCCAGAATAATTGTGATTATCTTTTGCAGCATAGCGCTGATTTAGTTTACTCTGCGGGCGATGCTGACGGTGATGGAGATGCTGATGCCATTGGCGATGCTGATGCGCTGGGTGAAGCTGAAGCCTTTGGCGAGGCGGACACTGTCGGGCTTGCGACTGGTGAGGGGCTAATTTTCGGCGAAACCTTCACGGTCGTAACGGGCGATGGGCTGGTTGTAGCCGTTCCCTTTGAATAGACGGCGACGTAATAGTAATAGCCGCCGGCGGTTAAAATCAGGATAACTAAAATGACGATAAGCCATTTTAGCGCGCCGCCACCGCCACCTGAAGTGGCCGGTGCTCCTTGTTGAGGCATTGTGCTTCGTGATTGATCCATTGAAACCCTCCTTTGATTAAATAACTTGTTTACTTTTATATTTTACTTAGCTATCTCTAATTTTATTTCGACATTTTTGATTCTTTTTTCAGCTTTATCTCGCCACAATATTTCGGCGTTAAGCTTGCTATCAATGCTTCCTATATCGTTATGCACATCACTAATATCGCCCTTTAACTCTTGCTTCAAAACATGCAATTCTTTCTTAGTCGCCATATTTTTATAGATATCATCAAGAATCGGCAAAACTAGCTGTTCAATGCCTTCGTTAAAGATTTGCCTAATATCCTTTTTATCGCGATCGTTCAACTATCCTCCTTGAGAATTTAATGCTTTCTAATAACTTTCGTACTGACGCATTAATAACTGGGCTTGAATCTGCCTCATCGTTTCTATTATAACAGAAACCATAATTAAAACACCAGTCCCGCCGATTGCTAGAGTATCGATACGTGTTGCTGATTGCATGATAAATGGTAGAACTGCGATTATACCGAGAAATAATGCTCCAGTTAGGTTAATCCGTGAGACAATATATGAGATATAACTTACAGTTTCGTTGCCCGGTCGAACTCCTGGTATAAAACCGCCTTGTTTCTGTAAGTTTTCCGCAATCTGGGTCGGTTTTAAAACCATGCCGGTATAGAAAAAGGTAAAACCGATGACTAATAAGAAGTATAGAACGCCATAAAACAAATTATTGGAAAACAAATTAGAGATAAGGGTAGCGCCATGTGACAACCATAGGGATTTTGCCCCGGTTAGGAATTTTGCCGCTACGCCGGGAAAAATCATAATTGACATCGCAAAAATGATTGGGATCACGCCAGCCGTGTTAACCCTGATTGGCAGATGCGTATCAACCCCACCATAAGCCTTTAAGCCTCTGATTCTTCTGGCGTAAGAAACGGGTATTTGTCTTCGGGCCTCGTTGACAATCACAATTAATATTACGACTGCAACGGCAATTATGCCAAAAATTGCTAAACTGATAATCTGTGAGCCCTGAATAATTTTTAAGGTATTTCTAATCTGCGTCGGAATGCCGGCGACAATTCCCAAAGTAATAATTAAAGAGACGCCGTTTCCAATTCCGTTTTCGGAAATTAATTCCCCAATCCACATCAAAAGGATTGTTCCGGCGGTAATCGAGATTAGCATTACTATAAGCTGGATCAATGACCATTCAGGCACAATTTGCTGGCTTTTTAACAAATTTAGCATGGCATAAGCCTGTATAATTGCCAAGGGAACGGTGATAATTCGTGTCCAATAATTTATTTTCTGCTGACCCTGCTCACCTTCCTTTTGTAGTTCCTCAATCGCCGGCACTACCATCCCCAAAAGTTGCATAATAATCGAAGCGGTAATATAAGGGCCAACCCCCATCATAATAATCGAAAAGTTCTGCATGGCGCCGCCGGAGAACATATTAAGCAAGCCGAAGATTTGGTTTCTTTCGAAAAAACCGCGCAGAGCAACCACATCCACACCTGGTAACGGAATATGGGCTAAAATTCTAGCGATAAATAATAAAAAAACGGCATACAATAGTTTTTTTCGTAAATCCGGAAGTAAAAAGATTTGTTTTGCCGTATCCAGAATACGCATGTTTCCCTCAAAAGATTACTATGATAGATCTTACTTTTTGATAGCTCGTTTTATCGGTTTTGGTGCTACAGTTTCAACTTTTTCTATTTTTTCTTGTTCTTGACTCTTTTTTATATCCAGAAGCATTTTTTTCGTCAAAATGACTTGTTGGTATTTAAAATTAGATTCAATTTTTTTATCAACCGATACTTTAACCGGCATTGATTTCGACTTAATTAAGCCTTTTTCGAATAAAACCTTCTGATTAATTTTAATCCCCTTATCAAATACTTTTTCTAAAATAGATAATTTCACAATTTGTGGTTTTTCTTTAATACTAGAAAAACCGCGTTTTTTAGGCAGTCTTTGAATCCATGGCATTTGTCCGCCTTCGAAACGTCTCGGAATATTGTATCCCGATCTTGATTTTTGACCTTTTGTGCCACGACCGGCAGTTTTCCCCCTGCCAGATCCCAAACCTCGCCCGAGCCGTTTAGAAGGGGATTTGCCTAATTTGGGTAATTTATTTAACATTAAACCTGCTTAGTGCTTCAATCGTTGCTTTAGAATTATTAATTTTATTGGCCGTACCAAGAATCTTGGCGACTATATTTTTTATACCGGCTAATTCACATATTACTCTAATTGCCCCGCCGGCGACAATCGATGTGCCTGGTCTGGCCGGCTTTAGGATAATATGGGCTGAACCCAATTTCATTTCAATTTGGTAAGGGATTGTTTCATTGACAATCTGAACGTCGATTAATTCTTTCTGAGCAACCCTAGAGGCTTTGGAAACGGCATCAACCACCTCAGAAGCCTTACCTATACCAATGCCAACCTTACCGGCGCGATTGCCCATGATAACCAGGACTCTAAAACGAATTCTTTTTCCGCCCCGGACAGTCCTGGCGACTCGATCAACTTGTAAAACCTTTTTTTCAAATTCCGGCGCTGGCCTTTCCCCAGCGGTCAGTTCTTTTTCTCCTTTGTTTGCTCGGTTTTCTTTTGCTTGATTTAATTTTAACATAATTAGAACTCCAACCCTGCTTTCCTTAAACTTTCAGCGATATTTTTTATCTTACCGTGATATTGATATCCGCTGCGATCAAAAACTATTTTCTTTATTTTCTTCTCCGATAATTCTTTCACGAATTCATTGACGATTTCTTCTTTTTTAAGATCTGAAGAAGCGGCCAATGTATTTCCTTTTTCATCGTCTATCGCTTGTAAATAAATATTGCGGTTGGAGCGAAATAGAGCCACCCTTGGTCTTTGAGCTGTCCCTGATATCTTTGATCGAATCCTAAGTTGTCTTGTTTTTCTTGTGCTCATTTTATCTTTCTAGGCTCCGCCGCCAACCACTGCCTTGGCTGCCTTACCGGGTTTTCTTCTGGGTATTTCGTCAATATACTTTATTCCTTTTCCTTTGTATGGCTCGACTGGTTTTACGGCTCTGATATTGGCAGCGACTTGACCAACTTTTTGTTTATCAATTCCCGATACCGTTATAATATTTTTTTCAACTTTTATCTCAATTCCTGCCGGCGCGATAATTTCAACCGGATGAGAAAAACCAACGTTTAAAACTAATTTATTTCCGGATACTTCAGCTTTGAAACCAACGCCTTTAAAATCGAGTTTTTTTTCAAAACCGCTCGAGACGCCAATGATCATATTATCGATCAATTTTCTCATTAAGCCGTGCAAAGACTTGGTATATTTATCATCTCTTTTTCGAGTAACTTGGATAATATTTCCTTCTTTGATAACTTCAATATTGGGCAGGACCTTTAAATTGAGTTCGCCTCTAGGACCTTTAGTGGTAATTATGCCGTCTTTATCTTCGACAACGATTCCATCCGGAACAATAATTTTTTTATTACCAATCTTTGACATATCTTCCTTTAGATGATTTCAGCCATTACTTCGCCGCCGAGACTTTTTTTTCTCGCATCCTCACCAACCATTAACCCTTCCGATGTTGAGACAATCACAATTCCTTGCGGGCTTCTCGCTTTGGGGAGTTTATTAGATTGGGCATAAACACGACGGCCAGGCTTACTTACTCTTTGTATTTTATAATGCGTTAAATGATTTTTATCCAAAACGATCTCTAACAACGCCTTGTGTTTTTTCTTTGGGGTAGTAGCTCGATTGGTTTTTTCAATCTCTTCCATTTTTACCGGAATTTTTTTTGAAGCATCTATTTGGCCATAACTCTTTATATAATGGTTATTTTTAAGAATTTCTAAAATTGCCATCTTGACTTTCGAAAAGGGCACATATAAGCTGTCTTTACCTGCTTCTTGCGCGTTTCTAATTTGTGAAAACATATCTGCGATTGGATCCACGTTCACTCCCTTCGGTCGTGATTTCGATTACGAATTTACAAATTGACTACGAAAATTACAAATTACTTTTTGTATTATCTGTAATAAAATTTGTAGATTTGTATTCGATTTCACCATGATGATTTTGTCACTCCCGGAATTTGACATTTACTTGCCATTTCGCGAAAACAAATACGGCAAATTCCAAATTTTCTCAAATAGCCGCGTCTTCGACCACACTTGACGCATCGTCGGACAATTCTTGTAGAAAACTTCGGTTTCTTTTTTGCTCTTTCTATCTGTGATGTTTTTGCCATCTTAACCTTTCTTCATGACCACTTCACCCTTGATGGGAAATCCCAAGGCCTTAATTAGACTTTTTGCCTGCTCGGCGTTCTTAGCGGTTGTAACAAGCGTTATTGACATTCCATGGATGGTTTCCGCTTTTTCATGCGTAATTTCTGGAAAAATTATTTGCTCTCTCACCCCGATTGTCAAATTGCCGTTTTTGTCAAAACCTTTTGGATCTAGACCTCGAAAATCACGCATCCGGGGTAAAGCAATATTTGCCAATCGATCGACAAAGTCGTACATTCTAGCGCCTCTTAACGTGACGATTAAACCAACTTTTTCGCCTGCTCTTATTTTAAAACCAGAAATTGCTTTTTTGGCTTTTCTTGTCGCCGGATGCTGCCCGGTAATCACCGCCAGCGTATCCTTGACAATTTCCTCATATTTCGGATTGGTTTTGGCCTGCCCGATACCAGTATTTATAACCGTTTTTACAAGCCTTGGTAAGGCAAGTTTATTTTCAATCCCGAGAATATTTTTCAGCTCTTCTTGTACTTTGTTAAAATAAATTTCTTTTAAACGCGTCATATTATTTAATCTAGGCTTTCTTTGCACTTGCGACAGATTCTTATTTTTGATGGCTCGCTTTTTTCTTGACCGGCGGCTGATCCGCCTTTGGAATTTTGCATTAATTTAAATCCGACTTTTGTTGGTTTGCTACAGCGCGGGCAAATTATTGTTGCATTGGAACTATCTATTGGTAATAATTTATCAATAATTCCGCCGTGAGGTGATTTTCTTGATGGTTTAAGATGTTTTTTTGCCACATTTACACCCACGACTAAAATCTTCCCTTGCTTAGAAAAAACTTTTTCTATTTTTCCTTGTTTACCCTTATCTTTACCGGTGTTAACAATAACCGTATCGCCTTTCTTAATTTTTAATTTTTGCATCTCTTCCATTAGAGGACCTCCATCGCCATTGAAATGATCCTGGCAAAACCTAAATCTCTCAATTCTCTGGCAACTGGACCAAATATGCGACTGCCACGAGGAGTATTATCAGGATTTAAAACCACAACCGCATTGTCATCAAATCTGATGCTTGTCCCGTCGCTGCGTTGGATTGGTTTTCTCTGTCTAACGATTACCGCTCGAACAACTTCCTTTTTCTTAACTTGGGCCTGCGGGCTAGCCACTTTTACCGTACCAACAATAACATTGCCAATCCTCGCTGCCTTTGGTTTGCCTCTTCCGACAACCCTGATACACATTATTTCTTTTGCCCCGGAGTTGTCGGCAACTTTTAATCTTGAATATGATTGAATCATTTTTGAGCTTTTCCCTCAATTACTTTCCAAGCCTTTTTCTTACTTAATGGCCTTGTCGGTGTGATAATAACTTTTTCACCTTTCTTAATTTCCGTTTCAGTATGGGCAAGTATTTTATTGCTTTTTATATATCTTCTCTTATAAATTGGGTGAATTTTTATATAATCAATAATTACCGAAACAGTTTTATTACCACTATCTTTTGCCGCGATTCCGGTTAATTTTTTTATTGCTTTTACCTTGTTCGCTTCCATCTTTTTATCCATTTTTTACTTTCTTGTGAATGTCTCCTTCTTGATTAATTTTTTCCATTGCTTTCTCCGAAATAATCGTCCAAATTCTGGCAATTTTTTTCCGCTCGCAAGTTATCTCATGAAAATTTTTTAATTCTCTGAACTTGGCGCTAAATTTCAATTTCGCAATCTTTCTGTTCGACTGTTCCAATTCGGTCAAAAGTTGTCTAATATCCTTTTCTCTCAATTCTTTAATTTGGACTGTTTTCTTCATTTCTATTCTTCCTTCTTAATAAATTTCGTCGGAATATTTAATTTGCGGGATCCTAATCGTAATGCCTCGCGAGCAATTTTCTCCTCGACACCGCCCATTTCGAATAAAATTCTTCCTGGGGTAATAACGGCGACAAAATGATCGAGGCTACCTTTACCTCCACCCATTCCGACTTCGGCCGGCGTAGCGGTGACTGGCTTATCGGGAAATATTCTTATCCAAACTTCTCCACCTCTTTTAATATAGTGGGTGATCGCCCGACGGGCCGCCTCTATTTGACGCGCCGTAACCCAGTTTCTCCCCAAGGATTTTAAACCATAACTGCCAAAAGCAAGCGTATTTCCGCGCAAAGCGATTCCCGCTCTTTTTCCTCTTGCAACTTTTCGATGTTTTAATTTTCTTGGTATTAACATATGATTATATCCTAATAGTTACTAATTTAATTCTAATTCGTCCATATTTGGATAAAAATTTAGGATTTATTCGGTTGCGATCACGTCACCTTTGTAAATCCAAACCTTTACGCCGATGGTGCCGTAGGTTGTTAAAGCATCGACTTGAGCGAAATCTATATCCGCCCGTAATCTTCCCAGCGGTACGGAGCCGGCGCCATAATGTTCTCTGCGGGCAATCTCTGCACCGCCGAGACGTCCGCCAATAGCAATTTTAATTCCTTTGGCTTTGGCTTCCATTGTTTTGCTGATTGCTTGTTTGACTGCTCTTTTATATGGAAGACGTTTTTCGATTTGATAGGCGACATTTTGGGCAACAATTTCTGCTGAAAGGTTAGGAGTTTTTATCTCAACTATGTCCATATCGATTTTTGTCGAGACCAGACCGGTTTTGGCATCTCTGAGGCTTGGACACGATTTAACTAAATATATTTTTAGATCAGTAATCCCCTGCCCGCTACGACCAATCAAAATTCCAGGCTTGGAAGTATAAATGACTATTTTAATAGAATCTTGATCGCGAATGATTTCAATTGAAGAAACGCCAGAAATCTTCGAAAATCTCTTTGCTAATGCTTTTCTTATTTCAATGTCACTCGTAAGCTTTTTGGCAAATTCATGAGTAGAAAACCATTTTGATTGCCAATTTTTGTTGATTTGTAAACGGAAACTTTTTGGATTAACTTTATGACCCATTTTTCGCTCCTATCGTCGCACTCACTGCTAAAAGCAAGGCATTCAATTCTAATATCGAATATCTAAATTCGAAACAATATTTCTTTCTCATTTTCTTTCTTTTAGATTTTGGATATTTGATGTTTGTTTGGGATTTCGTGCTTCGAATTTTATGCCACGCGCTGCGGGCGGATTTCCGTTGTCCGAAAGGACAATCGAGATATGTGACGATCTTTTTAGAATATTGGTCGCCCGGCCGCGAGAAATAATCCGGCGCCGTTTAAGCTTTGGTCCTTCATCGACAATAACCGACTTAACATACATTGTTTTATCAATATTTTTGTCACTAAGTTGTGAAACGGCATTCTTTAAAACTAAAAGAAGCGGTTTTCTCGCCAGGCTTTTCGAAAACTCCAAAGTATTGATTGCCTGATTTAACTCCTTATCGATAATCAGTTTTCCGATAAATCGGATTTTATCCGGCGGTTTCCGAACGAATCGAGCCTTAACAACCAATTCGGTCTTTTTATCTTCTAACTTATTAGTTTTTTTACTTTCTTCTTTCATTTTTGGGCTTTATTATTTTTTTCCAACGCTTCGGTCGGAATCCCGACTTTGCGTCGGGACTTCAGTGGCTTTTTTAGTTACCGTTGCCTCTTTCTCGACTGCTGCTTGGGCTTCTTCGCGAGCCATTCTTCCGCCGTGTCTAATAAATTTTCGGGTTTGGGCAAATTCGCCTAATTTATGTCCAACCATATCCTCGACGATTAGGACTGGCAGATGCGTTTTACCGTTATGAACTCCGATTCTGAAACCAACCATCTCTGGAGAAATTGTCGAATTTCTTGACCAGGTGTTAATAACAGTTTGATCACCAACTCTCAATTCATGAATTTTCTTTAATAAACGCTCATCTACGTACGGGCCTTTTTTAAGCGATCTGGACATTACTTTTTTCTCCTTTTAATTATCATCTTTGCGGAATATTTATTTCTTTTGCGCGTTCTGACGCCAAGAGCATGTTTGCCCCATGGTGTTTTGGGATACTTTAAACCGATTGGGTTAACGCCTTCCCCACCTCCATGCGGATGTGCATCCGGATGCATCGCCTTACCTCTAACCGATGGCCTGACGCCCATGTGTCTTTTGCGGCCGGCTTTCCCAATTCTTACGAGAAAATGAGCAACATTTGAAACCTGTCCGATTGTCGCAAAACAGTTTTGATTAATTCTTCTTACCTCATCGGATGGCATTTTTAGATGAACCCAATTGCCTTCTTTGGCAGTTATCATTGCTTGACTACCAGCAGATTTCACCAGTTTTCCGCCCTGACCCGGTTGCATCTCGACGTCATAAATAGCGATACCGTTGGGGATGTTCGTCAAACGCATTCTATTTCCTGGTTTAATTTCGGTCTTATCTTTTGCTTCAGCAATATCGCCCTGTCTGACACCATCCCAGGCTAACAAATATGCTTTATTTCCACCCGAAAGTTTTACCAGAACAATAAAAGAGCTTCTATTTGGATCATATTCAATTTGCTCCACTTTTGCAGTTTGATTCGCAAAATTATCAAGCGAACTAATGACTCGATACTTTCTTTTTGCACCGGCACCTTTATGTCTAACGCTAATCTGACCGCTGGAATCACGTCCCTGAGAGCGGTGATTTTTAACCGTCAATTTTTTCTCAGGTTTACTTGTGGTCAGTATTTTAAAATCGGTAACGGTCATTTCCCGCTGGCCATGATTATTAGATTTTACGAGTCTTACCTTTTGCATTTTATTTTCGAGCATTCATTTAGCGAGAAAACGTTTTCCGCTTACATACCACGGGCTTTAGTCCGTGGATAGTGATTTCTTTTCTTTCTTTAATTTTTTTTCTTCTTTTTTTTCTTCAACACCGAAGCCTGGTATTTTTTGGCCTTCTTTTAAACCAATAATCGCTTTTTTGTATTCTTTCGTCTTTGTCTTGAAACGGCCTCTTTTTAATTTTTCTTCGCCTTTCACTCTTAATACATTGACTGAGACGGCATCAACGTTATATAAATCTTTGATTGCTTTAGCGATCTCAACTTTATTGGCCGTTTTCAAAACCATAAAAGTATAATAACCTTTTTCGGTTTTAGCAAGTGATTTTTCGGTTATAATAGGCGAAATTAAGATTTGCATTAAACTTTCTTCTTGCTCTTTTTATCTCTGCCAAACACGGCTTCGATTTTATTTAATCCTTCTTTATCAGTTAAAATATAATCATAATTTAGGATATCAATTAATCTAACACCACTTATCTGGACTGTTTTGATGTATTTTAGATTAGCGGCGGATAGTTCAACCGTTGGGTTTGTTTTGGAAAGAATCAATAAGATTTTGCCCTCTTCGATAGGTAATTTCTCTAAAAATGTTTGCATTTGAGCTGTTTTTATCTCCTTAAAGGCTATTTCCGAAACGACAATAAATTTATTTTCTTTAATTTTTTGGGCTAAGACTATTTGAAGAGCTTTTTTGGCCATCGCCTTTGGCAATCTTCGAGTATAATTCTGTTCCCTTCGAGGGCCAAATGTTACCCCGCCACCAATCCAGATTGGTGATCGTGTTGAACCCGCTCGAGCACGACCCGTCCCCTTTTGCCGCCACGGCTTTCTTCCACCACCGGACACTTCACTACGATCTTTTGTATCTGCGATCGGTCTTCGAAGGTTATTTAAATTCGCGAGAATCGCCTGAGCAATCAATTTATCGCTTCCCTTTGCTTCGGCTAATTCCGTCGAGACGAAAACTTGCTCTTTTTTCTCGCCCGAAGGCGAATAAACGTTAAGCTTCATCTGCTGCTTCTTTCTTTACTATCTCTTTGTTTGTCCAGATAACGACGCCTGATCTATTGGGCCCAGGCACAGGCCCGCGTAAAATTAATTGATCTTTTTCTTTATCAATATGGATGATTTCCGAATTCTTGACAGTCACCTTCTCAGCACCCATATGTCCGGCCATTCTTTTGCCCTTAACAACCCTCTGTGGACCTGTATCACCAATCGATCCGGGTTGGCGATAATTGTTCGAGCCGTGAGTCTTTGGACCGGTATTAAAGTTATGACGGGCAACTGTGCCCATAAAACCTTTTCCCTTGGAAATTCCGGTGATGTTTACTTTCTCACCAACCAGGAAAATATCTAAAGTAATTTTATCGCCGACGTTATATTTTTGATTAGTTTTTACTTCGAATAATTTGGCTGATTTAGCCTTTGATTTGGCTAGATGACCCTGTTCAGGCTTATTTAGATGTCTTTTAAGACATGCACCTAGCTGTATAGCCTGATAACCATTTTTTTCCTGAGTTTTTTCTTGCACCACCACATTTTCAGCCACATTTAAAACTGTCACCGGGATAAACTTACCTGCTTTATCAAACATTCTCGTCATTATCAATTTTTTTCCGTAAATTGCTCGCATCTTAAACCCTTTATCCGGAAACATCTACTTTGTAGATATTATCCTGACTCTTTTCTGAACTTTTTACTTATTACTTAAGTTTTGATTTCAATATCGACGCCGGCGGGCAAATCAAGACTCATGAGCGAATCAATCGTCTTGGTCGAAGGCTCATAAACATCAATCAAGCGCTTATGAATCCTCATCTCGAACTGCTCCCGGCTATCTTTATGAATAAATGGTGACTTTAAAACCGTGACTTTGCTTTTTTCGGTTGGCAAGGGAATAGGGCCAGTGACAACGGCACCGGTTCGCTCGGCCGTTTCAATGATTTTACGAGCTGATTTATCAATAATACGGTGGTCGTAGGCCTTAAGTCTGATACGAATCTTTTGTTTTAAAGCTTCCGTTTTTTTGCTTGAAGTATCAGCTTTTTTATTCTGTTCAATTTCGGTTTTCTTTGCCAACTTCTCTCCAAATGTTTAGCAAATCTAATTACTCATTTATCTATTTTGGTGACGATTCCAGCGCCAACAGTTTTACCACCTTCACGAATAGCAAACCGCATGCCTTCTTCCATCGCCACTGGCTGGAGTAATTTAACTTTAAATTTGACCGTGTCGCCAGGCATTACCATCTCGGTATCGGCCGAAAGTTCAACTTCTCCGGTAACATCTGTGGTTCTAATATAAAATTGGGGTTTATAGCCCTTAAAGAACGGGGTATGTCGGCCGCCCTCTTCTTTCGTCAAAATATAGACTTCAGATTCGAATTCGGTATGAGGTGTGATTGAACCGGGTTTCGCGATCACCTGCCCGCGTTCAATATCTTCACGCTCAACTCCGCGAAGAAGTAAACCGATATTATCGCCAGCAATACCTTCATCGAGTTGTTTTTTGAACATTTCCACGCCCGTAGCAACAACTTTCTTAGTCGGTTTTAGACCGACAATTTCAACTTCTTCGTTAACTTTGACTTTGCCGCGCTCAATCCGGCCAGTAGCAACCGTGCCGCGTCCCTTAATTGAGAAAACATCTTCAACCGCCATTAAAAGGGGCTTATCAATGTCACGAACCGGTTCCGGAATGGAGGTATCCAGGGCATTCATTAATTCGTTAACCGCTTTTTCGGCCAGAGCGTCGCCTTCGAGAGCTTTTAGGGCCGAACCCTTGATGATTGGAACTTCATCACCGGCATATTTGTATTTCTTTAAAAGATCTCGGATTTCCATTTCAACCAAGTCCAAAAGTTCTGGATCAGAAACTTGATCAACCTTATTTAAGAAAACGACGATATTTGGCACGCCAACCTGGTAAGCCAAAAGGATGTGCTCTCGGGTTTGCGGCATTGGTCCGTCAGCGGCAGAGACAACCAAAATCGCGCCGTCCATCTGAGCCGCCCCCGTAATCATGTTTTTGACATAGTCAGCGTGGCCAGGACAATCAACGTGGGCGTAGTGACGCTTATCAGACTCATATTCAACGTGACAAGTGGCAATCGTAATTCCCCGCTCTTTTTCTTCAGGCGCGTTATCAATTTGATCAACCGTTCGGGGTTGAGCTAGACCCTTTTTCGATTGAACTTTTAAAATTGCCGCGGTTAAGGTTGTTTTACCGTGGTCAACATGACCAATGGTTCCCACATTAACATGGGGTTTCTTGCGTTCAAATTTTTCTGCTGCCATTTTTACTCCCTTTGTAATAACTATTTTACTACATTATTGTATCTTAAATTTCAACTTATGTCAACCCATCGAACATACTCAGGGTTGATACTGAGCAGTGTCGAAGTATCAACCTCGATACCAAAAAATTCCCCTCAAGAGTATCTTAACATAATTAAATTATGGAGTCAATATCTTAAGATGATTTCTTGGCTAGATGATTATAGGTCAGCGTTAAGGCTGATGAATAAAAAGTATTGTAAGCACCAGAGATGACAGCAATAGCGATTAAAACGGCAAAGCCGACGATTGCGCCGTAAATTATTGCTCCGATTAGAGTCGCCAGATATAGACCATAACCGATTGCTAATAAGATCGCCACTGTTATTAAAATTCCTAAGGCTAAGGCTAAACCGAAAGCAATCCCTAGGGCCAAAAGGAGTAAATACATCAAAAGGACACTCACCCAGTTATCACGGAAGAAATGGAGAGACTGGCGAATACTTTGCCAGATAGATTTCTTTTCTAAAACTACAACTCTCAGCGAATAAGGCGAGATTATGCCAATTAAAATCCAAAAGGCCAAACAGACGAAAAATAGTAATATTCCCCAAATGGCAGCGATCATGTTTGCCCCGGTTATTACTAAAACGCCAATCGGAATAATCCAGACCGATAAGGAAGCCAAAATCATCAGTAAATAGATAATCGCCACCGCCCAAATTCGCCAAAACTGCTTTGCACCAAGACGGAATCCTTCTTTAAAATTGGCTTTCTGACCGGCTGATATCTTATCAACCGAAGAAACTAAAGCACCTTGGCTGATTAAATTCAAAATGAAGAAAGCGACCGTGATAATAAACAAGATGAGCGCCGTGCCAATAATAATTCCGCCGTAATTTGTCCAAAAGGCGGCAATATCGGCGCTACCAAGGGGATGGCCAAGGATTTTTGTCCAGCCATCACCGCGAAAAGACGATGAGTCAAAGCTATAATTGGAGAAGCCGGCATTAAATGATTTAATGCCGCCATAACCACCGGCTAAAATCCCAAAAATCCACAAGAACTTGTGTTTAATCGTAATTTCGTACGACTTCTTGATAATTCCAAAATAGTCCATTAATCCTCCTTAATTTGATCTGTTATTATTATAGCACAAAATAATCCCCAATTGTGACAATTGCTTGACAAATAACTCTATCTCGAGAATAATTTGCTAGAGTAGAAACAAGAAGGCTGCCTGGGAGAGAAGAATGCTAAAACTCTGTCCACGCTGTAACGGTAAGAAGCCGGCGCTTCTTAACAGTCCCTACTGTCTGAGGCACACCCGTGACTTTCGCAAGCTGCGGTGTTGGCCGATTCTTAACGGGTTGGCCGAGACGGACCTTCGATTCATCTATGAGCACTGCCTCGTGCCAGACCGCTACAAATGGATGGGTCGGCCGTCTTGTTGCACTGTGCGCGCTTTAGCCGCTCATCTCGGCGTCAGGCCGAGTGCGCTAACGCGCAAGTACAACCTGAAGATGGATTCCCATGTATCCCTTTCGGTGATGGCCGAAATCATCATCGAAATGCGGTCATCCTAAGACCGCCGCGGTTATCCCGCGGCGGTCTCGTCGTATTAGCATTATGAAATAATATACCACTTTCATTGCTCGAGCAATAGAAATAGGAGATTTATCAGGGTTAACTTGTTTGAGAACAGCTTCGATAAGAATAGCTCCATGTATCTTGACTTAGTTAACCAGTTGTGATAAATTGGGAAAGTTTAGATCCTGGACGGGAAATTGTTTACTATTTATTTAGAAAGCAATTTCTCCTTCGGGAGCATCCGCCATACGGCGCGATGAATTACAGGCCAGAGAGGTCGGACAAGGAGTGAGCGTCATGAAACGTGAAGATCTGAATGTCGTTTTCATGTTCAGCTCCCTATTTCTATTAGGGCTGCTGATCTGGAACAGCATCCAACTTCACCAGACGAACAAGGGCCTTGAACGGACCCTGGCTAGCATGACCCAGACTACCGAAAGGTAGTACTGGAATGGCCAGACCACTAGCACACGCCGCCGTGTCATCTTCTACTGTACGGCGGTTCTCTTTTGCCAGAAATATAATAGAATATAACTATGGAAAATATTGAAAGTAGACCAAAGAAAATTGCCCCAGAAGATATTCAGTTCCAAGAATTAAGTCAAGAAGAAATGAAAAACCTTTTTGATCCAAAAGAAGAGGTTGGTCTCGGTGAATATCAAATTTTCTCGGCCGAAAGACGGAATATTAATGGCCCGGAGACCTGTGCGGCAATCGTCGCTAAAAACTCAACTGGCGAATGGCTACTTGGCCATGTGGCTGGCCCAGATTTAGATGTTGAAAATACAACATATCCCCAGATTATCGATTGGTTGAAAAAGAATTCTGGCGCGAGAATTTATATTTTCGGTGTTGCCACAAGCACCGAAGCCGCTCAACAATTGAGGATTGCTTACACTGAACAATTATCGAATTTTGGTTTTCTCGAACCACATTTTAATAGCCAGCCAAAGCCAATTTCTTTAACAGTGGACGCAGAAACCAATCAGATATTTATCGCCCCCTCTATTAAAGGAACTAAAGTTGATATACCGTCGCCGCTCGAATAGCACGGCGGTCTTTCTTATATTCTATAGAACTTATACCTTATCTTAACGGCTCATGGGGTGAGCCGTTAACCATAAACAAGCTTGGGCCATAGGCCCATCAGCCGTTGGCTGAAAAGCTTGGGCTACGAAAGATGGCTTCCAAATTAGACCTGCGAGGTCTACTCTTTCAATTTGGGCTATTTTTAGTTATTTTTGTTTCCCCTCAATAATCTTCTCGGCAATGTGGTGAGGCACTTCGGCGTAGTGGTCAAATTCCATTGTGAAACTCGCTCTACCCTGGGTCATGGAACGCAAAGCCGTGGCATAGCCAAACATTTCGGCCAAAGGCACCTCGACGTCGATAACTTTCATTTTTGCCCGGTCAGACATTTCTTTAATATGGCAACGTTTGGAGTTTAAGTCGCCCAAAACATCACCCATAAATTCTTCGGGCACGACGACTTCCACTTTCATAATCGGCTCTAATAAAACCGGCTGACCGCGTTTGACGCCTGCTTGCAAGGCAAACGAGCCGGCAATTTGGAAGGCCATTTCCGAAGAGTCAACTTCGTGGAATGAGCCGTCGTAGAGCATTACCGACATATCCACTAGCGGATAACCGGCAATCACACCCCTGGCCATCGCTTCCTTGACACCCTTTTCCACAGCGGGAATAAATTCCTTGGGGATTGTTCCGCCGACAATTTTGTTAATAAATTCAAAACCCTCACCTCTATCCTTGGGCGAAAGTTCCAACCAGATATGACCGTACTGGCCGCGGCCACCGGTTTGACGGATGTATTTACCTTCGGCTTTGATTTGAGACGATTTAATTGTTTCTTTATAAGCCACCTGAGGCGCGCCGACATTAGCCTCGACTTTGAATTCGCGTTTCATCCGGTCGACAATAATTTCCAAGTGAAGTTCGCCCATGCCGGCAATAATAGTTTGGGCGGTTTCGTGATTGGTTTTGACCTTAAAAGTTGGATCTTCTTGGGCTAAGCGATTTAAAGCAATGCCCATTTTTTCTTGATCGGCTTTTGTTTTAGGCTCAATCGCGACCGAAATAACTGGATCTGGGAAGGAGATCGCTTCTAAAATTATTGGGTCTTTCTCGTCAGATAAAGTATCTCCGGTAAAAGTGTCTTTAAGTCCAACCGCGGCGGCGATTTCACCGGCGAAAACTTCAGTCACCTCTTCGCGATGATTTGCGTGAAGCCGGACAATTCGGCCAACGCGCTCTTTCTTATCTTTAGTTGAATTTAAAACATATGATCCAGCCTTTAAAGTGCCTGAATAAACTCGAAAGAAAGTCAAAGTGCCGACAAATGGATCGGCCGCGACTTTGAAAGCAAGCGCTGAAAATGGCTCTTCATCAGCCGCTTTTCGCTCCAATTGATCTTCAGTGCCCGGCCTAATCCCTTTTACTGGACGAATATCAACTGGTGACGGCAAATAATCAATCACCGCATCCAAAACGGGCTGGACGCCTTTATTTTTTAGTGCTGAACCAGCAAAAATCGGGATAATTTTATTATTAATCACCGCCCGGCGAAGCACTTGTTTTAGCTCTTTATAAGTTGGTTTTTGACCTTCGAGGTATTTATGCAAAAGCTCATCATCTTGTTCGGCAATTTTTTCAACTAAAATATGATGATATTTTTCCGCTTGTTCTTTTAGCTCGGCTGGGATTTCCAATTCCTTAACTTCTTGTCCTTTATCGCCAACAAATTCAAAAGCTTTTAGCTTCAGGCAATCGATGATCTCGGTAAATTTTTCCTCATGGGCGTTGGGAAACTGCATTACCACTGCTTGATCGGTCAGACGATCTTTAATTGAATCAAAAGCCTTGTAAAAATCGGCTCCCATTCGGTCGAGTTTATTAATGAAACAAATTCTCGGAACGCCGAACTTATCCGCTTGGTGCCAAACAGTTTCTGATTGCGGCTCAACGCCGGCGACACCGTCAAAAACAACCACCGCCCCATCGAGAACTCTTAAAGATCTTTGAACTTCGGCCGTGAAATCGATATGACCCGGGGTATCGATAATATTAAAGCGGATTTTTTCATTTGGATTATCGCGTGAAGCCCAAAAACAAGTTGTCGCGGCTGAGGTTATGGTGATGCCGCGCTCACGCTCCTGTACCATCCAGTCCATTACTGCCTCGCCTTCGTGAACCTCGCCGATTTTATAGGTTTTTCCGGTATAAAAAAGTACCCGCTCGGTGACAGTAGTTTTGCCAGCGTCGATGTGGGCGATGATGCCGAAGTTTCGAGTTTTTTCTAACGAATATTCTCGTGACATAATTAATAAAAATTTTCCCCTTTGGGATTTCATCAATATTTTATCAAATATTTTTGCTTTCGTCAAATATCTAAAGGCTTTTTTAACCATATTATCTGATCGGTTCGTCAATTCTTGACAAATACCTTTTTTATTCATATGCTAAAAAAGTGTTCGCGAATCCGAATACACCGCGAGCATAAGATCGAAGAACAGTCTAGGAGGAAGCGCGGTGGCGACAGCAACGGATGTTGATCAACTGGCCGAGGCCGTAAAGGCCCACTCGCAGCAACTCGACTCTCTCTTGAGCACTGCTTGCGGAGAGGGCGCCTGCAAAATGACCCTGGGGACCGACCTCATCTACTACCGAGGCGGTCAGATCACCCTCAAGAGGGATGGACTCGTTGTTCCAGCCGCCGATGAGATCCTGTGTCTCATCGGTACTGTTCCACTCAAGCCGGGTGATGACCCGGTTGCCGCGGCGATCAGCGCCGTCATCCGGACAATGAAGCCGTAAGTACCAGTGTTACGCGACTAGTTCGACCGAAACCAACGACCTCGCTCTATAGAGCGAGGTCGTATCATGATACCAAAAACCGCCTTTCAAAGGCGGTTTTTGGTATTGTAATTCCAATTTCTACGCCGGGATGGTCCCTTTTTTCCGGCCAATAATCAAATACAGAATCGGTCCGATCCAACCGATCAAAATGATCAACACCAACCACAAAACCTTATCATTCGGATTGGTGAATTGTCGGCGGATGCAATCGACCAAGGCCCAGATAAAAAGGATCAAACCGAGAATTCCCAAAATCCAGAAAAAAATCACCATTCCCACTCCAAACGCTAAAACACCCGATGCGGCAGCTGCGGCAGCAGGATCGGCGCTAAACACAGTGTCCATTACAACCTCCTTTTATTAAAATTAATTATAGTATCGCATTAATAAGCTCAATTTGTCAAATCCGACATGTTTAAAATCTCGCATAATGGGCAAACGCCTTATTGGCTTCGGCCATTTTATGCATATTCTCCCTTTGTTTGATGGCTGTGCCAGTGTTACCGTAGGCAGCCAAAATTTCTTGAGCTACCAATTTATCAAATGATGAGCCCCCTTGACGTCGAGCAGTATTAATAACCCAGCGCATCGCTAAAGTTTCACGTCGGTCAGGCGAGACTTCAACTGGCACTTGATAGGTAGCCCCACCAATACGACGGGGCTTTACCTCAAGTAACGGTGAGGCATTTTTGAGCGCGCTCTCAAAAACCTCGAGCGGTTCTTTCTTCGTTTTATCTTTAATAATATCAAACGAACTATAAACAAGCTTTCGGGCAGTTTCTTTCTGACCACGAATCATCACTTTATTAATAAACTTCTCAACCGTAACTGAGTGATATTTTAGATCTGGATTTAATTTTCTTTTGGGAGCTTTTTTGCCTCTCATGTTTTTGCCCCTTGCTCTTTGGCCGTCGGCCGAGGTGCCGAGGAAACATTTGTCCTCGATACTCCACCACCCCTGCCCCCCTTGGCACCGTACTTTGAACGACCCTGTGCCCGATTTTCTACACCAGCCGTATCAAATTTACCTCGGACAATGTGGTAACGAACGCCAGGAAGGTCTTTTACTCTGCCACCGCGGACTAAAACAACCGAGTGCTCTTGCAAATTATGTCCTTCACCAGGGATATAAGCAGTAACTTCTTGTCCGGAGGTAAGACGGACTCTCGCGATTTTCCTCAGCGCTGAGTTGGGTTTTTTGGGTGTAACTGTGGTTACTTTTATACAGACTCCGCGTAGGAAAGGTCTACCTTTAACAAATTCAACTGGTTTATTTTTAAGAAAATTAAAGCCCCGCCTCAAAGCTGGTGTTCTTGTCTTCGAGGGCTTTGGCTTCCTTCCATATTTGATTAATTGAGAAATTGTTGGCATTTATTTTCTCCCCAGGGCCGTACCAGCGGGGATTAACTTTCCTATGATAACATTTTCCTTTAATCCCTGCAATCTATCTATTGCCCCTCTTGTTGCCGCATTAATTAAGACACTTGTTGTTTCTTGAAACGAGGCCGCCGATAAAAAGCTTTCTGTTTTAAGCGCCACCCGAGTTATCCCCATTACCTGCTCTTCGACAATCGCTTCCTTTTTACCTTTTTCTTTCAAAGATTTGTTAGCTTTTTCTACTTCCTGCGCGTCGACGATTTGTCCAATAATATATTCTGAATCTCCATTATCCTTGACTTTTACTTTAGAGAACATCTCGCGGACAATAATTTCAATATGTTTATCATTGATTGTCTGACCTTGCGAGGCATAAATCTCTTGAATACTACGAATAATATATTTTTGGGTTGATAGCTTTCCCCTAAGTTTCAGCGACATATCCAAATCAAGATGGCCTTCAGTTAATTCTTGGCCGCGCTTCGCTTCATCCCCATCTTCTACTTTCAAATTAGCTCTCGAACTAACAGGGTATGTAATGGTCGCTTTTTGGGTTGAAATAATGATAATTTTTTTATCAGAAATTTTTACTTTGCCGGTAAATCCTGCTCGAATGGCTTTTTTTTCGGGAGCAACGGCAATTGCCTGTCGGGTCTTGACGATATCCCCATCCTTTACAACTGCTTTGTACCCGCCAGCTAAATCATATTCTTCTTTTTGGACATCAAATGATTCTAGGACAATATTTTTTTGGTCTTTTTGTTCATAAATTTTCACTCTACCGTCAATTTCGGCTAAGATTCCCGGATTGCGGGGGGATCTCGCTTCAAATAATTCTTCGACACGAGGAAGACCAGATGTGATATCCTCACCAGTAATCCCACCCAAGTGGAAGGTTTTCATCGTTAGCTGTGTTCCAGGTTCCCCAATCGCTTGGGCTGCCATAATCCCAACGACGGTACTAATTTCCACAATTTTCCCGGTAGCAAGATCTCGCCCGTAACAAGTCTGACAGGCACCGCGCTCGGCGATACAGTTTAAGATATCTCTTACTTGGATTGTGTCGATATTACTTTTTTCGATTAAATCGGCTTTTTCCTCGCTAATCTCCTCGCCGTATTTCACAATATTTTTTATATCTTGCAGGCTGATTCGTCCGATAATTCGGGTAGTAAATTTCTCACCCATTTCTTCAGATTCTTGCCGGTTAATTTCTAGACCCTGCAGAGCGCCACAATCTTTTGTTGTAATCACGACATCATGAGCGACATCAACTAGCCGTCTTGTCAAATAACCAGCGTCCGATGTCCTTAAAGACGTATCTGATTTTCCTTTACGCGCACCGTGAGTAGAAATAAAGTACTCAATCACGGACAGACCTTCTTTATAGTTCGCCCGAATCGGGAGCTCGATTATTTCACCAGCCGGATTAACAACTAAGCCTTTCATTCCACCCATCTGTGTTAGCTGAGCAACTGAACCCCTCGCGCCAGAAACAATCATTAAGAAAACTGGGTTATTTTGATCAAACTCTTTTAACATTTGTCCTTCGAGCTTTGAACGAATACCATTCCAAAGCTCAATTGTTTTAACGCTGCGCTCAACGTCGGTGATTAATCCTCGTTGATATTGATTTTCAATTTTCTCCAGTTCGGCGTCACCTTCCTTTAAGACTCTTGCTTTGGAGGTCGGAATATTAATGTCCGCAACAGAAATCGTCATGCCCGAAAGGCCAGCATATTCAAAACCAATCTTTTTAATTTTATCAACAACTTCCGCCGTCATTTGCGTGCCGAACTGATCAAAAATTGAAGCGATTAATTTTTTAAGCGCCTTTGAATCCATGTGCTCGTTTTGAAATGGTATCTCGTCGGGCAAGATATTATTAAAAAGAATTATTCCAACCGATGTTTCGACAATTTGCTCTGGTTGTTTGGCGTTATCTTTGCTTTCGCCTCTTTCTTGTCGCATTTTGACTTTGATTTTTGCTCTCGTGTGGACGAATCCTTGCTGATAAGCAAGGATGGCTTCATTCTTGGAAGCAAAAATTTTATCTTCACCGAGTGCTTGTTCTTGAAAGGTCGTTAAATAATAACAGCCGAAAACAATATCCAATCTTGGTGAGACAACCGGTTCACCCGAAGCGGGTTTCAAAATATTAACCGAAGACTTCATGATGCTCGTTGTTTCTTCCTTAGCCTGAACCGAAAGTGGCACATGAACCGCCATTTGATCGCCGTCAAAGTCAGCGTTGAACGCGTAACAAACTAAAGGATGGATTTGAATCGCTTTACCTTCAATTAAAACTGGTTGAAATCCTTGGATTCCCAAGCGGTGTAAAGTTGGGGCGCGATTTAACAAGACATAATAATTTGAAGTTATTTTCTCCAATATATCCCAAACGATTGGTTCGCCTCGTTCAATAAGCCTTGTGGCATTCTTTACATTATGAACTTCACCTTCATTAATTAGTTTGGAAATGACAAAAGGCTTAAACAGTTCCAAAGCCATTACCTTTGGCAGGCCGCATTGATGAAGCTTCAGATCGGGACCGATAACGATAACGGAACGCCCCGAATAGTCAACACGCTTTCCGAGAAGATTTTGTCGGAAACGGCCTTGTTTTCCTCGAAGCATGTCTGAAAGCGAGCGTAATTTGCGCGCCGCGGCGCCAGTAGAAACAGCCCGGCCACGTCTGGCTGAATTATCAATTAAAGAATCAACCGCTTCTTGCAACATTCTTTTTTCATTGCGGCAAATTACTTCCGGCGCGCCTTGGGCGATCAATCTTTTTAGTCGGTTATTGCGGTTTAAAACTCGGCGATATAAATCGTTTAGATCAGAAGCAGCATAACGACCGCCGTCCAACTGTACCATCGGCCGCAGATCTGGTGGAAGAACTGGCAATCTTGTCATTACCAGCCATTCTGGCTTAAGGCCGGCATCTTTCATATCGGTGATGAACTTGAGCCGTCTCATTATTTTTCGACGGTTAGCCCCGTCGGCTCTTTTCAGCTCCTCATTCAACTGGCTGTGTAGCTCATCTAGATTAGTCTTTTTTAAAATCTCATAAATTGCTTCTGCGCCGATGCCAACCTTAACAACCTGACCATAGCGAAGCGACAAATCCTGATATTTGCTTTCGGAAAGAATCATTTTGGGAGCAAGCGAAATAATTTCCTGTTTTGTCGCTCGATATAGTGTTTCAACTTTTGCCTGCTCCATATTATTAGCCGGCGTATCGGCCAACTTTGCCTTCATGTCGGAAAATTCTTTTTCCAATTGCTCGAGCGCGCTTTTACGAATATTATCATCGACTTCCAAAACGATAAAGCCAGCAAAATAAATTACTTGTTCGAGTTCAGTGGTCGATAAATCTAAAATCAAACCTAGAATACTGGGAATACCGTGGACATACCAGATGTGAGTGACTGGTACCGCCAAATCAATATGACCCATTCTTTCGCGTCGAACTGAGGAACGTGTGACTTCAACCCCACACTTATCGCAAACAACACCCTTATATCTGATTTTCTTATATTTGCCGCAATAACATTCAAAATCCTTAGTCGGACCAAAAATTCTTTCATCAAAGAGACCGTCACGTTCTGGTTTTTGCGTGCGGTAATTAATTGTTTCCGGCTTAAGAACTTCGCCGTAAGACCATTCGAGAATTTCATCTGGTGAGGCAACGGCGATTTTTAAAGCATCAAAGTCGGATATTTTTGTTTGTTCCTTAGTGATTGTTTGGCCACCTTTTTGATCTCTCTTCATTGTTTTATTCCTCACCCTTATCGATTGGCTCGGAAACTAAAGCTGCCTCCGGCACTTCCAACTCCGTCACTTTTGTCTCTTCTTCAACCTCATCAAATGTATCTTTACTCAAAGTCTCTTTATCATCTGATTTAATCACCGGTGTCTTTTCCGTTTTTTCTCGCGAAAGTTCTGCCGCCGAAAGCATTTCCACATTTAAACCGAGCGACTGAAGTTCTTTTACTAAGACATAGAAACTGGCCGGAATTTGGGGTTTTTGGATTGGCTCACCTTTAATAATAGACTCATATGCTTTTGAACGGCCGATAACATCATCGGATTTGATAGTCAGCATTTCCTGTAATGTATGGGCGGCGCCGTAAGCCTCAAGCGCCCAAACTTCCATTTCACCAAAGCGCTGACCGCCAAACTGTGCTTTACCGCCTAAAGGCTGTTGAGTAACCATCGAATATGGCCCAGTTGAACGAGCGTGCATTTTATCATCAACCAAGTGGCAAAGTTTCATCATATAAATAACGCCCACGGTTGTTTTCTGGTCGAAGGTTTCGCCTGTGCGGCCATCGTAAAGCTGGACCTTACCGTCAACTGGTAGATTCGCTCGTTTTAATTCTTCCTGAATTTTAGGATAATCAACGCCCTCGAATACCGGCGCGGCAATTTCATAATTTAATTTTTCTGCTGCCCAGCCAAGATGTGTTTCCAATATCTGACCTAAGTTCATTCTAGAAATAACCCCCAAAGGATTTAAAACTATATCAACTGGCGTGCCATCTTCTAAAAACGGCATTTCTTCAACCGGGAAAACCACCGAGATAACACCTTTGTTCCCGTGGCGACCAGCAAGTTTGTCACCAACTTGGACTTTTCTTAGTTGGGCGACGGAAACTTCTACCATTTGGTAAACACCAGCCTGTAACTCATCACCCGCTTCTTTAGAAAATATTTTTACACCGACAATTCGGCCATATTCACCATGCGGCAAGCGCAGAGAGGTATCTTTAACATCTTTAGCTTTTTCGCCAAAAATGGCCCGAAGCAATTTTTCCTCCGCGGATAGTTCGGTTTCGCCTTTTGGCGAAATTTTACCAACTAAAATATCGCCGGCACCGACTTCGGCCCCGATTCTCACAATTCCCTGTTCGTCTAAATTGGCCAAAGCTTCTTCGCCAACGTTTGGAATATCACGAGTTAAAAGTTCCGGCCCAAGTTTTGTATCACGGACTTCGATTGAATATTTTTCAATATGAATGGAGCTATAGATATCTTCACGCACCAAGCGTTCAGAAATGATAATTGCATCTTCAAAATTAGCGCCGCGAAGCGACATAAAAGCAACCAAAACATTTTTACCTAGGGCTAACTCACCGCTGTCGGTCGCCGAAGAATCAGCTAAAATATCGCCCCTTTTAACTTTCTCTAGAACCTTAACAATTGGCGTTTGATTCAAACAAGTCCCTTGGTTAGAACGCTGGAATTTCTTTAAGCCGTAGCGGATTCTTTGATTATTTTTAGTTTTGAAAATAATTTCTGAGGCTGAAACCTCTTCGACAACCCCGTCTTGCTCGGCAAAAAGACACTGACCAGAATCTCTGGCCGCATCCCGCTCCATTCCTGTGCCGATAATTGGCGCTTCTGGCAATAATAATGGCACCGCTTGTCGTTCCATATTAGAACCCATAGAAGCACGCGTGGCGTCATCGTGCTCAACAAAAGGAATCAAGGCAGTTGAGATTGAAACTGTCTGCTTTGGTGAAACATCCATATATTCGACTTTAGAAACCCTTTCAATTGTTGGTTTGCCGTATTCTCTCACAACCGTTCTTGTCTCAAGAAAATAACCTTTTTCATCAACTTTTGCGGAGGCCGACGCTATCACTGCCTGTTCTTCCGCATCCGCATCCATATAGACAATTTTATCAGTCACTCTGGGCTTCTGTCCTTTTCTTTGATCAACAATTAAGTATGGCGTTTCCAAAAAACCATAATCATTAATTTTGGCATAGCTTGCCATATAACCAACCAAACCAATATTAGGACCTTCGGGAGTTTCAATTGGACAAATACGACCATAGTGGGATGAGTGCACGTCGCGAACTTCAAAACCGGCTCTTTCTCTCGATAATCCACCCGGCCCAGTGGCGGAAAGACATCTTTTATGTTCTAGCTCCGAGAGTGGATTTGTTTGATTCATAAATTGTGATAATTGCGAAGAAGCATAAAATTCTTGCAAAACTGCCGCAATTGGTCTGGCGTTAATAAGTTGGTTGGCGGTCACAATATCTGGGTCCAAAACCGACATTCGGTCTTTGATAATTCTTTCCATACGAAGTAGTCCAACTCTAACTTTGCCTTGGACTAATTCACCGACAGCACGGACGCGGCGATTTTTAAGGTGATCAATATCATCAGCTTCAGAGACTGGGTTATTATCAAGTTGAATAATTTCTTTGATTGTTTCAATTACATCTTCAATTCGTAAAACGCGATTTCGGAGCTCATCGGGAACATCAATATTTAGTCGGCGATTAATTTTGTAACGGCCGACCCGACCCAAATCGTATCTTTTATGATTGAAAAACATTGCTTCTAAAAAGACTTTGGCGGTTTCAGCCGTGGCTAAATCACCTGGTCGAATACGTTTGTAGACCTCGACTAAAGCTTCTTCGTAGGTTTTAGTGCTATCGCGAGCAATAGTCGCCTGGATGTAATCGTGATCTTTATCATCATTAATATTATCGAAAGATTTAATGATTTCATCCGTTGAAAGCCCAAGTGCTCGTAAAAAAGTACTGATTAATATTTTTCTTTTACGGTCCACCTTAACCGTGATCACATCGCGCGGAGAGGTTTCGAATTCCAGCCATGCTCCTCGCGAAGGAATGATTTTAGCGCCGAAGAGTTTTCTACCGGTAATTTCTTCTTTGACAAATAAAACGCCATATGAGCGAACGATCTGTGAAACAACAACTCTCTCAATGCCATTGATGATAAAAGTTCCACGGTCAGTCATCAAGGGAAAATCGCCCAAAAAGACGGTTGAATCTTTTGATTTACCGGTAAATTTATTGCTTAGTCTGACCTGACAGCGCAAAGGAGCCTGAAAGGTTAAATTCTTTTCGCGGGTCGTTTCTTCATCATACCTTGGAGCGTCAAGCGAGGTTCCTAAAAATTCTAATTTTAAAACTTTGCCCGTGAAGTCATCAACCGGATTAATTTCGTCTAGTAGTTCCTTCAATCCCTCTTTAAAAAACCATTCGTAGGATTTTGTTTGAACCTCAATTAAGTCAGGTAGGGGGATGGAAATTGTTTTTTGCGGATTAAATTGAATGCGTGTAGGCACTAAAAAACTCCTTTATTCGCACTTAAAATATCACAGCAACCCCTGCTGCTTGAGCGCAGATGGATTCTCTTAATAATCAATTCTTTCCACCCTTATTTCCCCTTTTTTCTCAGATGGAAACCAATAATTTATTTTCCTTATCTAATATAAAATAATATCAATTATTTGTCAAGCCCCGCAATACCTATCGATCTTGACATTGAAAACCAGCCTTGTATAATTAGATTAAGTTCAAATAACTTAGGAGGGAGAATGAAGAAGTTTATCGTTCTATCTTTGGGTATGCTGATGGCTATCGGCATTTTACTTGGGCCGCAGAAAAAAGCGGCCGCTGTCATACTTCAGCCGCCCGGAGGCGCGGCTGGCAATGTCAGCAATTGTCCCCAAAAAGGATTTGCTGCCAATTTCAGTTTTGACACGACCACTTTAATCCGCGGTCAAGACAACACCATCAATTTCACCGTCCAAAACCTGTCCGGTCAGGCCGGTTGGTTTAACAGCGTTGCCTTTGGCACGCCAAAAGGTTTAAAGATTGCAATTGTCGAGCCAGCCGAAGGAATTGGTGGTCCGAGCATTGCCACCGGCCCCTGGCTAATTCTTTATGTCCAGGGCGATGATTCCGGTGGCGCATTCCCCGGCTATGACGGCGTTGTCTGGACAACGCTTTCCGACGTTAACGCCAGCGGCTTTGCTCCTATTAAACCCTGTACTGAGGAAACTTTTAATGTTAAAATCAATGTTCCGAAGAGCGTGCCGCTCGGCAACATGAATGTTGCAGTTTTGGGAGCACAGGTTAATATTAAAGATCCCCTTAATGCCAGCAAGTTAGCCGATGCGATCTATACTTTCCAAGTGGTAGATGCCGCTTCCAGCAGTTTAACAACGCTGCCGAAAACGGGTTTTGATATGGCCACCTGGGGTGCCGTGACGCTGGCTCTTCTTGGACTGCCGATTGTTTTCAAACGCCGCAAAAAATAGATAGATACCCAAAAAAGCCTCCGCCGTGGAGGCTTTTTTGTATCAACGAACTGGATAAAAAGAGAACCGTCCCCTCGTGCTATACTTCACCTCACCATGTACACCTTCGAGGTGTGATAGCAATGGTGTCAAGATATCGCGTTCAAGAATTCGGATATCCCTTCTCCCGAAACCGCGGAAATTATCTTTATTGGTTTGCCAATTTCTTTGGAAAATTTAAGAGAAATCTTTTTTGCCTCTTCGGCCAGCATTGTATCGGCCTTATTTAAAACCACAATCTCTTCCCTTTTTAATAAATCCGGATTCCATGATTTTAATTCTGAACGAATGACTTCGTAATCTGACTTCGGATTATCACTATTAATATCAATAAGATGAACCAGCATCTTTGTTCTTTCAATGTGGCGCAAGAATTTATCGCCTAAACCTTTGCCTTCCGAAGCACCTGTAATTAAACCGGGAATATCGGCAAATATCAATTCCTTGCCGTGGAAGCTCGATACCCCTAAATTCGGCTCAAGCGTCGTGAACGGATAATCGGCAATTTTGGGCCGAGCATTAGAAATACGAGAAAGCAAGGTCGATTTGCCGGAATTTGGCAAACCGATAATCCCGACATCGGCGATAAGTTTCAATTCTAGTATAAGGTGTTTTTCTTCACCTTGAGTCCCCTTTTGGGCAAAAACAGGGGATTGAGAAGTGGCGCTGGCGAAATGGACATTGCCCCAGCCGCCATGGCCGCCGCGCGCAATCAGTAATCTGTCGCCCTCTTTAATAAAATCGTGGATAATCCCTTCGCCTTCTGATTTGTCCCCTTCCTGTTTTTCTTCGACAATCGTGCCAGGCGGCATGATTAATTCTAAATCATCGCTACTTTTACCGGTTTGTTTTTTAGACCGGCCATTTTCCCCATTCTTGGCCAGCCATTCTTTCTTCCTGGCATAATTCGTCAATGTCTGAACATCGGCCTTACAAACCAAAAAAATATCGCCCCCGTCCCCACCATCGCCGCCGTCCGGGCCGCCTTTAGGAACATATTTTTCGCGCCGAAAAGAAATGGCGCCGTCGCCGCCTTTACCCGCCTTGATATAAATTTTGGCTTCGTCAGTTAACATACTTCATTATTAATAATACGGTAATCATACTGTTTAATTATATCCTAATTTCAGTCGGAAGTAAATCCAAAAACAACCCATCTAACTAAAAATTACCAATCTATCAATAACTCACGCACGTGCGTGAGTTATTGATGCCTAAAATTAATTTCTTAAATTTATGATATGATAAGATTACTCTGTTCGATAAGATTTCCCTGTTCTTCGCCGTTTGTAATTTTAATCGTTTAGTAATTTTAATCATTTATAATCTTCGAGATCAAATACTCTTAACCAATCTTGCTCCCTCGATAACTTATCAGTTGTCATTACAATAACATATGGACTCAGTCTCAGATTCTTGGCTGCGGCCGCAATCTCTTCTTTGCATTCATAAGGATGCACCCACAAACTTTCTTGGATTTGACGAAACCCCATCCTTTCCAGCGCCGAACGGAAAACGTCACGCGACTTATTGTACTTATTGGGAACGTCATATGAAACTAACCGCCACAGTCCATCCCATTGACCCGGTCTCTCGATTTCAATCTGATCAACGCTGGCGATTTTGAAAAGCTTGACCCCTTTTGGAGTTAGTTTGATTCTGTCGCCTCCCAGATAAATAACGTTTTTATCGCGCAATTTTTTAAGCAGTTTAAAAAAACCTTTATTGCCGCGCATTTTGATAATCGGCTGCAGAACCATCGGTAAGTTAGGGAAAGCCAAACTTCCCAAAAATAAGGCGCTCACGCCGACCGCAAGAAGAACAGTTTTTTCGTTCTCGCCCAAAATTATTCTTTTCCTTTTCTTTGGCCGTAACGATTTAAATTTCCGTGTTTTACTTTTTTCCATATTATTTCGATATTCTTAAATAACTCACGCACGTACTTGAATTATTAATAAAATATTTTTAATGTGAGGTGAAGTGGTAAATATGTGAGAGATGAAACGACAAACGAGAAACGACAAATTAGAAATTAGAAATAAGAAATGAGAAATGGAAGATGAGAGATGAGAGATGAGAGATGGGAATCGTGTCTCAAGCCGAAAATTCGGCACCAAAAGTTAAAAAGAAATCAGGTTAGCCGGTGTTGTTCTTTTCTAATTTATCTATTTCTTCGGTTAAAGTTTTTACTTCCTCTTTGACTTCGAGCAAGGAAATAAGTGAACGGTAAATAGCAAAACCGGCTAAAAAGACGACGGCGCCCAAAATTAAAATACCCGACTCTAAAACAATTAATCTGACGATATTGGCCTGAGGAATTTTAAAATAAATAAACACCATCAAAACCAAAAAGCCGGCGCCAAAGATAATTGAAACAACGAGGATCAGGTAAGCTAAAAATTTTATTAAAGCATATTTCATATTTCTGTTCTCTATCCTTATCCTTGAACCCAGTTAATAATACCGCTGAAGGCATTCTGCAAGGTATTTAAGATCAGCTGCCAGATGGTTTCTTCGGCCGGCACTTCTTTGGTGGTCAAAGACTGGGTGGGGCTTCTTGCCCCGAGCGAAGTCGAGGGGTCGGTTGCCTTAATCTCGTATTTGTAAGTTTGGGAGGACTTAAGGTTGTCAAGAACAAGACTGTGGTTTTGGTTTTGGCCTTCCTCTTTGATTAGTTGATTATCGATACTGGCTTC
>Ga0315294_10000225_pt1 | contig 61242 bp, 67 predicted proteins | sample YL17G13_40_MG_FD_203626 | JGI IMG/M metagenome (GOLD analysis project Ga0315294, IMG submission 203626) | Sediment microbial communities from Yellowstone Lake, YNP, Wyoming, USA - YL17G13_40 | ecosystem: Environmental > Aquatic > Freshwater > Lake > Sediment | place: USA: Wyoming | collected... | reverse complement strand
ACGCCAACGGGCCGCGCGTGGACCACCCCGACATCGAGCAGAGCAGGTGGTGGACTGACGAAGAGGCGCTGGTCCTGGGCGCCGGGGCAGGGACCTCTGACGTGCTGCGCTTGTGGTACACCGACCACCCCGTGGAACTGAGACGCCGGGAACGGTACTACCCGCACGGACCCCTTGCTGACTCATACCACCGCGGGCGGAGAGGGCAGTACCTGCGCTGCCGCTATGACAGTATCCGTGTCTCTCCTGATATCAGCGTGATGGACGTCCGCTACTTGTACGATGAGGCCGTCCGGGCCGGCAGCGATCACGCACTGGTCGTCGCAGACATCAACCTGCCCTGAGGAGCAGAACTTCGAGGTCAGGTCTACACGTCTTACAGAAGGCGCAGTCACCACAGACCTCGAACTGCGCTGAGGAGCAGAACGCCCCCGGCCGTGTGGCCGGGGGCGTAAGAACCTGCAATGGGTAATGGTCAGGCCTACCTGGTTTTCTTCTTTCGGACTTTTCCCTTGAACAGCGCGGTGTGAGCGATGAACGCGACGGCCGGGTACGCACACGTCTTGGGGATCATCAGCATGCCGAGCAGCGAGTGCGCGGGAGCAAACAGGGTAAGTTGGATGTAGCGGGCATACGACACGATGATCATCCACGCGGTGCCGCGGAACGGGCGGTCGGCTGCTCTGCCCGAATCGCAGAACACCAGGTAGGCGAGACCCAGCCCTTGGATCATAGGCGGGACGTTGCGGGTCATGCTCCATGGCATCGGGGGACCGGACTGGTTCACGGACGGCCCATGAGTCTCGGGCGCAGGACACCTCTGCCAACACCAGTCACCTTGTGATCAATCCTGCCGATCTGATTGATTTCTTGGAAGCCGTCTGGTATGATTTGGCGAGATGTGAGGGAATCTGGATAGGGGGTAATGCAACTTTGAAACCAAGCAGAAATGAAGCATACGAACTACTGTGCAGGTACAACGACTCTCCTGCGCTCATTACCCATGCTTTGGCGGTTGAAGGTGTGATGCGGCATTTCGCGCATCTGTTGGGCGAGGATGAGGAAAAGTGGGGAAATGTTGGACTTATGCATGATATCGATTATCAGATGTTCCCGGATCTGCACTGCATCAAGGCTAGGGAGATTTTGCAGGAGCATGGCGTTGACGATGAATACGTACACGCGATTATGAGCCATGGGTATGGCATATGCTGCGATGTGGAGCCGGAGCATGTTATGGAAAAGGTTCTTTTCACGGTGGATGAGCTGACAGGTCTCATAAATGCCTGTGCGATTATGAGACCGTCGAGAAGCGTACTGGATCTCGAACTGAAATCGGTCATGAAGAAGTACAAGGATCGTAGGTTTGCTGCCGGTGTAAACAGGGAGGTCATCGACAAGGGTGCCTCCATGCTGAATATGGATCTGGACTATGTAATAACGGAGACCATTCTTGGCATGAGAGAAGTGGCCGATGCTATTGGCCTCAAGGGAGGACTCTGATTTGATTGCTCAGCCGTTCCTGTATGGCGAACGGCCTTTTTGTTCCTGAAATCTGGCCGCATGGAACATAGCTGAATCGGCGCCAACGCAGAAACCCGCCAGCTGGGGTGCCGGCGGGCGAGTTGTTGCGTTCGTGGTGGAGGTGGCGAGAGTTGAACTCGCGTCCAAATGCGTTAAACACAGCGTTACTACAGGTTTAGTCGGCTGTTGTACCTTGCGCTCGGCCGGGAGTGGACGCCCCGCTCTGCACGATTTCCCGTTTGGTACTCTTGGGCAAGGAACGGGAACGGCCCTCGCCTTCGAGACCCCTGTAGACGCGCCCCTGACGGGCCCAGGGATGGACGGCCCGGAGGAACGCTAGCCGCGCTTAGGCAGCTAGAGCGTAATTGTTATTGGCTTGTTTTTTTGTGACAGATGTTTAAAGAGGCCAACTGTCATCCTCTACCTGCAACCCTGCACCTCACGTATCTGTCGAACCCCAGCACCCCCACATGTACTGCTGTTACATCATAAGTATACCACAGAATCTCTGCGTGAAACCACAGCACGCTGAATCGTACATGTCCGTCATGGAAACCCGAAGTCATGGGTCCACGCCTTCGCGGGGACGACGGACAAGCACAAGCGGGAACCACAAGCGTCCACTGCCTTAAGAAAAACGCCGGACGATGAACGCCCGGCGCGGTGATCGTTGTTCAGCAACACCGTGGAAGACCTTGCCTTACGGCTTCTTCTCCTCCATCACCAGGGTTTCGATGATGTCGTCGACCTTGAAGTCATTGAAGTTCTGCAGGCCCATGCCGCACTCGTAGCCCTTGAGGACTTCCTTTGCGTCTTCCTTGAAGCGCTTCAGGGAGGAGATGCTGGAGTTGGCATACACAACGACGGCGTTGCGGACAACGCGGGCCTTGGCACCGCGGATGATCTTGCCGTCCTCGACCAGACAGCCGGCGATGGCGCCGACACCTGTGATCTTGAACACGTCCTTGATGTGGGCGCGACCCTGCACGATCTCTTCAAAGACCGGCTTGGTCAGCCCGGCGATCATCTTGTCGATAGAGTCGCCCAGTTCGAAGATGAGATCATAGGTGCGGATCTGAACCTTCTCGGTCGCGGCGACCTTGAGCGCTTCGGCCAGAGGGACGACGTTGAAGCCAACGATGACGGCGTTGCTGGCGGAAGCCAGCAGGACGTCGGATTTCGTGATACCACCTGTGCCCTCGTGCAGGATCTCGAGAGGAATGGTCTTGGTCTTGACCTTCTTCAGCTCGAACTTGACGGCGTCCAGTGTGGAGAGCGCGTCGGCTTTCAGGATGAGGGTGAGCTTCTTCTTCTCCAGCGCCTCTTCTTCGTTGAACAGGTCATCCAGCGACAGCGGCTTCTTCTGTTCCTGCGCCAGGAACGCAAGGCGCTTGTTCTGCCGCTTCTCGTCGATGATCATGCGGCACGAGTCGACGTCTTCCACCGTATGGAAGACCTCACCGGCCTCGGGCAACTCCGACAGACCCATGACCTCGATGGGCATGAGCGCCTTCGCTTCGCGCAGGTTCGCGCCTGCCTCGTTGGTCATGCGCTTGATCTTGCCAACACAGTCGCCAACACGGATGTCGTCACCGACATGGAGCGTTCCGGTTTGCACGAGCAGGCGAGCCAGGACGCCGATGTTCTTGTCGACGCGCGCCTCGATGACGGAGCCGGACGGTTCGACAGAGGACCGGGTCTTGAGTCCTGCCATCTCCGCCTGCAGGAGGATCATGTCCAGCAGTTCGTCCACCCCCTTGCCGGTCTTGGCCGACACGGGAAGGAAGATGGTGTCTCCGCCCCAGTCGTCTGGCTGCAGACCACGGTCCGCCAGCTGTTGCTTGACGCGCTCGGGGTTCGCCTCGGGCTTGTCGATCTTGTTCATGGCAACGATGATCGGGACCTTGGCCGCCTTGGCATGGTCCAGCGCCTCAACGGTCTGTTCCTTGACACCCTCTTCGGCAGCGACGACCAAGATGACCACGTCGGTGACCTGCGAGCCCTTGAGACGCATCGAGGTGAATGCCTCGTGGCCGGGAGTATCGATGAAGATAATGGTCTTGCCCTTGACTTGGACCTCGTAGGCGCCGATCTTTTGGGTGATTCCACCCTTCTCGCGGCTGGCGACGCTGCTCTTACGGATGAAATCCAGCAGGGTCGTCTTGCCATGGTCGACGTGGCCCATGACCGTCACGACAGGCGGGCGCGTCTCGAAGGACTTCATGAACTTGTCCGACGGCGGGGCATAGTTCTCGCCCAGGATACGGGCGAGGTAGTTGGCGTCCGGGGGGTCCAGCAGACCGCACTCGCGCACCGGGATGCCATTCTTGAGCATCATCGTGTTGAGCTCGCGCTGCTTGAGATCAAACTGCTTAGCAAAGGCAGTATAGGTGACAGACTCGATAAATGCTTTGGGCTTCTCTACAGTGATGACAGGTTCGACCGGTGTGGGCGTAGGTTTCTCCTTCTCCTTTTCATGTACGGCCTTAGGAGTCGCCTTGGCTGCCTTCGGAGTCTCTTTCTTGACCTCCGACGAGGCGGCCTTCTCCTTGTCGACAATTTCCTTGACAAGGGTTGCCGTCTCTTCTTCGATCGTGCCGACCACGCCCTTTACCGGGACTCCCAGCTTGGCCAGGATCTCCAGCATGCGTACCGACTTCAGATTCAGTTCTTTGGCGAGCTCATAGATCCGTACTTTCTTCATGCATCTCACCTGCCTCACGGGTTGGGGCGGCTTGTGGCTGCCCTTGCTCCACCTGAACGAGTTCCACCTTCGCGTCCAATAGCCGCTCTACGAGCCGGACGTTGACCCCGCCCTTACCCAGGGCGACGGGAAACGCCTCGGCGGTGGCGTGCACCACAAAGGTCCCGTCCTCCGTCCTGCGTTCTGCATCCAGCACCTTGGCGGGGCTGAACGCGTTGATTGCATATTTCGCCGGGTTTGGATCGTATCGGATGACATCGATGTGCTCAAACGCGATCTCGCGCGACACTGCGCGGATGCGTCCGCCCATCGGCCCAATGACTGCGCCCACGGGATCGATCTTGGGATCGCGGCTGAAGACGGCGACCTTTGCGCGCTGGCCCGGCTCACGGACGATACGCTTGACCTCGACGAGACCCGAGCCAACCTCGGGGACCTCCAGCTCCACGAGACGCTGGATGAAGTCCGGATGCGACCGCGTCAGGACCACGCGCGGTCCCTGCGCCGACTTGTCGACCGACAGGATGAGCGCCTTGGCGACACCCTGAAAGCGCAGCCGTTCCCCGGGAATCTGCTGATCCTTCGGCATGATTCCTTCGCACCGAGCAAGGTTGATAAGCAATCCCTCCTTGTTCTGGCGCAGGACCTCGCCATTAACCAGCGTGCCCACTTGCGAGTGAAAGCGCTCATAGACCAGATCGTTCTCACGTTCCTTGATCTTGTCATCAATGAACTTGCGTGCCTTCACAATCACCGACAGGGGCAGCTGCTCGATCTTGACCTGGACGAGCACGTTGTCCCCGGTCTTCGCCTCTGGCTCCACCTTGCGGGCGTCCTTCAGCGTGATCTCACTGTCGCTGTCCATGACCTTGGCCACAACCGTTTTGCGCGAATAGAGCCGGACAAGGCCGGTACCCGTGTCAGCCTTCACTAGGAAGTTGTCTTTCTGGTACTGCTGCTGGTATGCCGCCTCGAAGGCTTCCTTGATCGCCGTCACGATGTATTCCCTGGAGATTCCTCGTTCCTTCTCCAGCTCGTAGATGGCACTCTGGATCTCATCCCTCACACGCACCTCCCAGTATCTCGTCCCACAACGAGATCTTCGTCACCTGCCGCATATCGAACGCGCGGTCTACGCCGAGCACAGTCACGTGCAGGCTGCTCCCGTCCGATGCTCCCAGGGTTCCGACGATCGGCTCCCTGGACTCCTTTGTCGCCACGCGCACGAACCTGCCGGCGAAGAGCTCCAGCTCCCGCGCTGTCTTGAGAACGCGGTCCAGTCCGGGGCTTGTCACCTCGAACGCCGGCAAGTAGTCGTCGCCGTACAGCTCAATGAACGCATGGCTGATCGCCCGGCTGACGCTCTCGAGCTCATTGATTGAGATGTCTCTCCCCGGCTTCATGAGCACGACGCTTACCATGCCCGGAGCGTTCTCGATGGCGACGAGCGTGGTATCGCTCTTCGCCACTTCCAGCTGCACAATATCCACAAACCTCTTCTCCATACCCACACCCCATGTGAAACAAAAAAAGTGGCTCGCTCGCGCGCCCACTTTTCGTCTTCCACCAATATGAAACGTCCGAAAGCAGGGCTTCCGGACGTCATGTCGCTCAGTTGCTTGTCACGTTCATGACATTACAGCAAACAGTATACCCATGAATGTCCGAATGACAACCCCAATTTCCTTTACGACTTGGTGAGCCCATCGGACCCGTCGTTACGAGTAGTCTACCCCACCGGAACCAAGGATCTCGGCAAGTCCCTTCAGGAGCGCGGGCGTGACAGTGACCCAGTATTTGTTGCCGACCTCGAGGCAGTGGTCGGTCGTGTTGTGGTACAGGATGCGCCATGGTTCCTTGCCAGGGTGGTGGTGGGTGAGGAGGAGGACGTTCTTGAGTGTCTCGCCGTTCACCTGCTGCTCCGTCATTGTGAGCTTGAGCACTGGATGGGTCACAGAAACCGGCTTCGAGCCCTTCGCCTGTTCGGGTGTCACGAAGTCGATGAACTTCTTGGCCGTCAGAGACAATTCGTCGCCGTCCATGCGCACGTTCGCCTCCAGGACGATGGCACCCTCGTGGTCGAAGCACGGCTGGAACTGACCGAGGACGTACTCGAACACTATCAGCTCCACCTTGCGGCTGTCGTCCTCGAGCGTGCACTTGCCGTAGGCGTGCCCGGCCTTGGACTTGGCGGTCTTTGCAGACGTGAGGAGGCCCATGACCGTGACGGCGGTTCCGTCGTCAAGATCCGCGCACTCCGAGACGCGCTTCGCCTTGTACTTGGCGAGGAGAGGTTCGTACTGCTGAAAGGGGCTGCAGAAGCAGAAGAACCCAAACGCCTCCTTCTCCATGGCCGCCGCACCGACGGTGTCGCACGATGAAACGGGGGTTACGGGTTCGTTGACCGAGCCGCCGAACAGGCCTGTCCCGGGGTCGTCCGCGACAGGCGCCTTGCCGTTCTGGTTGTTGAACTCCCTGAGGACGGAGACACGGTCCTCGCCGAGGCTCTCGAACGCTCCGGCCTTGATGAGGCATTCGACGGACTTGCGGTTGACCTTGCTGCCGCCGGAACGCCGCTGGAAGTCCTTGAACGTTGAATAGGTGCGGTTGGACCGCTCCTCCATGATCTCGTCGATCGCCTTTGAGCCCAGGTTCTTGATGGCAAGCAGGCCGAACCGGATACCCTGAGAACCGTCGGCCCGTGTCTCCACCGCGAACAGCTTGTCGGATTTGTTGATATCCGGTGGAAGGACGGGGATACTCTTGCTGCGGCATTCCGCGACCAGTTCCTTGAGACGGTCTTCGGCATCGATGCCCGAGTTCATGAGGGCCGTCAGGTACTGAATGAGATAGTGGACCTTGAGCCACGCCGTGCGGTAGACCATGATGGCGTAGGCGACACCGTGGGACTTGTTGAACCCGTAGCCGGCGAAAAAATCGATGAGGGCGAACACGTCCTCGGCCGTCTTCTTCGGGACGCCTTTCTCAATCGACTTCTCGACGAAGATGGCCCGCTGGTTGGCCAGAATGTCCGCCTTTTTCTTGGAGACGCCCTTGCGCAGGATGTCTGCTTCCTGCATCGTGAACCCGGCCATGCGGTTGGCGATCTGCATGATCTGTTCCTGGTACACGATGATGCCGTAGGTCGGCTTGAGGACACCCTCAATGCTGGGATGGTAGTAGTTGATCTTCTCCTTGCCATTCTTGCGGTCGATGTACTTCTGGATACCGCCAGCCTTGATGGTGCCGGGGCGATAGAGCGAGATGATGGCCGTCAGGTCTTCGATGGAGGACGGCCGGATGCCAGACGCGACGCCCTTCATGCCGCCGGATTCCATCTGAAACACCCCGACCGTGTCGCCACTGCTGATGAGGTGGTAGACAGCCGGTTCCTCGGTGTCAACGTGGCTGATGTCCACCGTCACGCCAAGCTGCTCCTTGACCATCTTGACGGTGTTCTGGATCACACCCAGGTAGGAGAGGCCCAAGAAGTCCATCTTGAGGAGACCAAAGGCCTCGACGAAGTTATGGTCCCACTGCGTGATGACGTTGCCGTCCTTATCACGCTGCAGCGGAAGGTAGCTGGTGAGCTCAGTGTCGGCGATGACGACGCCCGCGGCATGGGTGCTGAAATTGCGGTTGACGCTTTCCAGCTTCGTGGCCGTATCGAACAGCTCTTTGACCGTGGTGCCACTCAGTTTTGTGCCGTCATCGTACATCTTCTTCAGCTGCTCGACCGTCTTGAGAGAGTCCTCAAGGCCCGTGCCGAACGGGATGAGCTTGGAGATCAGGTCCGTCTCCTTGGGCAGCATGCCCAGGGCTCGCCCCACGTCACGGACAGCCTGCTTGGCCTCCATCCTGCCAAAGGTCGCCACCTGGGCGACCGAGGATTCGCCGTACCTCTCACGCACATACTGGATGACCTCGCCCCGGCGCGCATCCTCGAAATCCATGTCAATATCAGGCATCGAGATACGGGCCGCGTTGAGAAAGCGCTCGAACAGCAGGTTGTACCGCAGCGGCTCGACTTCCGTGATGCCGGTCGCGTAGGCGACGATGGCGCCGGCAGCAGATCCACGGCCGGGGCCGACAGCAATTCCCTTGCGGCGAGCGAACCGGGTGAAGTCCTGAACAATGAGGAAGTAGTCGACAAACCCGCACTTCTCGATCGTCTCCAGCTCCATGCGCGCCCGGGCCGTCGCCTGTTCCAGCTGTTCCGGAGGGTAAAGGCGCTGGATGCCGTCCATGGTCATCTTCTCCAGCAGTTGGCGGTTGACCTCGGCATCCCATGGCGTCGTCTGCCCTTCTTCGATGTACCGAGGCAGGTGATAGGCGCCAAGAGGCATTTCGACGTTGCACATGTCGGCAACGAGCTGGGTGTTCTGGATGGCCTCCTCGTCTTCGGGCAGGCGCTCGCGCATCTCATCCTCGGTCATGACATGGTAATATGGACCGTTGAAGCTCATGCGGTCCGTGTCGGTCATCTTCTGCAACGTCTGGACACAGAGCAGGACCTCGTGCGCGGCGTAATCGTCCTTGTGGAGGTAGTGGCTGTCGCAGGTAGCTACGGTCTTCGCACCAATTCGCTTCGCGATGCTGCGAAGGATGGGAAGGGCGCGCAGTTCCTCTTCGATGCCGTGGTTCTGGAGCTCGATGAAGTAGTTCTCCTTGCCGAAGATACTCTGGTACCTACTGGCAATGGTCAGCGCCTTCTCTTCGTCACCCTTTGCGGCCGTCTCGGCGACCTCGCCCTTCAGGCAGGCGGACAAGGCGATGATCCCCTCGTGGTACTTCTCTAGTGTTTCATAATCGACACGCGGCTTGTAGTAGAAGCCCTCGAGGTAGCCGATCGAGACAATGCGGCTCAGGTTCTGATAGCCCTTGAAATCCTTCGCCAAGAGGATCAGGTGATTGGGAAACCCTGCCTCCTTCTCCTTGTTCAGGCGGCCGTTCGGGGCCACATAGACCTCGCTGCCGATGACCGGCTTGAGTCCGGCGTCCTTCATCTTCATGTAGAAGTCCAGCACGCCGTACATGTTGCCGTGGTCGGTGATGGCGCACGCGGTCTGCCCCATCTCCTTGAGATGGGCGACGAGCGGCTCGATCTTGTTCATGCCGTCCAGCAGTGAGTATTCGGTGTGGAGATGCAGGTGGACGAAGCTCATGCCGGGTTCCTCACTGCGCTGGGAAGCAGGCAGCAGCCTGCGTCTGGTCGACAGAAACCACCTCGACTACTGCGTCATAGACGAAATCGAAGAACGACTGCGAGCGCGCGTTGAGGACGATCTTCACCGGGACGCTGGCCAGCGCGTTTGTCGTGCCGACGGTGACCGTCGCCGTGGCCGTGACGGCCTCTCCCTCGAAGGTGAACCGGCCGCTCATGCTCCAGACGTCACATACTTGCCCCATCAATTGCACCGGCGCCTGCTTCTCGATGGTGAAGAGGCGTGGCGAGAACGTCGCCGGCAGTCCGAGAAGCCCTTCACAGCTTTCCTGCAGGACGTGCGCAGCTGCGGCCGCAGTCTCGCCCCTGGCGGCGTACGCCCCGTTCTCGAACACATAACCTGTTCCACCGCGGACCATGATTGATGCCGTCGGGTTCCCCGGGTCACCGCTCATCACAAGAATGTCACTCCCATTCTTGACGACACGGCCGTCGAACGACTTGTCTTCGGCACCAAGTGTTCGGTGGTACGAGACTCTGAGCTCGTACGCCGGAAGCGTGGCAAGAGAGGAGAGTAGTAGGAGCTGCCCCTCCTGGAGCGTTACTTTGACCGCCTTGGCGTTCTTCCCAATAATCAGGTCGAATGTGGCGTCGGCGAATCCCTGCTTCGTGACTCTTCCCGCATAGGTCCCTTCTGCGATCCCCTCGAACGTGAACGTTCCGTCCAACCCTGTCGCCGTAGTCGTGTTCCACACGGTCACCGAGGCTCCGGCTATGGGCTGGCCGCCGGACGTCACCGTCCCGGCGCCAAGAAAGAGTGGAGTCAGCTGGACGGTCGTCGGCAATTGCGTGAGGTCCGCCACCTGGATGAAGGCACTCTGGTACCCTGTGGCATCGACACTCATTTGTATCCGATCGGCTTGAACTCGTCCCGAAACCGTTCCGGTCGCATCGGAGCCGAGGAATTCGGAACCGCTGGAGCCAGTGAACGTAAGCGTCGCATTGGCTACGCCCTTGCCTGAGTACGCAGAGACGATCCGGAGAGAAACTGCATTGCGGCGGGCGCAGCCGGTGAGAGAGAAAATGACAAGCATCAGAGCGAGGCTGAGCGTCAGCGCCCGGCGGAAGGTAGTCCTTTTCGTCATGGTTCAACCTCTCGGAATTCGAGTCACATGCCCACCCATCGTCGTTCGCGTGTCGAGCACGGACACAAAAGCGTCCGGGGCTAGCTCGGTGATCGAGGAGTTGAGGAGTGCGATGTTCTTGCGCATTGTGGTCGTCAGGACAATCGTGCGGTTGCTGTCCATGCCCGACCCGGAGATCGTCGTGATGCCAAAACCCCGGTCGCGCAGATGATACGCCAGTCGGTACGGGTTCTCGTTGGGAATGATCAGCCAGGTCTGGTTGCCGATCGCCAGCTTCTGTTCCAGCCAGATGCCAAACAGCGCTCCGGTTGCATAGCCGACGGCGTAGCCGAGCATCTTATAGATGGTCATATTGTTCAGGACCTGGGAGAGGCCGACCAGATAGACCATCACCTCGAGAAACGCAAAGATGAACGTGTACAGGCGTCGTCCCTTGACCAGGAAGTTCATCGAGAGAGTCTGAAGAGCCATGTTGACGAACTTAATGACGAACACGATCAGCACTGACTCCGCTACCACCCAGAACTCCGCCACTCGAAACCTCCCGTTCCTGTACTGACAGGTTCAAGTATAGTGCCCGCTGACTGCCACACAAGCTGGAGTACGCGAAGGCCGGCGCACGGGGAGTCGGTATTGAAATGTTGCGCTGCTGTGGATAACATGTGAACAGTGTGGATAGACTTGTCATCCACGCCTTTCGGGAAAGGGGGGTTCATGGCTCGACCGTTGCGCATCGAGTTCCCAGGTGCTGTCTATCTCGTTTCCGACACTGCTCCTGCAGGTCGCCTTATTATCCAGAGCGACGACGCTCGCCTGCAATTCCTCGCAGACCTCACGACGGTGTCCGCGAATCTCGACTGGATCATCTACTCGTGGTGCATATTGCCGGACCGCTACAACATCGTCGTGGAGACGCCCCACGGAGATCTCGGCACAGGAATGCGTCGGTTCAGCAGCAACTACACTCGGCATGTGAACCGCCAGAACAAACGCTCGGGGCGGGTCTTCCGTGGACCCTATCGGGCTGTCCTCCTGGAACCCGACGTATGGCTGCTGCCGGTGTGCCGGCACGTCGTCCTCCAGCCCGTGGCATCCGCCGTGGTCGCCACCCCCGAGGAATGGCCCTGGAGCAGTTACCAGGCAACGGTCATGAGTACCCACGTGCGGAGTGCCCCGCTTGCTGCTGAGTCTCTGCTGTCACGTTTCGGGCGAACACAGGAAGAGGCTGTCGCCGCCTATGCCGACTACATACGGGCGGGCATCGGCCAGCCGACCCCTCTCGCGCACGTGATGCCGCCGGGCATCCTAGGAACACAGACATTTGTCCAGGTGGTCACTGAGCACCTCGTTGGCAGAGCGTGCGAGCCGTCGGTCGCCGCAACACTCCTGATGCTTGCGCGGCCCACCCTGACACAGATCTTCGGACCCGATGCCAGGCGTGAACGCTCACAACTCCCATTGCGCGTCGCAGCAGCTGTCCATCTTGGTTACTCGCTCGTGCAGATCGGTGGCCACCTGGGCGTCCACTATACAACGGTCAGTCGGTACCTCCGTGCGGCGCAGGGTGAGCGGAGGAAGGGGCTTCCTCCCGTCCGCTCAACGACTCCGCCAGACAGTATGAAAACAAGTCCCCGGCAGCTTCCATAAGCTGCCGGGGACTTGTCACCCGAGCAAAACCATCGGGACTATTTCCACATTATCCACAGATATGTTATGTTTCCATACCTGATCTACTGCGCGGGGTTGAGCGGGATAACGAGCCAGCAGATGAGATACACCAGGACGCCCGTTCCCCATGCCATCCCGAGCAACGCCCAGGCGATGCGCACAATGGTCGGATCGATGTCGAAGTACTCCGCCACGCCGGCCGCGACGCCGCCGATCACCTGGTTCTTGCGTGAGCGGTACAATCTCTTGGAGGAACTATAGCCGACTCCCGAAGACACCGGGCGCTCAGCCTGCGGATGCTTCCACGTGTCCTGGATGGGTCCCTGCTCGCCGAATCCAGCACTCGGCTGCGTTGGTGCACAGGTGCCACACATGATCTTGCCATCCACCATCACTACTTCCTCACGGGCCAGCGCCTTTCCGCACTTCGTGCAGACGCCGACTGCTTCTTCATCTAGTCTGTCAAAACTCTTCATTTCCTGGTACCTCCCTTGATAAGAACAGCCAGCCCGAGCACAAGGAACAGCCCCCCGACTGCCGATTTCCGAATGATGTCGACCACCTGAGCTGAGAAGATGTCCAGCCCCGAAAGAAACGCAAGAGAGCCCACGGCGACAGCCACGACTCCCCACATCAGCCCGTTTCTCGACGTCTTGCCTTCAACCGAGTCAAACAACGTAGACAACAGGATGGATAGTCCCGCAGAGATCACGGCTGCTCCGACGAAGGCCGTGAAGCTGAACCGGACGACCCCCAGGACCTGCAGGAGGACGATGATGCCGACGAAACCAAGCATGGCACTCCAGAACACCGTTTCACGCGCATTCTGCTGGAAACCCGTCGCGACGCCGTAGATGCCTAGCAGAATCACAAATGCCGCCAGGGGAACGAGGATTCCAAAATGGTATCCCGTCTGGGGAAACGCCTGGAGCAAGAAGTGGACGCCGAAGACGATGAGCAGAGCGCTCAGGGCCACCCGCCGATCAATGTTGTTGCTGTTCATTGCTGTACCTCCACAAGTTGAATATGTCCAATTGCACTGTCGATACGTACGACGAGCTGCCAGTCGGCTCCACCGGCTGCCGCAGCATTGAGAAACGACTTACTGCCCTCGGTCACAAATCCCGACGACAGGACGTTGCCCAGGACACTTCCAATGGAAAGCCGTGCTCCCGGTTTGCGGGGAATGCGCACCGTACCGTTCCCCACGGCCGTGCGCAGTGAGACGTTACAGTGCCTGCCCAGCGACCCCGACAAGTCGAGGTCGTAGCTACCAGTGATGTTACCAATGACAAGACCGGCCATGTCCAGATTGCCGAGGCGCGTTGTCGAGAAACCACCGGTGACGTTCTCGATCTGGACAAGGTCGATGATCGATCCGGATTCGGAGGCGTCCAGTTCGAGTGCGGAGGACGCCCCAGCTAGACGGAGCTCCTTAAGCCGAGCCTGGTCCAGGACTAGTCGGGCTTCACCGACAAGTGTCAGCGTCAGCGTACCGTTCTCGGGGACCACGACCGTCAGGCGCTTGACGCCTGCCTGGACGGCAGGAATACTGTCGAGGCGCAATCCGTACGTACCGTTCTTCGCACGGAAATCCCGATGGAATCCCTCGCTGCCGAGAACGATGCTCGCTGAGGTCACGGCGGGGGATGTGCCCACGACGACCTCAAGGTTATCGCCTGCGACCGATATCCTGCTCGCAGAGCCACCCGGGAGTTCCAGGATTGCGCCCTCTGCAAACGCCGGAACAGCTCTGAGTCCACCGTTCCGCGTCACCACCGTCACAACAGCGGAGCCAACGACGATCAGGCTCACGACGAGGGCGGCGACCAGAACGCGCCTGCGGCCGGTCATGAAAGCAGACTGTATCATGCAGCCGACCCTCCGCCCAAGCCAAACAGACGCTCACTGAGGGCAAGACTGCCAAGTAGCAGCCCACCCACGGCGGTAAGCGTGCACAGGATCAGCAAGGATCTGAGTTCGTCGAGGTTTGGTCCGACAACAAACTGCACAACCCGTAGGACTACTGATGAATGTGCGGCGAGCATGTAGGCCCCGGTCAGGAAGAGCCCGACGAACAAGGCCCCGAACAGGAGCGCTGCGCCAAGGACGACCACCGGTTCTCCATTCCTCATGCGCGTTTCCATGAGACGAGCCAGGATGCTGCGTGATGCCCTCTTCTGCTCCTGCTCTGCCTCCCACGCGTCGATACGGTTCCACACGCCACGGGCAAACCCGCGCGGCGGAACAAGGCCAGGAGGACACGAGAGTGTGCTGGCAATCATACGTTCCAGTTCTTCGTCTGTCAGATGTCGCGTGCTCATGCAGCACCTCGCTCATGCAGGGCTTCCACCTGCTTCTTCAATGCGGCTCGCGCCCGGAACAACCGAACTTTCGCCGTTCCCTCGGCTACACCGAGTCGTCCGCCAATCGTCGCAAGAGAGCACTTTTCAGCATAAAACATCGTCAGCAGCGCACTGTCTTCCGGAGAAATCCGTGTCATTGCCTTTAGGATCTCCTCCTGTTTCCACTCATCGTCCCTGTCCTGCTCAGGAGCCGCCAGAAGCTGCTCGTCCGGCAGATCCCCGCCTTCGCGCGCTGACTTGCGCCAGTAGTCGACCAGGCAGTTGTATGCAATCGTCATGACCCACGGGAGAAAAGGGCGGCTTCTGTCATACGAGTCAAATCGCCTGTATGCCAAAAAAAACGCCTCCTGTGCAATGTCTGACGCCATTGTCCGGTCCCGGACCTTGCTCGCCAGAAAGGCGTACACAGGGCGCTCACTCTCCGCCATCAACCGGGCGAAGAGCTCGCGGTCAGCCACTGCTTCCATCCACCTGCTCCTCTCCGCGGTCGATTGCTCTACGTGTTCACCAAGCGTACGGTGACTGGAGAGAAAAGGTTACAAGGGAGGCTCAGTGCTCGCCCGGGCCGACCGCCTCGAGATATCCGCGCTCAAGCAGCCACTCGAAGATCTTGCCGGCTTTGGCATAGGAGTAGCGCTCTTCGACATCCTTGTAGCCCAGCTCCACCATCTGGTTATCTTCGATCAGGAAGAGGAACTGGACAATGATGTTGCCTCCCTCGGGGGCGTCGCGGTTCTTGTCGATGAACAGGTTGAGGATGTCAAAGTGGGGAATGTGGTGAGGGTTCACTCCTCCTTCGCGCACGGCGTTGGCAATCTTCTCTTCCAGTTGCGCGGTGTCGTGGTAGTCTTTGACGATGATCAGCGCCACGTCCGCGTCATACTCGATGTCGCCGCCGCCGGTGCAATTGAACATCGTGGGGCGGTCTTTGGACGTCTCATTGTCGAGGCGGCATCCGTCCTTGTCGAACGACGACACAGCCACGATGGGGGACTGCAGCTCGGTGGAGAGTTGTGCGATGAGGCCGGACACCTCGTCGACCTGCTTCTGGAGGCTAGCATAGGGATTGATGGTCGGTACCTTCTGCAAGTAGTCGAGGAAGATGGCGCAACGGTCGGCGTGGTGGGAGTCCATGATGCCATACGCGACACTGCGGATGTGCTCGATCGTATCCTGACGGTCGGCCTCGAAGAGATAGAAGTTGTCCATGTAGGCCGAGGTCTCCTTGATTCCCTTGTTGAACCGGGTGACGAGCTCAGCCTTGTTCCTGATGTCTCCGTTCTGAAGGACTAGCGGGTTGATGAGTGATTCTTGTGACAGGACACGAGTCAGGAGGACGCGCCTTGTCTGCTCATAGGAGTAGTACAGGACTGGGACCTTCTCGTTGCGCGCAACGAGCGTGGCAATGCGCAGCATCAGGTTGGTTTTCCCGCGCCTCGGAGCCCCGGCGAGTGCGTAGTAGAAGCCTGGGCGCAGCCCTGAGACCGCCATATTGAGGTTGTCATACGGGGCGATGCTCATGCCGAGGATCGAAGGACGCCCGGTGTCCCGGGTACGGACCTCTTCGACGTACCGCAGCAGCTCGTCACGGATGGGCTCCTGCCTGCTCTGGGACGAGAGGCGCGCGACTTGGCGCAGTTGCTCGGAGATCTCGGCGGCGAAGTCTTCCACACGCCGGCCCTGTTTCTCGGCATCGGTGAAGCTGTTGATGTTGTCGGCGATCGTACGCAGCTTCCGACGTGCTGCGCGCGTTTTCAGCCGGTCCAGCAGCTCGACCAGCGTCGTCATGTCCTCGCCCCCGGCGTCGGTCAGCTTGCCCACCAGCGTCGCAATAGCCGGAGTCACATGACGTTCTTCGGTCAGGTAGGCCGTGAACAGCGGAAGGTCTATCTTGCCCCCTTCGCCCTTGTGGTTGGAGCAGTACCACTGAAATGCGTCGAAGACAGCCTTGAGGTCACCGTCTTCCAAGAGCGAAGAGCTCATACCCAGCTTCTGGAGCTTCTGAAGGTGATGAGAGGCTGCCAAAGCCCCGGCCAGCAGCCGGAATTCGGTCCTGTCTGTCGTCATGGTATTCCTCCTATCGCGAGAATGGCTTGCCTATATAGTAGCCTCCCGGCAAAAAAGCAACAGACCCGTTGACCCCTACCTGCAACGACGTGACGGATGGCAGTTCGGTGAGGCTTAACCGCAGCTGTTCGACCATGAGCGCCTCGGCCGCCTGGCCCTCGGGGAGAGGAGTCATGACAACAGACAGGCGCAGCATTCCCGTGTTGGCTTCCAGAACCATGGCGGTAACGCGGGTGCCGTGCGGGACAAGTGACGAGTCGCCTCCGGGCGGATTCCCCAGCTGGGCGATCGACTTCGAGATCATGATGTTGCGTCCCATGAGCGCCTGCTTCTGCAGATAAACAGTCAGTACTGGGAGTTTGTCGCCGTCGACTTCGGTCAGACTGTAGACGGCGAGGGCCGTACCTGCTTCCAGGCGCCCATCCAGCCTGAACAACGGATCTGCCGCGTTCACGTGCCCAAACAGGCCCTGCACACTGTGTCCGCCTACTAGGAGTCGGACGCGGCTGACCCCCGCGAGTCTCGTGAGCGTAAGGACCAGGGAGTTCTTGGCCTGCTCTTCTTCCTGGGCTCCCATGTTCAGCTTGAGGACGCTCTCCTCCAAATCGACGGAAGCTGTTCGACCGGAGACGGTGACGCCCCGAAGCACATCCGTGCCGGGCAGAGGACTCACGAGGCTGGGATGCGCCGGGCCCTCCATGAGGGCACGTGTAGCCTGGAATGCCAACTGAGAGTGTGTCAGTCCAGTCGGGAGCGTGCGGCGTTCAACAACATAGCGGCCGTCACCGGCCACAAAATACAGATCGACCGGTTGTCCCTTGTCCAACATGGCCTCATTGGTTCCCAGCTCTCGCTGGGTCTTGACGAAGGAGAGGAAGGTTCCTGTGGGACGACCGTCGGCCGAGAGTTCGATCGCGTGGACGTCCGGCAGACTCAACAGGGAGTTGACAAGTTGCCAGTAGAGCGAATCTTCTTCCGCAAACCCCATCGGAGGCTGATCGCGCGCCACCCCCAGGACTACATGGAGGACCCCGCCGGGCAGGAGTGTCGCTCTCCGTGCAGCGAATCCGGCGGGGACAGCCGTCGCAAGCCCCTGGTCCGCAGGCGGCGTACGCAGGAGATCGATGACGTCCGCCACCTGTTCCACGCGCCGTGTCGGCAGTTTTACCACAGCAGGATTGCTGACTAGTTCCCGGGTCGAGGCGTCGAGATAGCACAGGACCATGGGCGTACTCCGCCCACCGGCCTTGCGGAAGCTGGAGCCGACGACAACGGCCAGAACCAGTGCGAGGATGAGGACAAGCAGTCCCCCATCCCGGGAACGTCGCCTGCCACTGAACCTGCCTTGTCTGCTGCGGATTGTCATCTGTGAGCCTTTTCCTGATTGCCCCTGGTCTTCATTTCGTCTATACTATATCACACAAAACGGATGCGCATTGCCTGGCAACGCTCCGGTGTTCCGTCACAAAGGCGGGGTGGTTGCGCCGGCGCATGCGTACGTACGACCCACGCTGTGGCCTGATTTTTCTCCGGCCGGGGCGTGGTCACTTAGCGCGAGAGCAAAGGGAGCAGAACATGGAAGAACAACGGTCGGATTCCTGGCAGCACCTGCTCGACATCTTCAGCAAGCAACTCGCGCGCCCGACGTTCGAGATGTGGTTCAAGAACGCGACGACGCTCCATGAAGACGACGTTTCGCTCACCATTGGCGTCCCCAGCGAGTTCGCGAGGGACTGGATTGTCAGCCGCTACTACGACGTTATCAAGGAGACAATCGACGCTATCAAGGGTCAGCCGACTACCATCGCGGTGGAAGTTGTACAACAGCCGCCGGAAGAGATCCCGACCGAGCCCGGCATGCTCCAGCACAACAACACGCTAATCCTCAACAGGCGCTACAGCTTCGAAAACTTCGTCGTCGGCGCTGGGAACCGCCTTGCCTTCGCAGCCTCCAACGCTGTTGCGGGCAACCCAGGCAACGTCTACAACCCTCTCTACATCTATGGTGGAGTTGGACTGGGCAAGACCCACCTTCTCCAAGGCATTGCACACCGAATCCTGGCACAAGCCCCGAGCAAGAAAATCGTCTATACGACCGGCGAAAAGTTTACGAACGAGGTGGTCAGTTCCATCCAGAACGCGCGGAACAACAACTCCGTCATCGAGAACTTCCACAAGGAGACGCGCGGGGCAGACATCCTGCTTATCGACGACATCCAGTTTCTGGCGGGCAAGGAACGCACGCAGGAGGAATTCTTCCACATCTTCAATGCGTTGTACGATGCCCACAAGCAGATCGTCATCACCTCCGACGTCCTGCCCAAGGAGATCGCTACCCTCGAGGAACGCCTCACCTCGCGCTTCGAGTGGGGCCTCATCGCCGACATCAGCCGCCCGGACTACGAGACTAAGGTTGCCATCCTGAAGAAGAAGGCCGAGCTGGACAAGATCGACGTCCCCCAGGAAGTGCTGGAGTATATCGCCGCGAACATCGGGAGCAACATCCGCGAGCTGGAAGGCGCACTCATGCGCGTCCTTGCGACAGCTTCGCTCACCAACGAGGAGGTCACACTCTCCTTCACCGAGGAGACGCTCAAGGATATCATCCCAGTTATCAACAAGCCGATCACCATTGACGCCATCATGCAGTCGGTCTCGTCCTACTTTCACATCTCGGTTGCCGACCTCCAGGCCAAGAGGCGCAGTCAGGACATCGCGATGCCGAGGCAGATTGCCATGTACCTGAGCCGGGACCTGACCGAAGCCTCTCTGCCGTACATTGGCGAGAAGTTCGGCGGGCGCGACCACACAACGGTCATCTACGCCTGCCAGAAGATCCAGCAGGAGATGAAGAACGACGACACCCTGCGAGCACTGCTGGACAGTTTGGTAAAGCAGTTGAAGAGAGGTATATAACCTGTGGAGAATTGTCCCGACCGTTCCGGATGTGGACAGTATTGATAACCCGCGCAAGTTATTCACAGCTACATCCACAAGCGCCACAAGCCATACAGCCATCCTCACAGGACATACCAACACTACCAAGCGCCTTATCTTGATAGTTATGATTAAGAGAGTCTTTTCATACTAAAAGGAGGAATGATGAAACTCACGACAAAAGCTGAGGGCTTGAGCAAGAAACTAGCACAGCACGCCAAGGTCATCCAGCAGAAAAGCTCAACCTTCACGTCGGATGCTGTTCTCCTTTCTGCAGACGGCACGGCGCTCCAATTGACAAGCACTGACCTGACGACATACCTAGTGAACGCCGAACCGGCTGAAGTTACAGAAGTCGGACGTGCCCTGGTGCCCTTCAAGTTTCTGAAGGATATCGTGTCAGTCTTGTCTGGCGAACTCATGATTGAAGGAGATGATAAGAAACTCCAGATATCATCCGGCAAGACGCACTATGATCTGGCATGCTACCAGATGGATACATTTCCAAGCATCCCGGAGATTAAGGAAGGCCGGGAGTATCAGTTTAGCCTCAATGAATACTCCAGTGCTATCGACCGTGTTCTTCCCTGTGTAGAACACAATGAGAAACGTCGCCTCGAATTTCAAGGAATCCTGCTTGAACAGACGAAAGACTATTTCCGGTTCGTCGCGACGGATTCACGGCGTCTCGGATATGTGCAGTTCGACTTCAAGCGTGAACCGCTGCGGGCGATCGTTCCGGCCAAGGTTTTCGAATCGTTCAAGCCGGCGGGTGACGTTCATATTGTTATTACCGAGGACGAGTGTCTGTTTTCGTCCGGTGATACGCAGATCATCTCTCTCCTCATTGGCGCCGAGTTCCCCAACTACAACGACATCGTGCCTCGCGAGTGGGAATACACCGTGAGCGTCAAGAAGTCAGAGCTGTTGGACGCATTGCGCCGGGTCGGTGCCGTCGTTTTTGGCGGAACCGATGTCATCACACTCTCATTCAAGGAAGGGCGGCTGACTATTCAGGGTACGGCCCAGGATCAGGGCAATGCCCGTGACGAGCTGGGTTATGAGGGAGAGGCTGGTGGTCTTTCTGTCTCGTTCTTCGGGACAAAACTCCTTGACGGCATTTCCTCCGTCGGTACCGAGAATGCCGAACTGCATATGAACAGTGCTGTTCATCCGGTGGTGATCAAGGACCAGGGCAAGGAAGATTTCCTCTACCTTGTCATGCCACACAAGCAGATGGAGTAGTTGCCCCCTCGGAGGGCAATGTATCTGGAATCGCTTTGGGTACAGGGATTCAGGGCGCTAGCTGAACAGTGTATTGACATCACTGCACCCATCACTGCTGTCGAAGGCGGCAACGGCGCCGGCAAGACGACGCTCCTCGACGCCGTGCATTTTCTAGCCTCTGGAAGATCATGTCTGGGGCTGACAAATGCGGAACTCATCAGGGAAGGGGAGTCCTATTTTGTCGTCGGCGGCAGGTACCGGACGCGTGACCCTGTCGCCGGAGGGTCGGTCAGTCATACGGCGCAGGCCATGTACACGACGGAGGGGCGCAAGGAACTGCGTATCGACGGTACTGTCTACCATGGGTTCATCCGTCTCATCGGTGGGCTTCGCGTGGCCCAGTTCAACTTCAGTTCGCTGTTTCTGGTCAAGGGCATGCCCTCGGTGAGGCGCCAGTATATCAATCTCCTGATCGCGTCGTGTGATCACACCTACCTGGAAGCACTCTCTGCGTATGCGGCCGTCATGACACGCAAGAACGCCCTGCTGCGGCAGTCGGGCTCTGGCGTCGTCGACGCGTCCCTGCTGGATCTGTTCGACGAGCAGATTGTTACCTTGACAACCACCATTTACGCAAAGAGGCGACCGGCTCTCGCCGCCGTGGGCCAGGCGATGACGCGCCTGATCGCCGATGAGTTGTTCGAACCACTGTCAGATGTGTCCATTCTCTACGATCCGCGGCCCATTTCCGCCGAGTCCATCCGTGCTATCCGGGACCGGGAACTGGCGCGGCATGCGTGCCTGGCCGGGTGTCACCTCGACGATTTTGTCCTGCTCCGAAGGAAAAGGCAGTTGCGCGACACGGCGTCACTGGGTGAAGCGAAGGTGGTGGCAATGCTGCTCACCTTTGCAGGTGCCGAATATATACGGATGGTGACGGGGGAATACCCGGTGCTCCTGCTGGACGACCTGGAAGGTGATATCGACATGCCGAACCTTGATCGACTGATACATCTATTGGCGAGGTTCGAGCAGGTCTTCATCACATCCTTTGACTTTGCGCATCTTGGAGGCGGACTGAACGCCACGTCCGTACAGCTGTGAGAAGACACGACAACAGCATGGAGCGCATCGGAGAGGTCATCGACGAGATGCGGCGCACCGGTCGCCTCGATAAGGGCATTAAGGTTCAGTCGCTGGGCGATGTCTGGCCCGCGGTCCAGTCTCTGTGGAGTGAGGGCACCATCGGCGCGTACGTCGCCCGCAACTCTCATCCGGTCCAGTTCAAGAAGGGAACGTTGACGATTCTCTGTGCGAATCCGTCCATCATGCAGGTTCTGTCTGAGCAGAGAGCCCTTATTGTGGAACGCTTGAATGCTCACATGGGAGGCAAGCTGGTGACGGACCTGTCCTTTGGGCTGGACAACGTTCACGAGGTCCGCATCCCTCGACCGCAGGTCACATCTTTTGTGTTTCCGACCCATCCGGACTCTCTGGCTACCACGATTCAACTGTCTCCGGAGCAGAAGGCGAGAGCCGAGAAGGCAGTGCAGGGGATTCAGGACCCCACTCTGAGGCTTTCGTTTCTACATGCCTATGAGGCCTGGCTGCGCTGGAATGTCTGGCGACACCAGGAACAGCAGAAACGCCGGACGAACCGGGCGACGTCAAGGAAGTACTGACACTATCCACAGGCACTGTGGATAACTTTACGAGATGTAGACGCGTCGCTCACAGCGGGCTTGACGCCATTGAAGGTTCCACGGGAGCCTGTGGACTGCTGTGCAACGAGAACCCTTCATCAACAGTGTGGTTGAGACCTACCCGGATTTGTGTCTCACAGATATTCACAACATCCTGTGGATAACATGAACTGCGAAGGACACCTGGCAACAGCCTTGTTGACTCGCACCCATGTATGGTAGAATGAACATATGAGAACGAGAGTTGCACTGATCGCGCATGACCGCAAGAAGCCCGAGATGATCGCACTGTGCAGGGATTACCAGGAGATGCTGGCTCAGGAGGAGCTGGTTGCCACGAAGAGCACAGGTGGCCTCATCGAGGAACTGACCGGCCTTCACGTCACTAGGGTGAATTCCGGAGAGAAAGGCGGGGACCTTCAGATTGGCTCGATGATCGCCTCCGACGAAATCAAGGCAGTCGTCTTCCTCAGGGATCCTCTAACCGCACATCCTCATGAGCCGGATATCAACGCCGTGCTCAAGATCTGTGATGTCAATAACGTCCCCCTCGCCACCAACATCTCGACGGCCAGGCTGGTCCTCCGTCATCTCAAGGACTTGCAGGACATCGAAGAGTCACCTGCAACGTAGGTTCTTCTACAACAACAGCAGACTAGCCAGCATTGTTTCCAGCGTCCGGCTCTCCTGCCACCACTCCTTGCGCTGAAGCGTCTCGACACGAACGGTCCATCGGTGTCCTGTGTCCTCTGCGACCAGGACCCGATAGACGAACGAGCCGTCGCGTGCGCAGAATGTCAGCGCTTTCACAGGCGGACCGATGGGGCTTGCTCGACCGTCTGTATCCACCCTTCCCCTTCTCAGTGTCCCCTGCTCACGCAGGGCGTCTTCCGGCAAGCCGTTGCGGCGACGCTCAGACACTTCGTCCAGCGGCGAGCCGGACTCGTCATACGTGACCTGCAGGGCGACACGCGGGTCGGCAGGGTCGGATGCTCGTAGTCCTGCCTGTTCGTCCAGGTCGATGACGGTCCAGTCTGCAGGGCAGTCGAGCGAGACGTGGAGGTCTCGTCGCACCAGATGTGTCATGTCACTCATGAGTCCACGCCCTGAGTCTCAGTGTTGTTGTCATCCATACCTCCGTCCCAGCAGATTCGGACGCATCCACCCGCATCCATCAACAGGATTATCTTGTTTTCATTGTTGGCAAGGCAGGACGACATGAAACGACCCCAGCATATTGTGCTGGGGTCTGCACTTCAAGACTGAATAGGGGCTGGAGTCTACTGGCTGAGGGCTTTCAGCGTCACAGAGAACGTCTCGGTCGTGCCGTTGCGGTCGACGACGACCTGGACCGTGTCGCCCACACTCCTGGAGCGGATGTAGGTGAGGACTCCGTCGATTGTAGTCATCGATTTGCCGTCGATCGCGGTGATGACGTCCCCGGCCTTGAGGCCGGCAGCCTGCGCACCGGATCCGGACGTTATCTGGACGATGTAGACGCCTTGGGAGACCTTGAGATTGTACTGCTCGGTGATAGACGTCGTGAGCGTGGCTCCCTGGATGCCCAGAGCCGGCCACGTGACCTTGCCGTTCTTGATGATAGCGTCATACACCTTCTTTGCCGTGTTGACCGAGACGGAGAATCCAAGACCCTGCGCGTTCTGGTAGATCATGGTGTTGATGCCGATGACGTGGCCGGACAGATCGATGAGTGGCCCGCCGGAGTTGCCGGGGTTGATGGCGGCATCTGTCTGGACGACACCCACAAGGGTCTCTGACTGGGACGCCTGGATGTTCCGTTCGAGAGCGGAAACGACGCCCGCGGTGACGGTCTGGCTGAGGCCGTACGGATTACCGATGGCGATGACCTTCTGGCCGACGGTCAGCGTCGACGAATCGCCAAGTTGCACCGTTGGGAGGTTGGTGCCGCTGATCTTCACCACGGCGACGTCGCTGGTGGAGTCCGTGCCCACGACCTGGCCGCGGAACTCGCGCCCGTCTTTGAGCATGACGGTAATCTTGGTGGCATTCTCCACGACGTGGTTGTTGGTCAGTACGTAACCGTCAGATGTGATGATGAAGCCCGAGCCGAGACCTTCCTGCTGTCCGGACGAGAAGCCGAACGGGTTCTGGCTGACCGAGGTGATGTTGATCTGGACCACGGCAGGGGAAGCGATCTTGACGGCGTTCTCAATGGCCTGTTCTTCGGTCGTGACGATGGTCGTGCCGGAACTGGACGTCCCTGGGTACGTCGTCGATACTGTGCGTGCCCAAGGGAACGTCCCCGGGTTGGACATGACGACATAGTTGCCCAGAATTCCACCCAGGACACTGCCGAGCAGCAATCCGATGATGAGTCCCCACACCAGGAGCACGCGGCCGGGATTCGAAGGCCGGGTAGGTTGAGACGGGGGCAACGGAGTGCTATACCCCTGAACAGTTGGGGGAGTCTCAGGGGTGATGTAGCCCTCCACTGTGTTTGATGTGTCCGGATGCTCAGTCTCCTCAGCATCTGGCTTGATGAAGCCATTCTCGTCGATCATATCGTACCTCCTTACCTGCAACAGATGTGCTTGCCACATACACCTGTATATACGCAACTATGCCTGATTTCGTTACAGAGAGTGTGAGGAAATCGCCACGATATCGGGAAATTCCTAGCGTGCTAGGGTCACTCCCTGCCCATTCTCCACGAGGATGACGGTATCTCCGAATCGTTCGACATAGCGTTCGGCATGCTCAGTATGGATGGGATACACGTGTCTCGGAGCGAGCCGCTCGACGATGCGGAAGAGGTCTTCCTGCGGAGCGTGCCCTGAGGCGTGGATGTGCACGGAATCCATGCCGGCGAGGTCCAGCCAGCGGGCAAGGTGCTCCTGACTCCATGACATCTCTTCGTTGAATGCTTCCGCCGAGGAGTGGATGTAGAGGGAACCCCGGGAGGGGCGCAGGTCGCACAGCTCCTGAACATCCCAGTAGCCCAGCGAAAGCAGGTAGTCCGACTGATGTGCCGCGACCTCGGCGGCCCTGACGACGCGTGGACATGACCCGTTCAGGACGTCCTCTACGGCGTGACGCCGCTCCTTTGGATCCACGGAGTCCGGGTCGCTGCCGGCGAACCGCAGAAGGGTCAACCGGGCCCAGTCCTGTTTGATGTCGCCCTTGTCGTAGGTGCCGCTGCCTGCGCGCTTGAGGTACAGGACGAGATCCGGATCCGCCAGGTCGATGGTGGAATAGCCGGCTTCCTGCGCTAGTCGGACAATGTAGGCGTCACGTGGGAGGACGGCCAGCCTGCGTCCTGTGGCATGGGCGACGCGCTGAAAGGTCATGAGGCGGTCCAGGTCTTTCATGCCGAAGTCCGCCATTACCAGCCCCGAGGCCGCCTGGATCTCTTCGAGCGCTTTTGCCTCGACTTCCTGCTCGGACCAGAACGCGAAGCGGCGGTGAAATGCCGTGTCGTGATCTGAGGAACCCTCAATCGAACGAAGGTTGGTTCCTTCGATCAGGAGGGCATCAGGGTGGGCTGCGGCGATCTCCTTAATGCTGCTCTCCGTTACGTGACCCATGCGGCCGTGGAACCGGAGGTCCCCCGTGTACACCAGCGTCCCTCCGTCATACTCGATGAGGTAGGCGCACGCGCCGGGGATACTGTGGTCGACCGGGAAGGGGGTCACTCGGCAGTCGGGAAACTGCATGGGTCCGGTCAGGTCGACAAGGTTGCGCTGACCGTGCGTGTTGGCGCCCAGGTTGGGGCGCAGGATGAATTCGGTCACGGCGTTCTCTGGACTGGAGCTGGATTGTGTCTCCTCAACGGCTCGCAGAACGGCGGCCGTGACCGGCGTGGCATACAGAGGGATGGTCTGGTCCAGGAACGAGATCGAACCAGTGTGATCGACGTGTGCGTGCGTAATGAAGCACGCGTCGATGTGACCAGGGTCCACCAGTTGCCCGGCCAGTTCAGGCTGCATCTCATGAAGGAGTGCTGTGAGGTCGGAACGGTAGAAGCGCAACTTTGGCAGCAGCCCTGTCGTCAGGTAGTCCGTGAGACCCGCCGAGGTGCGCGGGGTGAGGAATTCCTCGAAGTACGCGCCCATGGTGGCGTAGCTGAGGCCGAAATCGAACAGCAGACGCGTCGAGTCGGGAGACATGCCCGCCTCGAACAGAAGCTTGGTGCCGCCAATAGTGGCAGCGCCGTCAAGCATCGTGAACCGAGTCATGAACAGGACCCTCCTTCGTGGTGCTCGTTGTCGGTCTGTCTACTCCGGGGACGGAGTGAGGTCGGCGAACATGCCGAGTTGCAGCAGCCGTTCCAGAAGGACATAGTCCGTCAGGTCGATGCCCAGGGGCGTAACACTGATGTATCCGTCCGCTATGGCGGTCACATCGGTTCCTTCCTGCGGTATCGGCGGGACCTCTCCCCCTATCCAGTAGATGGGGGCTCCGAACTGGTCCACGCTGGCGGTGACACGATGCGTGTAGCGGCGGCGTCCCTGAGGGGCAATCCGGATGCCCTTGACCTCGGAAACCGGACAGTTGGGTGCGTTGATATTAAGGAACAGGCTCCCATTGAGAGCGTTGCTGAAGCTCTTCGTGAGGGGCTGGTTGATCCCGATGAGTTCCGGGATGAGGGGGAGCATCTTCTGCAGGAACCAGGTGATGGGGCTGAAATCGAACCCGGAGTCTCCTGTCCGTGAGAATGCCGTGGAGAATGCTACACTGGGGTAACCGGACAGAAACGCCTCATAGGCGCCCGATACTGTACCGGAGTATGGCAGGTCGTCGCCCAGGTTGTCACCGTGGTTGATCCCGGAGAAGACAATGTCGACTTTCTGCTTCACCAGTGCGTCGAGGCCCAGCATCATGCAATCGACGGGAGTGCCTGAGACAGCCCACGCATCGACACCGGGGTAGACATAGTCTTCCACCCTGGTGGCCCGCAGAGGCTTGTGCATGGTGAGGGAGTGCCCTTTGGCGCTCTGGGGAGACGCGGGCGCGACGACCGAAATCGTGTGTTGCGCAGGGATTGCCGCAACGAGAGCCTGGATCCCCTGCGCCCACAGTCCGTCGTCATTGGTGACAAGGATGTGCATGTGTCCCTCCTTAAACCTCGTGCTCTGTGCGGGTCCGTCCTCGCCTGTTGCTGGTCCACACAATCAGAACGCCAAATAGGAAGCCTCCCACGTGCGCCCATACTGCGACTCCCTGAGCCACGCCGAACGTACCCTCGAACAGCTGCATCACGAACCAGACACCGAGGAAGATCCAGGCAGGCAGACGCACGGTTGTGATAAAGATAAAGAAGACAAGAGTCTGGACCTTGGCTCTGGGATACAGGAAGAAATACGCTCCCATGACGGCGGCGATGGCTCCGCTCGCCCCGATGGTGGGGACAGTTGAGGACGGTCCGGAAAGCAGGTGGACCATGGCGGCCGCCACGCCACCGGCCAGGTAGAACAGCAGGTACTTGCCGTGGCCAAGATGGTCCTCGATGTTGTTGCCAAAGATCCACAGGAACAGCATGTTGCCGAGGATGTGGCTCCAGCTGCCGTGCATGAACATCGATGTCAGGGTCGTCAGGAAATAAGGGGCTACTGCCCACGACGGGGCCTCATAGGCGCCCGTCAGGACACCGGGGACGAAGCCAAACTGGTAGTAGAAGTGGTTCAGAGCCGCTCCTCCGCCAATTGACAGTTCCCACAACCACACGAGACCGTTGGCCAGGATTAGCAGGAACGTGACCAGCGGAAACGTGCGAGTGGGGTTGTCGTCGCGGAGTGGAAGCATGGATCAGCCGATGCTGGCGCCGTCCAGGGCGTGGAAGCAGGTGCAGTCTTCATCTGGACCAGGGATCTGTGGGAGTATCTTCTCGATGATTGTCACAAGGTTCTTGAGGTTGGCCGTGAATGCCTTGATGACCGCCTCGTTGCTGACAGGGTCGACCGCCCCCTCTGCGACCAGCCCGGCGTCGTAGTCCGTGATAACCGAGATGTTGCAGTAACACATGGCCTGCTCGCGGGCCAGGGCGGCTTCGGGATACTGTGTCATGTTGACGGTATGCCAGCCCATGCGGGTGAACCAGTTGCTCTCGGCCTTGGTGGAGAACCGTGGTCCCTCGATGACGACGCAGGTGCCGCCGTCGTGCACCGGCAGGCCGAGACTCTTGATGGTCGCGACAGCGATCCTGTTGAGAACTGGGCAGTATGGATCGGCAGTGGAGACGTGGGTGACGACAGGACCGTTGTAGAACGTCGTATCGGTGCGGCGCGTTCGGTCGATGAACTGGTCCGTGACCAGGAGATCTCCCACCCTAATGTCTGGCTGCAGTGAACCGACGGCGGTAGGAGCGATGATGTGGCGGACTCCGAGAGACTTGAGAGCCCAGATGTTGGCACGGTAGTTGATCATATGAGGTGGCAGTTGGTGGTGCTTGCCGTGGCGCGGCAGGAACGCGACCTTGCGACCCGCAATCTCGCCAAGCGAGATGAGATCCGACGGAGCACCATAAGGTGTTTCGACCTTGATGTCCTGCGCGTTGTTGAGTAGAGCGTAGAATCCGGAACCACCGATGATCCCGATTTCAGCACGTTGTTCCATGGTTGTCTCCTTTGTGATACACAGCAGGGCGGTGTGTGGCTGCTTACTTAGGGAGTATACCAGCAAAGAGCGATGGTTAAAGCCGGCGGGTGCGCCTCCGGCGTGACAGAATCGTGAGGAACAGGGCGGCAACGACGCTCGCGCCGAGTGCGATGAAGAAGTAGCTCATGAAGTAGTCCTCGGGGAACAGGCGGATGAGCCCGGAGTCTTCAGGGAGGAGCCAGAAGTCGTTCGAAAAAGCGAGCTTATGGAAGGCGACGAACAGTGCATCGAAGCCGATAGTGACCGATGAGGTTCCCAAAGTGGCAACGAGGGCGAGTACGGTGATGCCGGCGGCGCGAACAACCCGGCGAACGTCATATCCCTTTCTGCGAAGGAGAGCAACGAGGACAGCCGTCAGCAGACATGAGACAAACGCTGTCAGATAGACAGCTTGGAAGATCGCCTGGACATCGCCCATGTGGGCAAGTTCCAGAGGCGAGTAGAAGCCGTCGTTCGGCAGAGGTCTACGGAGCGCAAGATACTCGAGCAGGTCTGCCACGCGGCGGACGGCTTCAGCCACGCCAAAGCGAGGCGCGGTGCCTCCTGTTGTGCCGACCACGGAAAGAAGGAGTCTCTGGAGCGGCACGAAGTTGACGAGGAGCGAGAACGGCGTCAGCACGACCGCCACGACTGCCGTGGCAGTGGCGAGGACGATCAGCGGAGGCACCGTCTAGTCGAACAGGCCGAGTGAACAGGAACGGACCCGTATGTGCAGCAGGTCGCAGGCCTTGCCCACGATTCTGGGATCGATGTTCAGCTTGCGAGCGATGGCAATGGCTTTGCCGCAGTCGATGAATCCGTCGGTTGCTGCCTTGAGCAGTTCATCGCGAACTTCCTGTGCAACTTCTTCCATGGGAACCCCCTGGATCCTGATTCTGCCGGCTGCAGACACCAGCAGTACAGTGTGTCATATGGGGATGCATTTTCAAGCGGAGCGCAGTAGTGGGAGAAGGTCAAGGACGGCCGCTTCGACCGTCTCGATGAATACAGCGTCTTGCACGGACCCGGAGATCTGGTTCGCGTGGGGGTTCCAGTCTCTGAGGACTGCAAGGAGGGCGGCTTCCTCGGCCGACGTACACCCCGGGAACCTGTTCACGACCAGCAGATCTGCTCGGGCAGCCATGATGCCCATACTAGGTTTGGCGCTCTGCAGCGGGGGGCAGCGCAGGACGTACATGGTACGCGACCTCTCCGGGACGGATGAGCAGTTGCCTTCGATGAGGACGGGTGTCTCCGGGGGCCACTGCTGAAGAGTCATGGCCACTGCCTCCTCCGTCTCCCGATGAGGTCCGTCGAGGAGAATGATGTCACGCAACGGCCTCAACCAGGGAGAGCGCTCCGACTGGCTCAGGCGTCCAGTATCACCTCCTTCGAGGGAGAGTGTTCCAGCTGCCAGCGAGCGTGCCGCGAGGTGCAGGCTGCGGCGCGACAGCTTGATATACACGTCAAAAGGAAGGTCCCTTACGAGCGAGCGACAGATCGTGGTCTTGCCCGAATGCCCGGAGGCCGAGTGAACGACTAGGGTCGAACGGGCATTAGTGGTGATGGTTGTCTGCTCCTTGGACTCTTCATGCTGTCGAGTTGTGCCCCGCAAGTCCGCTTCGATGAAGTTGCCCATTGGTGCCTCCAAGGTCCGGCTGCCTGTGTTCGCGAAGCTCACAGCTTCTGTTCCAGGAATTGCTTTTTGTCCGGATGCATAGATAATACTCCACTAGAGTGATGTTGGGAGAGCAGTCGCTGATTTGTTTCCGCGGGGTTGTTGGAAGCGGACGATGAGCAAGGACAGAACCGGGGGTGTACTGGTGGAGCGAAAGGTCCTGGTAGTCGACGACGACGTCGAAAGCCTGCGTCTGTACGGAGACATGCTGCGACGAGCGGGCTATGCAGCCGTCAGCGCAAGCACTGGTTGGGAAGGCATTGACCTGGCCGTCAAGGAACAGCCCGGGCTTATCCTGCTCGATCTCCGCCTCCCGGATATCACTGGCCTGACAGTCCTCGAAACTCTTCGTACCGCCCTGTCGACGAAGAGCATCCCTATCATCGTCGTGTCTGCCATCAGCAAGGACGACGACGTCATGAAGGCCATGCAGATGGGGGCGTTCGACTATGTCGTCAAACCCATCACCTACGACGACATGATTCGCAGGGTCGAGCTGGTTTTCTTCTCCCGCGAACGTCAGGGAGAGGGCGACCAGGCGCCCGTTCTTATCGTCGAGGACAGTGCAATCGATGGGGTGGCGCTGTCGGAGCAACTGACCACCTGGGGATACCAGGCTACCTGGGTGCGGACGGGTCGTGAAGGCATCGAGCAGGCTGCTACCGGCAACTTCGACGTCATTCTGCTGGACGGGCTTCTGCCCGACATCAACGGGTTTGAGGTCATAATGGAGATTCGCGCGATGGAGCGGCTGGGCACGACGCCCGTCATCATGTTGACTGTGCTGTCGGGACTCGTGGACAAGCTCAAGGGGTTCGAGAGCGGTGTCGATGAGTTTCTCAACAAGCCCGTATCGTGGGAAGAACTGCGCGTGCGCATGCGTTCCCTGACGCGACTGAGGGGGATGGCCAAACAGCGCTTCGCGTTGTCCGAGGTCGTCGGCGTCATCACGAATGCCATCGAACTGGCCGAGGCCACGGAGCCGCGTCACAACCAGAAGGTCGCAAGCATCAGCGTCATCCTTGGGAAGAGGATGGGTGTTCAGGGACATGGGCTGTGGGTCCTGGAGATGTCCGGCTCGCTGCACGACGTTGGCAAGCTGGTCATACGGAGAGAGGTCCTCTCCAAGCCGGGCAAGCTCGATTCCTTAGAATGGGCAGAGATGCAGCGACATAGCGAGTACGGGGAGAAGATCATCAAACCCGTCCATGGATTCGGCGAGGTGGCCGATGTCGTCCGGCATCATCATGAAAAGATGGACGGTTCGGGGTACCCTGACTGTCTGAAGGGTGACCAAGTCTCCTGGTTTTCCCGGATCGTAGGTGTGGCCGACAGCTTTGAAGCTTTGACGAGCGACCGGCCGTACCGTCCGGCGTTCACGCGCGACCAGGCTCTGCAGATCCTTCGCAAAGAGACTGACGAGGGACGTTGGGATCCACAGGTCATCGCTACGCTGTCCGCTTCTCTCGACGATCTCGACAATCTGTAGTTCGCCCCTGCCGGGGCTGGAAAGGAAGGTCGTTTCGTGAACGTTGAGGCTCAGGCAATTCTATTTCCGTACGATGGTTCGAGAACGGCGGCGGTAATCAAGCAGTTCGAGAGTGCGCTCGAGGCAGCCGGCGTCCGGTGTGTCGTCAGCAACATGGCTGTGAGCTGCTACGGCGAGATGGACACGGTCCTCTCCAGAATCAACAGGGCATATCAGGCCATCGGCGCTGCTGACAAGCTCAGCGTCTCCCTTGTCATTGCCAATGACATGCCCCAGATAGGGCGGAAGACCTGAGAGGCATGGTCTTCAACTGCCTCCCCAGGCGGACACTTTCCGTGTCCGTCACGGGCGAGGAATGCGCACTGCACTGCAACCACTGTAACGGACACTACCTCCAGCACATGGTTCCTGTGGCTGCGGCCCGTCGCGTGCTCGAATCGGGAGGGTACTGGAGCATCCTTCTGTCCGGCGGAAGTGACCCCCACGGGCGCCTGCCCCTGATGGAGCATCTGGCATTCATCGCATGGGTCCATGAGCAGGGAATACGCATCAATGCTCACGTTGGCCTGCAGTCGGATGAGGACATCGATGCGCTGTCCCGCTTCTTCGACAGGGTCTCCCTCGACTATGTGTGGGACGACGGGACCATCCATGATGTCTATCATCTGCAGCGGTCCGGCGCCGACTACCTGCACGCAGCCTGGGGCTGGACGGACGCGTTCTCGGCAGCGGGCGGTCCGGAGGCACCGACGTCCGTAAAGCAGCGGGTCAGCCTTCACCTCACGATTGGTCTTAAGGGTGGCGTCGTTGTCGGAGAATATGCGGCGATCGATTCACTGGTCGCGTTCCAACCGGCGTCGCTGGTGTTTCTGGTTCTCATCCCCACGCAGGGGACGGTCTACGGCAGCGTGCCTGTTGTTCCGATCGATGCCGTGGAGTCAGTGTTCGCCTATGCGAGGCTAAAGCTTCCGTCGACAGACCTTGTGCTGGGCTGCATGCATCCCAAAGTGGCCGGCTACGGCGAGCAGCTGGCGTGTCTGGCGGGGAGGTACCAGTTCCGGGGCGTCGTCGGCGAGGCGTCGAGGGCAGAGGATGCAGAACAGGTGGAGGAGTGCTGTGTCTTTTACCGTTGAAGTTCTCCGCAGTCGTGACAGGGTGAACTGACAACGGTGCGCGCCAGCATTGGGACGCTGGCAGTCCTCGGACTCCGGCACATCCGCATGGCCTCCGTGCCGACAACGGCATATCTGATGATCAGCGGCAGTTGCACTGCCGACTGTGCCTACTGTGGACAGGGACGGGGTGCCGTCGGCGATCACAGCCATCTTTCGCGCATCAGCTGGCCCGAGGTCGGCGAGGATCAGCTGGTTGAGGCGTTTGTCGCTCATCCTGGAGCGTTCCAGAGGGTCTGTTTCCAGACGACGGCTTCGCGCGGAGTGCTCAGGCAGCTGCTCGCGCTCGTGCCACGGATCCACGAGGCAAGCGGTGTGTCGATCTCCGTGTCGTACAGGGTGACGAAGTTCGAAGAGGCGGACCAGTTGTTTGCCGCAGGCGTGGAGCGTATCGGCGTCGCGATCGACTGCTGCTCCGAGCGCCTCTATCCTCAGCTTCGGGGTGGGTCTCTGGCCGATTCGATGTTACTAGTCAAGGGGCTGGCCGAGCGGTATCCCTGCCGTATTTCGACACACCTAATTGTTGGGCTGGGAGAGGACGAGATGGAGGCTGCCGAGCTGATGCTCGAGCTGCACCGCGCAGGCGTCCTCGTGTCACTATTCGCCTTTACTCCAGTTCACGGCACACGTATGGAACACGGCGCCCCGCCGGCGCTGGGGCACTACCGGAAGCTTCAGTTGCTGCTCGGGCTGCTGGATTGGCAGGAAGAAGGGCATTTCTGCGTCGCCTACGACGCCCGGAAGAGCATCCACGGCCTCGGCCTCAGTGAAGCGCAGATGCGGTCATTCCTACACAAGCACTTCGTGTTTGTGACACATGGATGCCGGGGATGCAACAGGCCGTTCTATACCGAGGCTCCCGGTGGCACCATGTTCAACTTTCCGAACGTGCCGGCGACAGTGCAACGAGAGATTGACCAGTTCATGGAGGACCTGAAGGCCGATGGTTTTGATTTCACGGATGTGCGGCACAGTGGAGGAGAAGGCAGTCCCGGGGGAGTCTTGCGGCACTGCCTCGAAGGGGAAGAGAGCCCGGACCCCAGGAGCTGACATTGACCGACTGCTGACGAAGTGATGAACCCCGACGTCGCGTCGGGGTTCATCACAGACAGTGGTCGCGGGGCTCAGTTCGCGGGGCCGCCCTCGTGTCTGGTCTCTTCTTGGGAGTTGAGGATGCCGAGGATGCGCAAGAGGTCTTCCTGATTGAAGTAGCTGATTTCGATGATGCCCTTGTTGACCCGTCCGCGTATGTTGACGCGAGTGGCCAGCAGTTTCTGCATGGTCTCCTGGATGTTGCGTAGCGCCTCGTCATACACGGCGCCCGCGCGGGGCTTCTTCGTCAGCAGGCGCCGCACAAGTGCCTCGGTCTGACGGACCGACAGCTGTCTGCGGACCACGTCTGCCAGCACCGTGGCAAGCTGCCTCTCGTCCTTGAGCGGCAGGAGTGCGCGGGCATGCCCGGCGGTGATGGTTCTGTTGTCCAGAGCGGTCCGCGCGTTCTCCGGAAGGTCCAGGAGGCGGATCAGGTTGGCGATCGTGCTCCGGTCCTTGCCAAGGCGCTGTGCGAGCTCATCCTGGGTTGTCCCGAACTTGGTAAGGTAGTCGCTGAAGGAGACGGCGACTTCGATAGGCGACAGGTCCTCGCGTTCCAGGTTCTCTGAGAGAGAGATCTCCATCGTCGTGCGATCGTCGACATCACGGACTGTTACGGGAAGTTCCTCCAGGCCCACCTGAACGGCAGCTTGGAAGCGGCGTTCCCCGGCGACGATCTCGAACCGGCCGTCCCGAGGGCGCACAATGATGGGCTCGAGGATGCCATGTTTGCGGATACTCTCACCCAGCGTTGCGAGTGCTGCCTCATCGAACCGGCGGCGCGGCTGCAGTGGTGAAGAGACGATCTGGTCAGGGCGAAGCATGCGAACCCCCCTGTCGCCCGACACGGTAAGCTGCGTCGGTTCGTTGGCGAAGAGAGCGTCAAGTCCTCGTCCAAGACGCTTACTGTTGTTCACGATATTCTACCTCCTTGGCGAGCTGCCGGTACGCCTCGGCACCGGTGGAAAGCGTGTCGTATTCCAGGATAGTCTTGCCATAGCTGGGCGCTTCGCTCATGCGTATGCTCCTGGGGATGACGACGGTGAAGACGGTTTCCCCGAAGTGCTTGACGAGCTCATCCTTGACCTGTGCAGACAGGATAGTCCGTTTGTCGAACATGGTCACCAGGATGCCCAGCAGGGCAAGGTTCGGGTTCAGACGCTGCTTGACCAGGCTGAGCGTCCGCAGCAGGTTCGTCAACCCTTCCAGCGCGTAGTACTCGCTCTGGATGGGGACAATGACTTCGTGCGCCGCTGTCAGTGTGTTGAGGGTCAGAAGCCCGAGCGACGGAGGGCTGTCGATGATGATGTAATCCCAGGACCCGTCTAGGGAAGCCAAGAGGCTCTGAAGGACGTACTCGCGGCGATGCATGCCAGCTAGTTCCAGCTCGGCGCCTGCCAGGTTGATCGACGAAGGGACCAGCGAAAGGTTGCGTTCATGGCTGGGCCGGATGGCATTCTCGATCGGATCGCCGGACAACAGGCACGTGTAGACGTTGGACGTGAGTTCCGCTGCATTGAGCCCAAGGCCTGTGGTTGCGTTAGCCTGCGGGTCAAAGTCGACAAGCAGGACGTGATGGTTGAGCTCGGCGAGCGATGCGGCGAGCGACAGTGCGGTGGTCGTCTTGCCCACACCGCCCTTCTGATTGGCAATGGCGATGATTCTCACGAACCGTTCCTCCTGGACGACCGGCCGGTGAGGGTCGGGGTCACCTGCAGTATGACGAGCTTGGAATCGCGTTCAACACCCGGCAGGGCATAGTCAAGAACCGTGGCAGTACAATGGACGCGATGCAGCGTAGCCACGAACGGTGGGTCCTGGAGTTCGCCGAGGGCCCGCTCTCCTTTCCACAGCACGAGTCTGCCGTTCCTCGCAAGGAGAGGAAGAGCGTACTGAAGAACTGTCGCGATCTGGGCGACGCCCCTGGCGGTGATCATATCGAAGGCTCGTTCGGGTAGTGCGCTCGCGTGGTCTTCGACTCGTCCGTGGACGACGCGTCCCCCAGGAAGGGGCACGCCGTTGATCAGGCTCTCCAGGAAATGAGCCTTCTTGCTGATCGATTCCGACATCGTTACCGCCGTTGTCGGCCAGGCGAGTGCAAGGGGAACAGCTGGGAAGCCTCCCCCCGTCCCAATGTCGAGGAGCGAGTGTGGGGCCTCGAGACCCACTAGCAAGGGCGCAAGCGAGTCGCGGATTTGTGTCGCCAGGAGGTGCCCGGGATCGGCGTCAGATGTCAAATTCATGACCTCATTGGTCTCGGCAAGCAGGGTCAGAAACGATACCAGCCCCACGCAGAACGTGTCGGTGCATATCGCCGGTCTCTCCCTGAGAGGCAGTGCAGCAGCGAAGGCCTCCATTGACTGCTGTACGACAGGGAGAAGCTGTGTCGAATCGAGCTTTCCAGTACTATCCATGCGGTCCTCCGGTCACTGTTCCACGTGGAACAACGTGGTGTTCAGAACCACTTCGCCAGGACGCCCTTGATGACTCCGACCGACGCGAGAAAGACAATCGCGCACGCCCCCAGGACGCCCAGCGAGATGCATGCGATGGCAAGGGGCTTCTTCATGCGCGCGATCTCGGCGATGAGGCATCCGGTGTAGGCGCCGGTCCCTGGCAGCGGGATGGCCACGAACAGGGTGAGACCAACGAAGAGCCCGTATTTTGCCAGCGTAGACTTGCTGCGCACAGCGAGACGGGCGCGGTAGTGTCGAAACCACTTCGACCGCGAGGCGACCGCGAGAGCCGGTTTCTCTAGCAGGTAGAACATCGGAGCAATGCACAGGTTGGCAAGCGTTGCGACAAGCAGTGCCTCCCACACGGGCATCTTGAGCACGCCGATGGCATATGGCAGCGCGCCGCGGACCTCGACACCTGGGATGATGGTGATGAGGAAGATATGCACGATATTTCGCACGAGTGTGGACACCCTTTTAGTATACCGGAGGCCTCCGAGGATGCAACGCGAACGTTGTAAAATGCCGCGCACCACAGTACAATGAAAATGTGTTATACGCTGTGGAACTGGGGGTCAAGGATACTTGAGGGGAAGTTCGGCAACTGCCAGGTGGACGAAGTCCTTCAGACGATTGTGCAGGGCAAGGGGACCGCCCGCCTCAATCTCGAGGGGACGTCGATCTTCGGCGGGCGTGTCCATGCGACGTTCTACATCGAGGATTCGCGAATGGTCCGTGTCGAGGTTGGTGCCGGTACAGGATACAGCTCACTCGTCGACTTGTTCAGTCTCCGGGAAGGGAGTTTCTCTTTTGGGGGGGGCGAGACAGCTAAGACCAAGGACCAGTCCGTGCCGGTTGCGGACATCGTCCTTCAGGTGACGGCCGCTCGGCGAGTGGAATTCGATACGCCGGCGACTCGGTTCCCTGGATGCGGTCTATGCCCTGCGGGCGGACGGCGCTACAAAGGACTTGACCCTTACCAGGGAGCAGTGGCAGGTGATGGCAAGACTGGATGGCAGGGCATCGATGCGTGAGATCGCCAGGAAGACCGGAAAGGGCAGCGTTGCAGTGTCGAAGGCGCCTCACGGATTCATTGAGGCGGAGCTCGCGGCCGAGGTGGAGGTTCCAGCCGTCCCTCAGGATGCGGAACGGGAACAGTCACAACGCCGTGGGTTCTTCGGCCTCTGGAGCCGGAAGTAGGAGAGCGGGATGCCGGGACTTCGGGAAGGCCTGTTCTTTGACGACGTCATGCTTCTGCCCCGCCGAAGCGAGGTCGGAGCATCCGATGCCAGCCTCGAATCGAGGCTCTCGACCAACGTCGTGCTACGTTCACCCCTTGTCACCTCAGCGCGTCAGCCTGCGGCTGACTATTGTCTGGCTTCAACCGTCGCGCGCGGGCGGCATCGGCATCATCCCCCTGTTCGGGAGTGTCGAGGACCAGGCGCATGAGGTGCGCAAGGTCAAGGAGCTCATGTGCAAGGATGACGAGGCGGCCTGCGACCTCAAGTGCCGCCCGGTGGTCGCCGCCCTTGTCGATCTCGAAAGGGACAACGCGCTGGAATGGACAGGTTCGCTTGCACAAGTCTGGACGGATATCATTGTCGTGGATGTGCCGCATGCCGATCGCCTTACGATTCTTGGCCAGATGCAGGCGATGAAAGCGGAATATGACTGGCTGCCGCTCATGGTTGGCAACGTTCAGACACACGCCGGAGGCAAAGACGTCATCGATGCCGGCGCGGACATCGTCGTCAGCGGGTTCAGTTCCTTTGCAGAGGCGACGGAACTGTCCGGCGTCGGTGTTCACGAACTGTCCGCTTTCATGGAGGTCGAGGACGTTGCATCCCTCTACGGGAGGCCGATCATCTGCAACATGGGTGTGCGCTCTGCCGCAAGTGTCGTCAAGGCTCTTGCTGCCGGGGCCACAGCCGTCGTCCTCAATACCCTGACGCTGGACACTGCTTCCCAGGTCATGGCGCACGTTGCGACGCAGGTGCGCGAGAGTCTCAGCTATGTCGGGGCGCTCGATTGCGGAGTTGCGCGAGAAGGCCGAGTTCATCCGGATCCGTCCGCCGCACCCTGTCTGACCTTGCCTGTCCTCAGAAATGTCAAACGCCCTGACTTACGAGTCAGGGCGTTTTCATGAGAGGCAACGGACGGGTCCAGTGACCGATCAGCGCTCCTTGACGACCTGCACGTACTTGGCCCTCTTGTCGATGATTCCCTGCAGGTCGGCGCCGTGGTCGCGCATGAACACCATGTAGTCCACGCACTCGTGCGTCATGACTTCCCCCGGAACTGTGATTGGGATGCCGGGCGGATAGGGAGTTACGAGCTCCGCGATGATGCGCCCGACGGAGTCTTCCATGCGGACGCGCTCCCGCTTGGCATAGTATGCCTCGAATGGGAAGAGGACCATCTCGGGAATATTGGGGATGGGTGGCGGAGGAGTGATGGTCGAGGTCTTGCCGTGGCGTTTGCGGGACATATCCTCGAGTGCCTTGATGAGAATTTCCACTGCTTCCTTGGGTGTCCCGATTGTGATGAATGCCAGGATGTTCTCAAGATCAGACAACTCGATCTCGACGTTATAGTCTCTGTTGAGGATCTCTTCAGCTTGGAATCCAGTCAGTCCCAGCCTCGACACATGGACAGTCAACTTAGTGAGGTCGACATCATAGATGGCGTCGGAGTGAGCGCGTTCCCTGCCTGGGGCAAAGAGTCCCTCGATGTTGTTGATGCGCCGGCGAGCATCCTCTGCGAGGTCAATCGCTCGCTGAAGCAGGTCGTAACCGTTTGTCGCCATCTGCATACGGGCGACGTCGAGGGCCGTCATGAGGATGTACGAGGGCGACGAGCTCTCCAGCATAGTGAGAGTGGCTCGTACCAGTTCTTTGTCCACGCGCCGTGAGCCCAGATGCAGCATGGACGTCTGAGTAAGGCCAGAGAGTGTCTTGTGGGTGCTCTGGACGACCATATCGGCGCCCGCATCGACAGCGCTCTTGGGAAAGTCCGGGTGAAAATGGAAGTGCGACCCGTGGGCCTCGTCGACCAGGATACGACGTCCCGTGGCGTGCGCTTTCTGAACATAGTAGTCGATGTCCGAGCTGATGCCGAAGTAGTTGGGATTGGTCACGAAGACGGTCTTCGCTTCAGGATGATCGCGGAGCACGCGCGCGAACGTTTTCTTGGATGGGAACGTCTGGAACTGCAGCAGGCGGTCTTCTTCGGCCTCGAGGTAGATGGGACGCAGTTCGTTGAGGATGAGCGCTCCGTACATCGAGCGGTGCGAATTGCGCTGCACGATGACGCGGTCGTAGGGGTCGCAGGTCGACAGGATCATTGCCTGGTTTCCGACCGTCGAACCGTTGACGAGGAAGAATGATTCGATAGCGCCGTAGGCTTCAGCAGCTAGTTCCTGCGCTTCCTTGACGACGCCGACGGGGCGATGGAGGTAGTCGAGTCCTTCGACCTCCGTCAGGTCGGAAAGGAACACATTCTCGCCCCAGAACTCCTTGAGGCGGGGATGAATGCCCTGGCCTGCCATGTGCCCCGGCATGTGGAGGCCAGCGCGGTGCTTGCCGATATACGACTGGACAGCATCGAAAAATGGGGTGCGACTCTGATCTCTCATGGAAAAGAGTGTACTGGCCGGACCCCTGCTGTCAACGCGCGAGGGTGAATCCCGGTTCCTGACGCCACCGTGTTCAGCGCGTCTGTCCGGGTTCCAGGACTGCGCAACGGGCGCTCGTCGAAGATTCCACCTTGTTCCGCAACAGTTGTGGGTCGACGGCGATGACAGGGAAGGTCCCGTAGTGTATGGGGATCGCAGCGTGTGGCGCAAGCATCTTGACCGCTTCTACAGCGTCGTCGATGCCCATCGTGAAATTGCCTCCAATGGGGAGAAGGGCAATGTCCAGCGGGTGCAGGCGACCGATGAGCTCCGTGTCGAAAAACACGCCCGTGTCACCGGCACGGTAGATTGTCCGCTCTCCGGTCTTGACGACAGAGCCCCAAGGGTTTCCCGTGTTGATGAAGTGACCGTTCTCGGTTACCGAGGAGCCGTGCAGAGCCTGGGTCAGGAAGAGTTCACCGAATGGGAAGACGTGATTTCCGCCGATGTGCATGGGATGTACGTTCGAGACACCCTTGCCTGCAAGGTAGGTGACGAGTTCCGCCGGGCCGATGACTGTTGCCCTGGTGCGCCGTGTGATGCCGATGGTATCGCCCAGGTGGTCGGAATGGCCATGCGTCATGAGGATGTAGTTTGGATGAACATCGTCGGGACCGATGGATGCCGAAGGGTTGCCCGAGAGGAACGGGTCGATGAGGATGTCGCCGGCCAGCGTGGTGATCAGGAAAGCCGAATGACCAAGGTAGGTGAGCTGCTCGTGTGTCCATAGCGTCGTATACCTCCACCTCAGTCTACCCCCTGGAGAATGCCGGTCACGCTTTGGCTCGATCATGCACAGTGAAACTTGCAATTGCATGGGACGTGATAAGATATGTGAAGTACTTCGTTTTGCGATAGTTCGCGCACTGCCAACACCCGCATCGAGGAATTGCAGTTGCGCTGGGGGAAGAAAACGTGACCAACAGAGTAACAGTCAGCGTTCCTGCAAGCACTGCCAACCTGGGACCAGGGTTTGACGCTTTTGGCCTAGCCCTCGACATGCGCAGTACGTATACCGTCGAGGTGCTCTCTTCCGAAGAGAAATGGAACGTCCACTTCGAAGGCATGGGCGCGGACGTCCTCAACGAAAAGGGCTTCAAGTTCGTCAGCGAGGTCATGGACTACTTCGAGCGTGCCGAATCGGTGCATCTGCCGCCGTTGAGTATCAACGTTCATACCGGCATTCCTCTGACGCGTGGTCTGGGATCCAGTGCCAGCGCCATCGTGGGGCTCCTATCGTGCTTCGAGGTCGTGATGAACACGCAGTTCGATACCGGCAAAGTCCTCAAGTACGCCATCGCCATCGAGGGGCACCCCGACAACGTCACCGCATCGCTGGTTGGCGGGTTCACGATCGCTGCGAGTGACAAGAGCGAGGTGGCCTACATGAAGGTCGTTCCCCAGAACCTCAAGGTCGTCGTCACGGTCCCATCCAGCTTCCTGTCGACAAAGAAGGCCCGAGCGTGTCTTCCTGACATGTATTCACGCAGGGATGCAGTCTTCAACATCGGTCGAGCCTCGATGCTGTCTGCATGCATCTTCAGTGGCAATTATGATCTCCTGTCTTTTGCGCTTCATGACCGTCTCCACCAGCACTACCGCGAGAAGCTTGTCACCGGATTCCGCGAAGTGTCGCGTGCCGCCGAGCGGGCTGGAGCCTATGGCAGTTTCCTGTCAGGAGCCGGACCCAGCATCGCCGCTCTCGCTGAGCCCGCCAAGGCGGAGAAGGTTGCTAAGGCGATGCAGAAGGCGATGATCCCGTTAGATGCAGGGGCTGAGACGTTCGTTCTCGACATTTCAGCACAGGGAGTCATCCTGCAAACCGTCGAAGACGAGAAAGCATAGCCCCCGTTTCCCTTGGAATTGCCGACCACCCGCCTTTTGCGGTGGGTGGTTCTTCGTTTCCCGTCCGTCCTGTACCGGAGACCTGTAACGTGGCTTCAGTAGTGGATGTCGAGAATCATATTGCGAAAAGTGGCTCTGTCAGACGATTTCGGACAATATGCGGCATCCTCTACGTTTTCGATTCATTTAGCCCCACCATGAGCATACTCCGCTGGAAATAGCCTGGGATGCGGAGTTCAGAACACTGACCTGAAAACGGGCCTTGTGGGGGTTTTCCACAGTTCCTGACAGGTTGTCCACCGCACGACCGTACGTGACTCCACCAGTTTTCCACATAATCAACAGCGGCTGTGGAGAAAAACCGATTTCAGGAAGAACATGCGCAAACGCCCCGGCGGTTCATGTCGGGGTGTTTGTTGGAGGTTCGGTACAGGTGCAGATTGGTCGGAACGGGCGACGCTACAGCTTCGCCAGTAGCCCCGTCCTCTCGTTGAACTGGTCGATGAGTCTGTCGAACGCTGGGGCAGCAGTCCAGATCTGATTCCAGAACTCTGGCTCCCACAGTTCGCGCAGCTCCTCCGCAGTCTTGCCCTGCTGCTCGACCCAGGTGAAGTACTTGAGGTTGTGGAGTTGCTTGCGGTCGCGATAGTTGAGCTCGCGGTACCAGTCCGTCAGAATGCCCTCGAGGTACTTCGCATAGTCGAGCGCCGCGTCCATCTCGGCATAAGGGCCGTACTCGGCGCGCAGTTCTTCGATGCGTGACTGGTACAGGTCGGCGGAATCCGTGAACACGGTGAAGACGACGTCGTTCTCATCCATCTCCTCGTACTTGGCCATCTTGATCGCCGCAACCATGTTTGCCAGAGAGGAGATGCCCATCAGGTTGAGCTGCTCGATAAGCTCGCGCGGGACACCCTTCTTCTCCAGGTAGGCCTTACCTGCTTCCTCATTGAAGAGGCGAAGCAGATGCATTGGATACTCGTCGTCGATGGCGGCCACGGCGTCGGTGTTGCGGACGTTGTGGATCCAGGGGACGTGCTTGTCGCCGATACCCTCGATGCGGTGTGCGCCAAACCCGTTCGCGTAGAGGGTCGGGCACTGAAGGGCCTCGACGGCCGTGATATGGCTGTACGGATAGACCTTCTTGAGATACTCGCCGGCACTGATGGTTCCGGCAGAACCTGTGGCGGAGACATAGCCCGCCATGCGCGATCTCGGACCCTTGATGGCGTTGAAGACCTGCTCGAATGCTGAACCAGTCATGTCGTAGTGCCACAGTGCATTGCCGAATTCCTCGAACTGGTTGAACACGACGATGCCATCGCCACGAGTGGTCTTCAGCTCGTGCACCTTGTCATAGATCTCTTTGACGTTGGACTCGGTTCCAGGAGTGCCGATGACCTCCTTGGTTCCAATCTCACGCAGCCAGTCGAAGCGTTCCTTGCTCATCCCCTCCGGGAGAATGGCGACAGCATCCGTAGCCAGCAGGGCGCAGTCGAAGGCGCCACCGCGGCAGTAGTTGCCCGTGGACGGCCACACGGCCGCCTGCCGGGTGGGGTCGAAGTGTCCAGTCACGAGTTGTGGGACGAGGCATCCGAATGCAGCACCGACCTTGTGTGTGCCGGTGGGGAAATACTTGCCTACGATGCCCACGACGCGAGCCTTGATGCCAGTGATGGAACTTGGGAGTTCGATATAGTTCACGTCGCCATACAGGCCCGTTTTCACGTCGTTGTGCCACGTGATGCGGAACAGGTTGATGGGATTGACGTCCCAGAGGCCGACGCCCTGGAGCCTGGCCTTGACCTTATCCGGGACAAGCGACGGGTCCTTCTGCTGCGCGAAGGTGGGGATGATGATGTTGCGGTCCTGAGCTAGTTTGACGGTTGTTGCCAGAACGTCTTCGTGGACGGTCATATCAAATACGGCCATGTTGCACTCCTCTTATCAAAGAATCCGCACGTTAGGCGTGAAAACACCCATAGACACCAATTTCTGAGTCTAGCACCCTCGGAGGCTTGTTCAACCCTCGCGTGTGAAGAGCTTGACAAGGCGGCTGGTAACGTCACGCAAGGCAGCGCCCAGAAGTTCAGGGTCGAGGGTCTTCTCCGGTTCATTGTGAAACACGGCAAAGGGGACCTGGTGCCCCTTGACTGCGATGAACCCCGCGTCATGTCCTTCGGACAGGCGCGCAGTCGTTGACCTTGTAGTATCGCTCCATCTTGGCGTCCTCGAGCGAATGATATAGGATGGAATCGGCCTGTTCGGGGCGATAGCGCCAGCGGTTCTTGCGCAGGGACTCCTGGAATGAAAAGTCAATGTACAAGATGGGGGCGCGCCGGAGCACATCGTCCGACAGATGCTGGAAGGCATTCTTAAAGCCGTCTGCCGCGCCGCGAGCGAACTCCATCATGACCGTGTGGTGTTCGAGAAACGGTGGGTCCCCCGCCAGCTTCTTGCGGAAATCCAGGTCGATGCATTCGATAAAGAAGTCCCAGATGCGGTCGTCCAGGAAGTACAGGGCGTCGTCCATGTCCCGCGCCAAGGCCCATGGATTGTCTGATTGCGTCGTTCTCAAAGGTCTGCCAGACGTAAGGAAAGTCGTCCAGTTCCTCGAACGGGGCGATGTGATACTCCTGTAGTCTCTTCTCTTCCGGCAGCTGTTTCAGAAAGTCTATTGTCTCGCTCTTGCCTGCTGCCGATTGACCGATGAGTAGGATAACGTCGAGTTTGTCCATGGTACCTCCATGCGGGGCGCTACCCCAACCTCATCATCTGCAGGCTTGCCCCGAAAGCGCAGATAAAGAGCAGCGCGTCATTGTACCAAGCCGCGGGTCAAAAGCAACCGACGAGAGCAGCTTCGTGCAGTCAGCGCTTCTGCTGCAGTTCCTTGATGAGGGTCATCAGACGCGGCCGCTCTTCGGGGATGTCGTCTGCGAGGCGTGCGACAGCTACCGGCAGCAGCCAGCTCCACATGGCGCCGGCTGCGTCGGGCTGCAGCTCGCGGTAGCGTTTCAGCCACGCCCTGTAGAACCGGTTTCTTGTCTCGCGTTCAACCCATGCTACTCGAAAGGACCCGGGCGGGGCATCAGCTATCCGGAGCAGCAGCGCTGTGCGTGCGGCGTCGGATGCGGGCGTTCCACGTGCGGCAAACGACCAGTCGATGACAGATGGACCCTGCGGCGTCATGAGCACATGGTCCGGGTGAAAGTCGCAGTGGCACAGACTATCTCCGTCTGGAAGCCGCTCGAGCGTGGCCAGGGCGTCGCCCTTGACGCATGCAACCACACCGGCCCGGGCGATGCGCCGCGCCAGGTCCTCGCGGCGAGATGTCAGTCCTGGCGCATGACAGTCGTGCATGCGGGCCTGCAGTTCGGCGAAGATGCCGGCATAGTGTGCCACTCGCGCAGGCTCACGGCCGAGAAGAGTGAGCATGCTGCGTCCTGCCAGCCGTTCCAGCACCAGCCCTCGGCGACCATCTACCCTGATGATACTCCTGAGCTGAGGCGATGCGATGCCGGCGGTGTTGGCGATCCGTGTCCCGTCCACTTCCTGGTCGATGAGCCGCGAAGGAAACCCGGGGACAAAAAGCTTGAGGACACTACCTTCCTTCCAGACATACACCTCTGCGGTTCGTCCATGACCGAGCAGTGTTGCCGAGCCGATGTGTTCTTCCATGTCATCCTCCTGGTGACGACCTTGAGCAGGCATCGCATTTATGGCATGGCCCTGAGACGCGGAACAAAGATCCAGATGAGGGCTGCACCTGTCAATGCTGCACAAGTGTTGGCGGTGATGGCCACGGGCTCGCTCGTCCATTGTGCCAACCAGCCGATCAGAAGAGAGCCGATGGGCATCATGCCGAAGAACACCAGGCTGTAGACAGCGCTGACGCGCCCCCGCAGTGAGTTTTCCACCTGCGACTGGATCAGCACGTTGCAGAGATTGACTACCAGGATGCTGGCAAATCCGACCAGGGCCACGAGAAGCATCGCAAGGGCCGTCGAGCGGGCAACGGCAAAGGCCAGAAGAGCGACGGGATAGGTGAACATCCCGAATGTGGCAATGCGCCCCTTCACCTTCAGATGGCTTACGGTCGCGATGGTCAACGCTGCCAGCAGGGCACCGATGCCCCGTGCAGACTGGAGCAGGCCGTTGATAGTCGCGCCGGTCGTTGCGTTGCCGTGCAGGACCTTGACTGCCCAGGCCGGGATGAGCACGGCAAACGAGAGGCCGAACAGCGACGTGACGCCGATGAGCAGGATGAGTGCGCGGATGTTCTCGTGTCTCCAGACATACGTGAGCCCCTCGACGATCCCCGCCATGGGACTCTGATCCCTGGGACACAAGGGCACCGGTCGAACGCGCATGAGCAAGAGGGCTGCGATGACCGCGACGAAGGACAGGCCATTGATGGTGAAGCACCAGGCCGGTCCCAGCAAGGCGTACACACCGCCCGCGCCCGCCGGGCCTAGCGCTGTCGCCATGTTGAAGATCGAACCGTTGAGTGCGACGGCGTTGGGAAGGTGCCGCTTGTCGTCGACCAGCTGGTTCACGAGGGCCAGGCGCGTCGGCGAGTCGAAGGTATTGGCGATACCGAGCAGAAACGCCAGGACCAGGACGTGCCACGGGCGTATGGCGCCGGTGAACGTCAGCAATGCCAGGACCAGGACGTGCCACGGGCGTATGGCGCCGGTGAACGTCAGCAATGCCAGGACAAAGGCCAGCACCAGCATGGCAGACTGCGTATAGAGCATCAGCCTCTTGCGAGGCACGTGGTCCGCGACCGAACCTGCATAGAGTATGAACAGCCAGACCGGGAGGCCGGTGGCGAACGCGACATAGCCGAGAAAGGCTGATGACCCGGTCAGCTGGTAAGCAAGGTATCCCTGTGCTGTCACCTGCATCCAGGTCCCAAAGAGGGAAACGAGCTGTCCAGCGAACCAGATGCGGTAGTTCGGGTACCGCATGGCCGCGAAGGTATTGCGTGGGCTGATACGCCATTCAGGAACCCTGTCCTGCGTATCGAAGCACTCCACGGCAGAACCCTCGTTCAACTTCTCGTCAACCATCCATCCAACCTCGTTTACCAGGGATCGTGCGTTACGCACTGAACACAATGAGTTTAGCACAAACCGGTGAGGGAAGGTCGGTCGCCGGCTATGCTGCTGACTCGACGTTTCTCAGCGTCGAGGGCGACGAGCAGGACACCACGCCGACGCCGACGCCGATGTCGGCCTCGGAAGACGAAAGCTCAAACTCGGAGGATGAGACTGCCGACGAGAGCGTACTGGACAACGTCACCAGCTATCGCTGGAAATGGACGTCACTGGAAGAGGGCAAGACCGTCCCCGAAATCATGGGAAGCGCCTTCGAGAAGCCCGATCGTGAGTACTACCTCTCCGGGACCGGTGACGACCTCAGCGAATTCTACAAGGTGGGCAAGACGGTGAAGATGCGTACTGGCACAGAAGGTGAGTGGACGACCTACACCGGTGACGCTGCCGAGGGAATGATGGGAATCAGCGGCCTCTACACCGGCCTGTTCAGCCAGGGCTACTCTTCCATCAAGGAGGAGAACAGCGGGTTCAAGCGCTCCGACGGCGGGACAGTCAATGGCTACTGCACGCAGAAGTACGTCTGGGCCATGACGCTCCAGGGCGCCGACATGAGTATTACGGCATGGATCATCGACAGTGGAGAGTTCAAAGGTGGCATCAGCCGTTGGGAGACCAAGTCGACTAAGGATGGCAAGAAGACCTCGTTCGCCTGGGACGTCTTCGACCTGAACAAGTCGATCGGCATCGAACTGCCCTGACGGAGCGACCACAGGAGGCAGCGCCGGCAAAGTCGCAGCGTGTCTGGGCTAGCGCTGTCAGTGCCGAGGGGAAATGAAAAAGCGGGGGGCATAAGCCCCCCGCCGTTGTAGTGCGGTGGTTGGAGAAAGAAGGTCGAAACCTTCTCATCTAACACGTACCCTATCTTAGCCTGCTCATCGAGCTACGCAAGGGTCTGTCCTGCGACGGATCCTTCACAATCCGGGCGAGTCCGGCACGGGACAGTGTTGCTCAGGTCTCGACGCGTACCCCTTTCCAGAATGCCACATACCTCGTGATGTTCTGTGCCTTCGGCTTGGGCTTGAGATACGACCATGCCGCGTCCGGGTTGGTCTGTCCATCCACGATGACGTCGTAGTAACTGGCCGTCCCTTTCCACGGACACTCCGTATGGTACCCGGCGTGCTCACGCAGGAACTCGAAGTGCGCCGCCTCCGGAGGGAAGTAGCAGTTGTTCTCTACCACAATGAACTTGTCGCTGCCTGCCAGTGTCACATTGTTCCAGGTTGCTCGCGCCATGTGCGCCACCCCCTTCAAGAATTGACCGTAGTATAGCGTTGACCCGTTACGCCACAAGACCCGGTCCTGATCCCCCGCAGGAGCTTCTAGCTGGGAAGGAGCCAGTTCACCCCCACTCTGGATGAATCGATGCGCGTTCCGCCTGGTGCAGGACCGTCTACAGTTGTCACCCGCCGCCATGGCGCAGATGGAGGAGGAACTGGTCGCCGTCATCGGCAGGTACTTCGACTTCGACAAGGCCCAGATCCAGCTCAACGTCGAGCGCCAGGAAGGCAGGTAGGCAGGTCGTAGAGACCTTCATTCCCATCAACGGGCTCCGCCACCGTAATACTGGGGGCAGACCAGGGTATTGCAGGAACGACGGGTTCCCTCTCGTCGGTAGCTACGGTTGGAGGGTAGTCATAGGAAGCGAATTGCATAGAATGGAATGCCGATTCTGCACAGTCGACGTGGGCAGACGGTCACTCCGGTACGAGAGGACGAACATGATATCAGAAGCAAGTGTACAGGCTCAGGACACGCTCAGACTCAGCCCGGAACAGGTCCGTGAACTCCTGCCCCAGAGAGAGCCGTTTCTCTTCGTCAATGGCGGTGCCGACGTCATTCCCGGCGTTCGTGTGGCAGCGCAGGCAACCTATCCGGAGGACAGCTCTTTCTACACTGGGCACTTCCCCGGATTTCCACTGACACCCGGAGTGATCATCATCGAGACCATGGCGCAAGCCGCCTCGCTGATGATGCTGACGACACCACGTTGCTCGGGTCAGATCGGCTACTTTGTCGGCATCAGGGATGCGAGGTTCTTCAAGGCGGTCCTCCCCGGCGCAGTTGTAGAACTCAGAGGCAGTGTGGTCTCGATGCGGCACGGGGTCATCGAAAGCAGCATGGAGGCGTGGACGGGTGGCGTCCGCACAGCCGCTGCGATTCTGACATGCACCTTCCGCCCTCATCGCTCTTGTTCCGATGTGAAGGGCGAGGGCGGAGGTTGATTAGGGCTTATTGATGGAACCAGTCGACGGCAGGGAACGCAAGGGCAGCGTCAAGAACGAACGAGGAGTCTGGACATGGTAGCACAGCATACTGGCACAGATCGACTGACTGTCATCATCACCGTCGCCGACCGTATGTGGAGAGGCTTCTTCATCAACTGGCTGGCAGCCAGTCCACTTCTCGTGAACCCAGTTAGAGCAGCATTGATGCGCCTCTATGGGATACGGACAAGCACGCACGGGATTCGGCCCGGATGCTATTTTGCCGGCCGCGACATCGTTATCGGAGCAGACACGTTTGTCAACTACCGCTGCTTCTTCGACGGCTCAGCACCCATCTGTATCGGCAGGAACTGCGGTATTGGCATGGAAGTGCTGTTCTGCACGTCGACGCACATCATGGGGCCGGCAACCGAGAGGGCGGGGCGCGTCAATCCCCAACCCATCACAGTCGGGGACGGCTGCTGGATCGGGGCACGCTCGGTCATTCTGCCGGGCGTGACGATCGGGGACGGCTGCGTCATAGCGGCAGGAACCGTCGTCAACAAGGACTGCGCCCCCAACGGCATGTACGCCGGCGTTCCTGCCCGCCGCATCAAGGAACTGCCGGTAGAGGATTGACCCCGTGTCACGGATGTCGATGCATTCGATCGGTCGTTCAGGGAGTCGTATGGTGGAGCAGCTGGACAAGGGATACCTCTTCACGGATATCGGCGCACTGGAGGTCGCAGGCACCGAAGACGGCATCGTGTCGGTGACGTTCGTCGAGAACGTCGACACGGGAGCGGCCTGTGTGACGTCGGTCGTACAGCAGTGTATCACGGAGCTGAGCCAGTACTTTGGCGGCAGACGGACGACGTTTGCCGTCCGCCTAGACCCGGGAGGCACGGAGTTCCGAAGGCTGGTCTGGCATGCATTGCGGAGAATACCGTTTGGCCAGATGACAAGCTACCGGGACGTTGCGGTGGCTATCGACCGTCCCAAGTCGGCACGCGCCGTGGGGGGTGCAGTAGGGCACAACCCCATCGCCATCATCGTTCCCTGCCATCGCGTCATCGGCAGCGACGGCTCGCTCACCGGCTACGCAGGCGGTCTCGATCGCAAGCGGTGGCTGCTGGAGCACGAGCGAAGGGTTCTGACGGCTAGAGGCTGAGCAACTCCCGCAGAGGGCTGACGTGCACGCCAGCCTCGTCCAGCCCACGACGGACCGTCTCCAGGATTCGGCGCGCAGCCGGATTGTCCCCGTGAACACAGACGGAGTCGGCACCTATCGTGACGATTTCTCCTTGCACTGTCTCGACTGTCCCCTCAGTCACCATTCTGATGACGCGAGTGGCGATAGCATCTGGGTCGTGCAAGACGGAGCCCTCATGGGCACGAGCAACCAGCGAACCATCTACCTGGTATGCTCGGTCGGCAAAAGCCTCCGCGGCAAAAGGGACACCTGTCTTACGAGTAGCAGCCTCGTGCTATGACCGGCGTAGTCCAAGCAGGATTAGAGCAGGGGCTGCATCCCGGGTCGCCCGCGCCCTTGCGCGGGCGAGATCCGGGTCCTTGGCCGACTGGTTGTACAGCGCTCCGTGCGCCTTGACATGGCACAGTGGGACTCCTTCGGCGTGGCGCAGAGCCGCCAAAGCTCCAATCTGGTACGGGCAGAAGGCATAGACTTCATCGGGAGTGCACGTCATAGCGCGACGTCCGAATCCGACGAGATCCGGATACCCCGAGTGTGCTCCGACAGCGACGCCGCGGTTATGTGCCGCCCTGACCGTCGCCAGCATGACCTGCGGGTCCCCTGCGTGAAAGCCGCAGGCGACATTGGCGCTGGTGACATGGTCTAGGACATGTGTGTCATTGCCCAGTGTCCACGCCCCGATGCTTTCGCCTACGTCGCTGTTCAGATGAACCGCCGTGTTCATGGTCCGCCTCCAGAGGAGTCACGTCCTGCCATTCAACCACGTGCCGTACGCCGTTCACGGTCAGATGCAGTGTAACACCTGCGCGGCACTGGCGCCAGATGACCTGCAGGCGGGCCAATGCCTTCCTTGCAGAGGATTGGCTCTCCAGCATCTCCTGTGCTGCATCGAGTGAGCAGATGCGAAAGCGGACGCTGTCACCTGGTCGACGCTGCGCCGGCCACCCGAGTGCCGCCGAGGCGACGACGGACGGCTTGACATATCCTCCCGAAGTCTGGCGGTCCGCCAGCATGACGATGGGCAAGCCGGAACCCGTCACTTCGACAGCCGCGTCGGGGATGACCTCCGAGATGACGTCCGCACTGCCCTCCAGGTCCAGCCGCGGGCTCTCCAGCCGGCATCCCATGCCGTCGCTGGCATGACTCAGAATCCACGTCGCATCCAGGAATGCCTGTCGTGCGCTGGGTGTCAGTGGCTCTATCTGCGGATCCGGCAGGATCGGAACTGGTGCGTCTACGGCAAACGGCGGTCGCAACCCTACCGGGCAGGAGAACCCAACCCAACGCCTTGCCTGTCCTGTCAGAGGGCGCAGACACATACTGTCTCCCGTCCGCAGTGATCTCCCCGGAATCCTCCCAGTGCAGCCCGCAGCAGCGTCGAACGGCTGCCCAGTACGTCCGGAACGTTGATACCGCCCGCGACACATAGCCAGGCGCGGCACCCACCTCTGGTGGCACCGGCATGGAGAGGACGCTGCCGGATCGCACCAGGATCGCAGTCCATACAGGGACATCGCGCCCGTCCACCTGCAGGCCCATGTCCGCGCCCGTCACGGCCACCAATGCGTCTGTCGTGAACGCCAGAAGCGGACCGGATAGTGTGATCTCTAGGGCCGCGGCCCCTTCCTCGTTGCCAACCAGAAGGTTCCCGAGCGCCAGCGCCTATCCGTCCGTGGACCCTGAAACGGGGACCCCCATATTCTGCAGTCCCCAGCGGCTGGCGTCCTGTACTGTCGTCAGCATGCCCGGCTCGAGCACGTCGCACCCACCAATGTCATGCTCTGCAACATTGCATACCCGTGGATAACCTGTGAATTTATGTGACCACTTCTCTTCGAATTCCTCGAGGCTGATGGGAGAGAAGCGGACCACGTCTCCTGCCTGCACCAGCGAGGGCTGCTCACGTGATGGGTCGAACAAGGTGAGAGGCGTGTGGCCGATGATGTTCCAGCCTCCTGGGCTGGATACCGGGTAGACGCCCGTCTGAGCCCCCGCTATCCCCACACTCCCTGCCGGAACGGTGGCCCTTGGCGTTGCCAGGCGTGGCGTCGCCAGTTGCGGGTCGAGGCCCGTGAGGTACAGGAAGCCGGGCAGGAACCCCAGCACGGAGCACTGGTAGCTAGCTGCGACGTGTCGCTGCATAACCTCCTGTTCGCTCAGTCCAGAACGCTGGTAGACGACCTCCATGTCCGGACCGTATGCGCCGCCATAGCAGACCGGGATCGTAACGATCCTGGGCTGGACGGGCGAGGCGGCCGTGACGTTTCTTACGGCTGTGGACACGAACTCCTTGACCTCTCGCGGCGAGATGTACAGCGGCTGGACGACCAGCCCCAGCGAGCAGTATCCCGGCACCGTCTCGACCAGCCAGGTGGGATGCAGCGCCTCTGTGGCGTGTTGGAGTGCATGGACGCGTGCACTGGTCGAGGGGGAGATATCGCCTCCGACCACGATCAGCCAGCAGCTGTCGCCGTCCTGCACCACAGATACCGCCCATTCCAGCGATTCCATGCTATCACGATAGCTGCGTTCGCTCAGAGTGCGCTCCCGGATTCGTCAGGGCCGCGAGGACGGGGTTCCACCGGCGCGACGGGGCGGCGCATGACGGCCGGATCGATTCTGGCCGCCTCGTCCATTCGGACCATCAAGGAGGTGGTATGGGGCTGTTTCACGTCAACGGGATCCTCTTGTACCAAGGAAACATCGAAGGGACCACCCGGATCCCGATGCCGGGGTGGAAGGGCGTCCAGTTCATCCGCAACGGGCGGAGGCATCTGGAGGAGACCCAGAAGGAGGCATGGACAACACGGGACTGGAACATCACGGCAGTCCTAGAAGGCACCAGCGGCTTCGTCGTGAGCCGCGAGCGGTTCCTTGAGCTGCGTGTGCAAGAAGCGGAGGTGGCAAGGCCGCAGCCTCTCCTGATGTGGCATGACTGCCACGGCGGCGCAACCCTAACGTGGGTTGCGCCGCCTGTGTCTATCTTAGGCTAGGTTGCTCGCGACGAATGCCCAGTCGACCAAGTTCCACCAGGCCTCCACGTACTTGGCGCGGGCGTTGCGATAGTCGATGTAGTAGGCGTGTTCCCAGACGTCGCAGGTCAGCAAGGGTTTCCTGCCCTCGCGCAAGGGGGTGAGCGCGTTGCTCGTGCTTTCGACGCCCAGTGAGCCATCGGGGTTCTGCGTCAGCCACGCCCAGCCTGAGCCGAACGTGGCGACCGCGGTCGCCGTGAACTTCTCGCGGAATGCTGCCACCGACTCGAAGGAACGGGTAAGCAGGTCCGCCAGGGTTCCCTCTGGCCCGCCTCCTCCGCCTGGCTTCATGCAGTGCCGGTAGAACGTGTGGTTCCAGACCTGTGCCGCGTTGTTGAAGATGCTGCCCATCGGTGCCGCCCGGATGATCTTCTCGAGTGGTTCCTCCTCGAGCGTGGTATGCTCCAGGAGTTTGTTCAGGTTGGTGACGTAGGCCTGGTGATGTTTGCCATGGTGGTATTCGATCGTCTCAGCCGAGATGATGGGCGCCAATGCTTCCTTGGCCCACGGTGGTTCAGGCAGCAGGTGTACCATAGAAGACCTCCTCATGATTGTTCTCACGTCGCGCGTCGTCGGTTCAGCACATCCAGTGTACCGCAGCCACCCGACAATGCGAGGCTGTGCCATGCCCCCGATGTCATTCCCGCGAAAGCGGGAATCCAGTTCTGCATCAACGAGTAGGTCCCCGCTTCTGGGGGGACGACAGTACGATGAGGAATCGCCATGTCCTGTCATCTTGGGACAAGCGTTACTGCGTGGTCCGTCATTCCCGCGCAGGCGGGAATCCATGCGTTGCACAGGCACGAGAACCTTCGGACTAGGGAAACTGACGTTCATGGGTCTCAATGCGTTTGCATGCGTCGCCACGTTGACCCTTGCCGCTCCTGCGGTATGATGCAGCTGGGGGACAGGGGGTGTGATATGTTGCCACGGGTGGTCATATGCAATGCAGTGAGCGCGGATGGACGTATCGACTGGTTTGAAGCCGACATCGGGGTTTTCTACGATCTCGCGGGGAGATGGCACGAGGAATGCACGCTGGTGGGCTCAGGGACGGTGCTGGCAGTCCCTGAATCGGCGGCGCGGGACAAGGGTCCCTGGGAACCGCAGGTCGCCCTCCCGACCGACACGCGTCCGCTGCTGGCGATCGTGGACAGCCGAGGGCGCGTCCACTGCTGGAAGACGTGGCTGGCGATGCCCTACTGGCGAGGGGGTGTGGCGATCTGTTCAGACAGCACGCCGGACGAGTATCTACAGTACCTTGCCGAGGTGGGGGCCGACTTCATCGTTGCCGGACCCGAGAAGGTCGACATGAGAGCCGCGCTGGAAGAGCTGAACGCACGCTACGGCATCCAGACCGTGCGCGTCGACTCGGGTGGCATACTAAACGGCGTGCTGCTCCGGGCCGGACTCGTCGATGAGGTCAGCATCCTCGTGCATCCCGCGCTGGTGGGCGGGACGTCGCAGCGCTCCATGTTCCGCGCGCCGGACCTGGCGTCTCCCGAAGGCGTCATTCCCCTCACACTTGTCAGCGCCGAGACAATTGGCGAGGGCCTGGTGTGGCTGCGCTACAAGGTCGCCGGCAGGAGGAAGAAGACTCCCCGCAAAACCTGAAGTAGGCCACGGAAGAGTTGTGCGCATCCCGGCCGCTTGCTTGACTCGCGCCGCGTTTCCTCTATACCGGAAACAGATGAACGCATGAGACGAATGCCCGTCATGGGCATCGGGGTCGGATAAGAGGAATCCTGCTGGTCTGAATCGGGTACGCTGCAGGTTCTGTACGGTTGTCACAAGGGGGTCTGTCATGGTCACCCGCATACCGGCGCAGGAACGCCATTTTGTCGACCTGTCATGGATCCAGGCCTATTGGCTCTTCTCATACGGCGAGTGGTATATACCAGGCAACGTGCGCCTGGGCAAGCTGCGCGTCTTCAACGACGACCTGATCCAGCCGAGGGAAGGCTTCGGGATGCATCCCCACGAGGAGCTGGAGATGGTCACGATCATGCTGGCAGGGCAACTGACCATCACCGATGATGCCGGGGAGCGCACGATTGTCCATGGAGGCGAGGTACACCGGATATCTGCCGGCACGGGGACACGGCACACGGAGAAGAACCAGGCGAGCGACCCGGCCCGGTACTATCAGATCTGGATCTTCCCGGACGAGCCCGGGCTGATACCATCGCACGAGCAGAAGGACTTCACGCAGATGTCGCGGCAGGACCGGTTGCTGACGGTGGCCTCGGGCAAGGGGCAGCCCGGTGCGGTGACGCTGCATGCCAATGCTTCCGTCTCGCTGTCGACGTTTTCTCCAGCCTTTGCGCTTGAATACCCCATCGCAGGAGACCGGTGTGTCCTGCTGTATGTGACGTCCGGATCCATCGCGCTCAACGGCACCCTATTGGAGCAAGGAGACCAAGGACGAGTGGCCGGGGAGGCCAAAGAGCTCTCCCTTGCGTCGGCAACGGGAGGGAGCTTCGTCCTCGTGGACGTCTCTTCCTGACCTGCTTCCATCTCTGTCGACGGCCTCACGTCCCTGTCCTGACGACGTCGGCGAGCTCCCCGTCACGTACAACGTGACGGGGTTCTTCGTATCATGGAATCGCAATGCACCTTGCCGAAGACGTTGGGGACATGGCAGCGGAACGGGATGCGGTAGCGCCATGCACGGAACCGCGCGCGCGAAAGCTTGGCACACGACCTGCGCGAGCTGGGAATGACCGCGGGGATGACAGTCCTGGTGCACGTGTCCCTGATTTCGGTGGGATGGGTCTGCAGTGGCCCCATCGCCGTCGTGCAGGCATTGATGGACGTCGTCACCCCTGCGGGGGCCATTGTCCTGCCTGCTATGAGGGCCTCCAACACCGACCCCGCGGCCCGGGTGACCGCCGGTTCCCAGAGAGTAGATCCCCATCATTCGGGCTGCCACGCCGGCTTATGACCGGGCGATCACGCCGACGCGGGGCATGGGGGTCGTCGCAGAGGTAGTCCGCTCGTTCCCCGGCGTCATCCGCAGTGCGCATCCCAACACGTCGTTCACGGCCTGGGGACGCAATGCGCACTCGGTCGTCGACAATCACGAACTGGAGTACTGCCTGGGCGAGCATTCGCCGCTGGCGCGCCTGTACGACCTCGATTCCCAGGTGGCGCTGCTCGGGGTCGGGTATGAGTACAACACCAGCTTCCACCTCGCCGAGTACTGTGCCCCCGGCGCTAAGGAACTCACGGAGGGCTCTGCGGTCATGTTGTGTGGACGGCGAACGTGGGTGACGTACCGCGACATGGTCTTCCAGGATGAACGGTTCGCCCGCTTCGGCTATCTGTTCGAGAAGGAGTGCGTGGTGACCGTCAGCTACGTGGGCTGGGCGCCGAGCCGCCCGTTCTCCTTACGGCACGCTGCCGAATTCGCCATTACGCAGGTCGAACTCGAACGCCAGGAAGCGGAACCGTCGTGAACGCGGGCGGACACTAACGCCGCGCTTCCTCCCGGACACTGCTCACAGCCGGGTTTATGACCTTCATGCCGGCGGTAGCCGGCGCACTTCTCCTCCGCAGGTATGGGCCGGCGCTGGACTGGATGCAGTCCTGGCTGGCCGCTGTCACTGTCATCACGTTCCTCACCTACGGATACGACAAGCTGATCGCGGGGACTGGCGCCACACGCGTGCCCGAGCGCATCTTGCTGGCGCTTGCCTTCACTGGGGGGACCGTCGGAGCGCTCCTCGGCATGCGGCTGTTTCACCAGAAGACCAGCAAGGAGAGCTTTCTCGAGCGTTTCGGGCTGATTGTTGCCGTTCAGGCAGTGGCCATCGCCGGCTGGTACCTCTTCCTGCGCCCTCGCTGACGATTCCTTCACAGAAACCGACCGCATCTGCGAAGAGCGCCTCCATCATCGGGCTTGACCGCCGCCTGTATCTGGCGACAATAAGACCAACCGGTCGGTTTGTGTGGCTGAGGCCGAAGCATTGGAAGTTACCGTGAAACAGGAAGAACGTTCGCAGGAGACACGAGGCCGCATCCTTGCGGCCGCCGAGCAGAGTTTTGCTGAACACGGCTACGATGTGACCAGCGTCGACAGCATCTGTCACGCCGCCGGTGTCAGCAAGGGCGCATTCTATCATCATTTTCCCAGCAAGGGGTCGGTGTTTGTGGCACTGCTCGATGCCTGGCTGGCAGAGCTCGACAGGCAGTTCGCTGCGGCGCAGACCGGCGGTGAATTCGTGCCACAGCAGGTTGCGGCGATGGGAGCAGGGGTGAACGAGATTTACCACGTCGCCGGCACCAAGTGGAACATCCTGCTCGAATTCTGGGCCAAGTCCAAGGCAGATCCTGAAGTGGCACACAGCACCGTCGATATGATTCGCAGATACCAGGGGTTCTTCCAGCAGGTGCTTGAACGTGGTGTATCCGAAGGGAGCCTGCAGGTGAAGGATTCGAACCTGGCAGCAACCCTGACGCTCAGCGTCGTGCTGGGGCTGCTGCTCCAAGGTATCCTGGACCCCGAAGGCCAAGACTGGGGGGCGCTCATGCAGCGCGTACTGGCCATGCTCATGGAGTCCATGGGCGGGAGGAAACCATGAAAGTCCTGGTAACAGGCGCATTTGGAAACGTCGGAACGTACGCCGTCGCTGAGTTGCTGCGCCGTGGAGCGACCGTCCGGTGTCTGGACATCCCGTCGCCCATGTCGAAGCGGAAAGCCCGGCCCTATGCCGGCAAGGTCGAGATCCTCTGGGGCGACATCCGCAACACGGAGGTCGTGGCGCGGGCCGTGCAGGGTGTCGATGCCATTGTCCATTTGGCCTTTATCATCCCGCCGAAGAGCGAGCAGCGTCCCGCGTGGGCTGAGACCATCAACGTCGGCGGCACGTGGAATCTCCTGCAGGCCGCGCTTGCCTCGGGGCACAGGCCGCGTATTATCTTCAGCTCCTCCATCGCTCTGTACGGTCGTACACAGCACCTCGTACCGCCCCGGAAGGCTGACGAGCAGCTGCACCCATACGAGGACTATGCCTACCACAAGCTGACCTGCGAACACATGCTGCATGCGTCGGGCCTGCCCTGGGTCATCCTCCGGTTCGGTGCCGTTCCTCCCATCGAATTCGGCGAACTGGACCCTCTCATGTTCGAGGTCCGGATGGACGACCGCATGGAGTACCTTCCGCCCATGGACGCTGGTGCTGCAGTCGCCGCGGCAGCAATGCTGCCTGGACTGGAAGGAAAAACGCTGATGGTCGCGGGCGGCCCGTCCTGCCAGGTGACCGGACGGCAGTTCATGCAGCGCTCGTTCGACGCGCTGGGAATCGGGATGCTGCCTGAGTCGGCGTTCTCGCAGACGCCGTTCCATTGTGACTTCATGGACACCGAGGAGAGCGAACAGCTGCTGCACTACCAGCACCACAGCTTTGACGAGACGCTGGCGCTGCAGCGGAAGACCCTGGGATGGAAGAAGTTGTTCGTGCCCATCGCACGGCCATTCATCCGTCGGAAACTGCTCGCCATGTCACCCTACTACAAGCGTCACAGTGGTCAAGAAGCCCTGAAGGCAAGCCCCGCACCTGCCCAAGCAATTCTCTCTATCGTCGACCGGAGCAACGGCGCACGATCAAGAATTGAAGCGTGATGTACGCACATGTCGCAGCGTCAAGGAGAGAGTATCCGTACCCTTCTTCCCAGGGGCAATGTTCCGAAGTAGCTGCTGCAATGACCACTGAAAACGCTCCCCCATTGATACAATAGTGACATGACAAAGAAGATTGCTGTTGTTGGAGTTGGTGGCAGGACGGGGACGCTGTTTGCCTATGAGATGCGGAACTCTGCTCAAATACTGGGAGTTGCAAGGCATGCGCAAATGGACAATATTAAGGATGGCAAAGTCCTTGTTGCAAGGCAAGGGAGCAAGCCGACAAGATTTGGATGTGATGTCATTGAAGAAGATGCATTCACCAAGGAAATTGACCCGGATTTTATTCTTCTGACAACGAAGAATCCCGTTGCTCCATCAGTGAGGTACTACTACCAAAGAGTACAACAAGAAAACCCTCCTGACTTGATCTTGTCTCAAAATGGTGTTTTTGCAGCGGAAGAGGCAAGAACCGAACTTGGGAGAATATTCGGTTCGAACGCCCAAAGGATCAGAATAATAAGGGTTAGCCTGTTCAACCCCGTTTCCATGGAAAAGACCGCTGACAACACGGTGATTTCGTATTTTGTACCAATAAGATTGGCTTTCGGAGTGGCGTTTGGGCCTGACAAGATACAGGATCTAAGAGGACTTTTCCTCGAGGCCGAACTTGAAGCCGAGGAAATTGCATCCGAAAACGTCAAGAACATGGAGTTTTCGAAGCTCTTTACGAATCTGTTGGGAATGTCTTCCTCTTCGTACGGGTTGACCATTGAAGAGGGTTTTGCAGACAAGAAGGTTTTCGAGGAAGAAATTGAATCATTGAGAGAGTATGCAAGAACAGTCAAAGAAAGTGGAGGAAGATTCTTGAATTTGCACCGCTATCCAATACGTCTGTATGGTTCTTTGCTTAGCTCTCTTCCTTTGCCCCTTCTGAGCCTTTTCAGAAAGCGGATTGGCAAAGCAATTGCGAAAGGGAGAGGAAGGAAGGAAAAAGGCAACATTGACGAAATTGACTACTATAACGGTGCAGTCGTAAGAATTGGGGAGCGATTCAACGTTGATACTCGGGTGAATAGGAAGATTTGCCAAACGATGAAGGCAAGGGGATGACTGCGTTCATTGTGCTTTCGATTGCCGCCTATCTTTTGGGCTCTATTCCTTTTGGTTTTCTGGTAGGCAAATCGAAGGGAGTGGACGTAAGGACGATTGGCTCAAAATGTGCCTCATCGACAAATGTCTCAAGGGCGCTTGGCTGGAAATGGGGGGCTGTTTCGGCACTCCTCGATTTCTCAAAGGGCTTCTTGCCGGCATATTTGGCCAAGACACTCTTGTCGAGTCACTGGCAGATTGTGGTTGTCGCATTGCTCCCCACCGTTGGACAGGTCCTCCCGATCTTTCTTAGATTCAAAGGAGGAAAGGGCGCTTCTACTCTCTATGGCGCGACTCTTGCATTCATAGGGCCACGGTATTTTGTCTGCTTCTTCCCTTTCTTGCTGCTGACCTTTCTTGTGACCAAGAA